>Ga0209542_10010068_pt1 | contig 17154 bp, 18 predicted proteins | sample RifCSPhighO2_01_FD_184028 | JGI IMG/M metagenome (GOLD analysis project Ga0209542, IMG submission 184028) | Soil microbial communities from Rifle, Colorado - Rifle CSP2_plank highO2_0.1 (SPAdes) (version 2) | ecosystem: Environmental > Terrestrial > Deep subsurface > Rock core/Sediment ...
TAGCCGGATTATCAAGTTGCCGCAACTTGCCAACAAGGAACTGGCAGAAGCCGTTAAGCTGGAAGCCGAACAATACATTCCCATACCGCTGGATCAGCTATACCTAGACTATCAGATAATAGGCCGAACAGATCAGGAGATTGAGTTGTTTGCGGTAGCAGCACCAAAAAAAATTATTGACTCTTATTCAATACTGGCCAGCTTATTAGGATTCGAGGCGGTAGCCATGGAAACGACCGTCAACGCTACCTCGCGATTATTCACTTACACGGACTTTAGCAAAGAGCCTTCTATATTGATAGACTTTGGTTCAGTCGCGGCCGATATTACTATCTTTGACAAAGCGATGGTGGTGACGGGTACAGTACAGAGCGGCTCAGACAGTTTTACTGACAGCATAGCCAAAAGCTTGAGTGTCACCAAACAAGAAGCTATTACTATAAAATCTAAATACGGGTTGGATCCAAGCAAAAAGCAAAAAGACATTGCCGAAGCACTTCGTCCTGACCTGGAGCAACTCCTAAAGGAAATCCGTAGAATGATTCGCTACTTTGATGAGCGCTCTGGATCTGAAAAAAAGATCAGTCAAGTTGTTACAGTTGGTGGCGGTGCTAGTATGCCCGGGCTAAACGCACACTTGACAGAGTTATTAAGATTACCGACACGCATGATTGACCCATGGCAACACATTAACTTTGCCAAACTACAGCTGCCAAGCCCCAGTGAGCGCTCGGTATATGCAACAGTCTGCGGTCTTAGTCTTATGCAACCAAAGGAGATTTTTGTATGATCAATCTCCTGCCACCAGATGTTAAACAGAATATTATTTACGGTCGCCGCAATACATTGCTTCGCCGATGGGTAGTGATCTTGATCATGAGCATTGCCGGTGTGTGGATAATCGTTATGGCCGGCCTGTTTTACATGCAACAGTCCATTCATACCTACAGTATTCAGCGTAGCAAGAGTCAGGCTGAATTAAAGGCTCAACATTTGGAAGAAACTCAAAAACAAGTCCAGAATATTTCGAGCAGCTTAAAGCTGGCCGTTCAAGTACTGTCACGAGAAGTCTTGTTTAGTAAGCTAATAAAGCAAATTGGGACTGTAATACCAAAAAATGCCAGTTTGACTAATTTAGATATAACCCAAACTCAAGGTGGTATTGATCTCACCGCTATAGCTGCCGATGAAAACGCCGCTACTCAAGTCCAGATAAATCTACAAGATCCGGATAACAAAATTTTTGACAAAGCAGATATCTTGAGCATCACTTGCTCTGATATGAATCTAACCAACCCACGCTATCCGTGTACAGTTCTTATCCGCGCACAGTTCGCCAAGACCAATCCGTTTCTGTTCATTAACCCCGCCACACCTAAAGGTGGCTCATAATGAATTCCAAGCGCTTTTATACTGTTATGATAGTGGTTATCGTACTACTTGGCATTGGCGTGCTTGCATCCGCGTTTTTGGGCAACAAAATGCTAGAAAAAAAGTCTAAAACGATCGTGCAACTCAAAACAGACACTCAAGTGCTAAGTGCTGAGGAACTATCGCTAACACAAGCCAAGAAAGACGTTAAAAAATATTCCCAATTACAGCAAGCAGCCCAAGCTATTGTCCCGCAAGATAAAGATCAAGCGTCAGCTGTGCGTGAAATAGTTAAAATTGCTGGTGCCAGCGGGGTAAAAATTGCCTTGATTACTTTCCCAGCCTCTACTCTTGGCGGCACGGCTAAAGCCAGTGGTACGGCAGATACGTCAAGCACAGCTTCGCTAACCCAAGTTCAGCCAGTTAAGGGCATTAGCGGGGTCTTCATATTGCCTATTACAATCCAAAATGATTCCAACAGTCCAATATCTTATGGAGCTTTTATCAGCTTTCTTGGTAAGCTTGAACAAAATCGGCGCACAGCACAAGTTGCTAGTGTAACTCTGCAGCCAACTGCCCTAAACCCCAGTCAACTAACCTTCAATTTAGTCTTAAATGTATATATAAAGCCATGAAAAATTTAAGCTTTAAAACTATCTCTTCAAAAGTATTGCCGTTGCTGCATTGGCTCAGGCGTTACAGAGTCATTCTGTTTATTGTGGCCTTGGTATGTGTATATAGCGCTTTGGTCTTGCGTATAAATATGCTCAATAATCAGGAACCCAGCGACAGTGACGTCAGCACACAACTGCAGGCTGTCCACCCCCCAAAACTTGACCCAGCCATCATAGAAAAAATTCAACAACTGCAAGACAATAGTGTTGACGTAAAGAGTCTATTTAACCAAGCCCGCGAAAATCCGTTCCAAGAGTAGACCCAATAATCATCTGCTGGCAGATTTTTTACACTTCGTTATTGTGCGAATCTAAATAATCTTCGTGCGCCTGAATAATCTTTTGTGAATAAAAGTTGGGGCTTGGCACATAAGTAAAAGATGTATTTTCTAATTCACTGGCTGTCTCTATAACAATGTTCCCGTAGTTAAATAAGTGCGGAAAGATACCGTCCTGATGAAACGTGACGTTCTCTATGTGGCTTAGCCCGAGTTGTGTAACCTTGCGGTTGAAGACACTCAGATAAGCCACCTCAGCTATCTTTTGATTGGTAACATATATAACGTTGCTCTGATAAACTACTACGCTGAGCGCAGTTGCACCAAGTGCCAGAAGTGATAATATCAATCCACCAACCAGTAGTAATGCTCTGGTAGTTGCACCGCCACCAGCTGCTGTTAGCTCAAAGCTATCAAAATTGCGCGCAATCAGGGTAGCCGCAATGGCAATAATAAGTGCAATGGTTACGCCGGTGCCACCAATTATGATTGCACCAATTGGATGTTTGCGTATCTCTATTAAAAATTCCTCATTATCATCAAACTCAACGAATTTGAAAAGTTTTGCCCCCAGTGGACTAAGTCTGGAGCTGGCACTTGCCCTGTGCCGGGATATTTGATTTGGATTATCCATACCAAGGAATTATAGCAAGTTTGCTTGCGTTGAATTACCCTGATGAGCCTTGCCCATATGTTTGTAAGCCTTAGTTGTGGCTTTGCGGCCACGAGGCGTACGCTCTAACAACCCCAGCTGCAAAAGATAAGGCTCAAAATAGTCCTCTATTGTAACCCGTTCGTCAGATAGCAGTGCGGCTAAAGTTTCCACACCTACCGGGCCACCATTATAATTATCAATAATAGCCCCCAATAGTCGCCTGTCAGCAGAGTCTAGCCCCAGATCATCAATATCCAGTAGTTTAAGTGCCGCCTTGGTATTTACTTCGTCAATTATTCCATCTCCATTGACATCACTGTAATCTCTTACTCTCTTGAGTAATCGATTGCCTATTCTAGGTGTTAGTCGTGAGCGTTCGGCAATTAGCTGTGTAGCTACTGGCCTAATTTCGGAACCGAGAATTTTAGATGATCGCTCAATTATAGTTTGCATTTCCTCTGGGCTGTAAAATTCTAAACGATAGATGTGGCCAAATCTGTCGCGCAGGGGAGCAGCTAGTGAGCCAGCACGGGTAGTCGCTCCAATGAGAGTAAATTTAGGCACGTCCAACCGCATACTGCGCGCACTTGGGCCCTTGCCCAGCATAATGTCAATGGCATAGTCTTCCATGGCACTGTACAGCACTTCCTCTACTGTGCGGTTCAATCTGTGAATTTCGTCAATGAATAGAATGTCGCCTTCCTGAAGATTGGTCAGCATGCTGGCTAGATCGGCAGCCCGTTCTATAGCCGGACCGCTAGTGACCCTTATGTTGGCACCCATTTCTCTGGCAATTACAAAGGCTAGAGTTGTTTTACCCAGCCCTGGAGGGCCGTGTAGCAATATGTGCTCTAGTGTCTCATTGCGTTTTTTGCTGGCAGCGATACTTAGCCCTAGGTTTTGTTTGACTCGTTTTTGGCCGATGTAGCTCTTAAAATCTCCAGGTCGTAATGTCTCCTCTAGCTCAACCTCCTGTGGATCATCTTGGCCAGATGTGTTGATAATGCGTTCTACAGCCATTATTTGCCACCTTTCAATGCTAGTTTAACGCGTTCCTCTGGACTTAGCTGGCCATCAATCCCATGTAGCGCCGTGACTGCATCTGATGGTGAATATCCAAGGCCAATTAAGGCTTGCGCAGCTTCGTCGTGCTGGGCAGAAGTTGATTGCAACAAGCTATCACTACTAATTCCGGCTAGTCCAACTTTGTCCTTTAGCTCCATTACCACCCGCTCCGCTACCTTTTTACCCACACCGTTGGCAGCTTGTATAAATTTAGCATCGCCACCGGCTATGGCTTTGCGCATTTCGCTAGAACTAGCAATACTTAATATGTTAAGCGCCATTTTGGGTCCCACCCCGTTAACACTTAGCAAAAGTTCAAACAGCTTTTTAGTATCTAGATTAGTAAAACCAAATAGATCATGGCTGTCTTCTCTAATATGTTCGTGCACATAAAGTTTGAAATCTTTGCCAACAGCTAGCACACCAAAGTCCTCAGAAGTTACAAGCAAACCATAGCCTACACCACCAACATCCAAGACGACCTGCTCTTGCAGCTTTTCGCTAACCCTTCCACTAAGTGTCGCTATCATGCACTTATTATCGCACAGACAACTTCTTTTGCACCACGTAGCCTAGAGCTAGGAAAGGAACTGACCAGATTGCCCAGTTAACATAAAATTGCCACGTTTTTGTTATCTTTTCTAGAGAAGTTGGTTTATTTGACAATGGGAGTGGAACACACCAGGGTTCAGTATGCTCCTCAATCAAGATTCGTAAAGGATAACCAACCCCATATGTTGTGACGTCCGAAGTGGTAGTGTCAACGACTCCTTGGCAGATTTGTTGGGTAACGGAAGTGGCAGATGGAGAATGCCTATTGCTAACTATAGAACTTACTGCATTGGCAAGTATTATATTTGTAATAAATCCAATAACAATTGCGATTACAACTACTATTAGAATACTTTGCTTCTTCATAAAATTTTTTAGTTAATAACGCTCCTCGTGTATATTATCGCACGTTCATGCTGTGACAGATAGCGCAAGCTAGGGCGTCGGCACAATCATCTGGCTTGGGTGATTCTTTGAGCCCAAGGATGACTCGCACCATTTCTTGGATTTGCTTCTTGTCTGCCCGGCCATAGCCCGTCAAAGCCTGTTTGATCTGCAACGGAGTATATTCAAACAGTTCCAAGCCGGCTTGTTTGCCACAGAGCAAGATAACTCCTCTAGCCTGACTGACCGTCATAGCGGTAGTTATGTTTTGAGCAAAGAATAATTTTTCTACAGCCATTACTGTGGGTTTGGTTTGCACAATTATATCTGTTAGTTCATCAAAAATAGTTTCTAGCCGAACAGCATCGTCTTCATGAACTGGCGTACGAATGACTCCCCCGTCTAGTAGCTGCGGCTTGCCTTTTTGGACCTCAATAATCCCAAAGCCCAAAATACCCGTGCCAGGATCAATGCCTAGTATGCGCATGAAATTCTTTGTATGCTTCATTTATAAAGGGTCGAAAATCTAAACTATTGGCAATCTTAATATCTGATAATTTCTTAACAGGCACCCACTCAGCAATTCGGGCATAGTTTTTTTCAAATTCGTCGAAACCACTTGTAGATAATTCGCCACCGACTAACTTGCAGCTGTAATAAAGCATAATTGTTTGGAAATAGACGTCCTTTAGGCGACGAAATTTAAAGAAGTTAGACTCGCAAGCAATAAGTTTTGGCCTATTTACTACCAAGCCGGTTTCTTCTTTTACTTCTCTAATTACTGCTTCGTTGGGCAATTCGCCAAAATCCAGGCCACCTCCCGGCAAATCATATCTTCCTTCCTCAAACTGAGGCGAAAGGAGTACTGACTCTTTATTGAATACAATGCCATAGGCCGATGGCCGCCAAGTTAACTGCTCAGAATCTACCTCGTACTTATTGCCCTCAATATCTACACATGTAACCTTAGGCACTTAACAGTCCCTCGGCGATATCAAAATTCACATGCGTGTTGGTGACATCATCCAGATCGTCTAATGCGTCCATAAGGCGCATGATTTTGCCGGCGGTGTCGGCGTCTGAGATTTCCACAGTAGTTTTTGGCACATAAGTTAGCTCGGTTTCAGTCATTTCCATGCCGCCGTCTTTAAGCGCTTGGCGAACTTTGGCAAGTTCTTTAGGATCGGTGTAGATTATTGATTCGCCACCATCTTCCTCTACATCCTGAGCACCCGCGTCTAGTGCCTTCATAAGTACATCATCACCACTGCCTTTGACCCTAATCATCCCTTTATGCTCAAACTGAAAGGCTACGGCACCCTTCTCTGCCAAGTTTCCGCCATGCTTACTAAAGGCTAGTTTGACTTCGGGCAAAGTTCGATTGATGTTATCCGTAGCACATTCCACCATTATCGCCGTTCCACCGGGGCCATAGCCTTCGTACATGACTTCCTGAATCTGAGTACCGCCCAGTTTGCCACTACCGCGGTCAATGGAACGTTGAATGTTGGCATTGGGCATATTGGCGGCCTTAGCTCTATCAACTGCCAGGCGCAAACTAAAGTTCATATCTGGGTCAGCACCACTACGAGCGGCAACTGCTATATTATTGCCAAGTTTAGTGAACACAGCACTGCGGGCTGCGTCTTTAGCGCCCTTTTGCCGTTTGATAGTGCTCCACTTGCTATGTCCAGACATTATTTGGTTCCTGCTATATCAATTTGCTTATCAACCCAGCTCCCAGCTTTGGCGGCGTGGCCTATTGGTTGAGGTAGTGTTATATCTGTTTCTAACTCCTCTATCATATCATTTTTACCCTTTGTTTTGGACCACAGGATAAAGACAATGCCCAGAATTATGGCGTAGACACCAAGCATTTTTGGCAACGGCAAACCTTGCTGCGCCAAGGCATGTGGCACTCGGGACAACAAGCTAATGATGTCTAGCATATATGTCAGAAGAATACGTGCCGGCCAAGCCAACCAGCCTGCCAATGCAGGCATTATCATGCCACCCAGAGCAGCAACAAACACCAGAAGCATGGCCACTGGTACTAGTGGGACAATTAGAATGTTGGCCAACAAAGCCACAATCGAAACCTGACCAAAGATATACATAATAAGTGGGAAGGCCATAAGCTGGGCCGATGCCGTCTCTATCAAAACCGCTGTTAATAGCTTAGGCTGCTTGGCACCATATAGTCGCTTGATAATGAGTGGGCCAATGACCAGCACACCAAAAAAGGCAAAGAAGGATAAATACCAGCCAATGTCAGCCCATATATAGATGGGATACCAGCCAGCCGTAAGTGCTGCAGCCAACAAAATTAGTAACACTGGTCTGAACCGCCGACCATAATAAGTTGCCCACAGTCCAAGTACACTGACAATAGCAGCCCGCACAATTGAGGCGCTAAGACCCGCAAACAACAAAAACAAAATAATTAGCACAAGCGACAAAACAGTCCCCTGATATTTTGACCGTTTGCGCAAAAACAGGGCAAGCCCAGTCATGATAATAGTTAGGTTGTAGCCGGACACAGCCACAATGTGAGACAGACCAACGGCTCTCATTTGATCGTTCGCGGCCTTGGGTAAAGTATTACGCTGGCCAATCAGCATGCCCAACCCGAATGAAGCCAGCGGCTCAGGCAACGCCGAGAACATGCCGGTTTGGAACCTACGCCGAGCAGATTCAATTGGTGAGCCAGAGCGCGAAAGCACTTTTATCTGTGCAAAACTGATGCTAGCCTGCCGCGATCCTCGCGTTGGATACAGCTTGCTCTCTACCTGTACCATATCACCGCGATATACTGCGTTGGCACCAAAACCTTTGACTGATATTTTACCAACCAACTCCGTTTGCAACGGATCAGTCACTTCAACATGCGTTACATCAAAAGCCAGCTGCGAGTTTGTGCTATATATGCCATCACTATCGGCTTTGGCCGTGATAATTACCGGTCGCTTATATAGTTCGTCGTAGTTTGCGAGTCGAGTCATGAAGATCGATCCACGCCACCAACCAAGCGCCAATCCGCAAAGAACAATACTGGCCAGTGCCAGCCAACGCTTCTGCTTGAAAGTCACCATAAACGGTATAATTGAGGCCCAAAACCACTCAATTGGAATATAGATTTTAGTCCGGGCCAGAGCAATTCCAGCCAAGAAAGCTGCTAGTCCACAGATCAGCAGTGTTGTCCGTCGGAACTTAAACCGCCGCACACCATCCATTCTCAGATAATACCTGAGAATTAGTCTTATTAATAGCTGTGAGTTTTAGATTTTGGCAATCGGCAGGCTGAATTGGAATACACTGCCCTTGCCGGGTTCTGAACTTACCAAGCCGATTTTGCCGCCACTGAGTTCAACGATAAGTTTTGAAATATATAAACCAAGTCCAGTACCTTTGGTGGTGTCTCGCGTTAGCATGTTTCCACCGGCCTGCTGGAATTTGCGGAATAATAACCTGTGGCTGTCTTCTGACATGCCACGACCCGTGTCCGTTACAGTTATAAAAACAAGCTGCTCGGCAGAATGACCACTTATAGAAATACTACCCTTCTCGGTAAACTTCACGGCGTTCCCCACAAGATTATATATAACCTGCTTGATTCGCTGTTTGTCAGCTGTAACTTTTGGCAGGCTGGCAATTGCCGTATCGCGGATCAGGCTAATACCCTTTTCTTTACACAAATGATCCAGTTCACGCACAACGTCGCTTACCACTTCATCAAGTGCAAAAACTTCTGGCTTCATTATTATTTTGCCTTGTTCCAGCGCCGAGGCGTCCAAAAAATCATTTACTATATTTATTAGCCTAACGGACGACGTGTGAATATCATCAATCATTTCTGCCATGTCTTTATCTTCTAGCTTAGAGGCAAAATATTTTTTAATTAGCGCAGTGTTACCGCGAATTGCGGTCAATGGCGTGCGTAGCTCATGCGATGCGATAGACAAAAACTCATCTTTAGAACGCTCCAAAACTTTCTGTTCGGTAATATCTTCTACCAAAATAACCACGCCAATCTTTTGATTTTCTCCTTTATTTACCTCATTAACCATCGGGGCAATAAAAATGCGCAACACCTTGATGCCAAAATTTACTTCTTTGCATTCTATCGGCTGATTGGTGGTAAGGCTATTAACCACCAGATTTTTGAGCTCAATAGCCGGGCGCAGAATAACATCAACGGTTTCAAGCTTCCATTCTGTGTCGGCCGCATGCGTGACATCACTTCCTGTTCTGGTGGCCAATATGTGCTTCATTGATAGATTGGTTAATACTACTTCCGGGTTAACATCGCACATAATAAAGCCCATTTTGATACTGTCCAGGAACGAGTATGCCCTTGATGTGGACGCTATCAACTGTTCAGTTCTGTGAGCAACATCGGCCTCAAACTCATGATAGCTATTATTGATTTGCTCAAGCAGTGCTTGAAATTCTGGAGTCAAACTTGGGGTGCTGCCCAGTGACTTTTGGATCTGCTCAATAAGCAGTTTATGATAATGCATAGGATTCATTGATCTGGTCCACCGCCCAGCTGTCTATTCCAGAACTTGGGGTTGTTCTAATGGACTAGAACTATCTGGGTTTTTATTTTTATTGAGCACGGAGTTGATCCACCCAATGACTTGATCTGGCTCGGTTTCGCTTTTGACGATGATCATACTGGCACCTTTACCGAACACTTCGTGGGTGACACCAGGATCCGAAACGTTGGTAAGCACTACTACAGGAATGTTTTTGGTCTTGAGCTCAGCCTTTAGCTTTTCTAACATCTCAACACCATTCATTTTGGGCATCATAATATCAAGCAAAATTATATCCGGCTCAAAAGTTTTAAGCTTATCCAGCCCCTCCAGTCCGTCTTTGGCGAGTTCGGTTGTAAAGCCTTCTAACTTAAAGGCCTTTTGATACATCCTGTAAATTACTGGATCATCTTCTACGAGCAATATTTTTGTCATGGCTTATGTGACCTTTCTATGTCCAAGTATAGACACTATCTAGACCTGCATCAAGCAAAGTGTAATTGGAGGGCCCAGTGGGACTCGAACCCACGACACGCGGCTTAAAAGGCCGCTGCTCTAACCAGCTGAGCTATGGGCCCTCGTCGTCCACCCGAGGCGGACTCCTCTCAGTTTCCCAAACAGTCGCTAAACTCCTTGGTTTGGGAAACTGGTAAAAACCATAGAACAGGGGTGATTATCGCTGATTACCTCTTAAAAGTCAATCTAAGCTTTCATGCAGCTTCTTTGGAAACAATTACTCCAATTCTATCTTCGCCAGGATCAGCAATACCTTGATGCCCCAGCAATCGTCCATGGTCCAGACAAACTGCAGATCCGAGTCCATCAATATGATAATCTTTTCCATCTTCTATCACCAAATGAGATCTGCCTTTAAAATTAGTTATAAAGACAGGACCTTCAAGCTTTTCTAAATCTGTATGTTTCTTACCTTTTAGTCCTGATAGCATAGTAAGTTTTTCTACAAGAAACCTGCCTGCAGGCCACCCGTTTCCCAGACCATTTGCAACAGACTCTACTGAACCCAAGAATTGCTTTAGATCTGATCCAAGCGCATCGGGATCAGCACTGATTGTGCCTAGTTGCTCGCCAAGCACTCTTCCGGGATGCATTCTAACGTGCTGCAGCTGGTCTAATGATCCAGGTATAAGTTCGGGATCATAGGCTCCACTAATACCGACATGTCCAAGTTCAGCATAACGAGCCTGTATTAAACCAAGTTCGCCTGCCGGAATCATTTCCATTATCGCTTCTGACATTACTTATTCCTATTGTGATTATGCTTATGTAATTTAAAAACCGGCCCTAGGCCGGTTGATGTATCTGTTTTTGGGTGTGATTACACAGGCAGCCTAGGGCGAAGCATAGGCATCATCATGGTTCGGTCGTTGAAATGTAATAACACGATTAGGATCGTATAAAACGGCGTTAGACTAGTAGTCAATGTGGATTATTTTTTGTGTTTTTTGTCTTTGTCGGGTTTGGGGCTGATCAACCAAAGCATAAAAAATGCTACCAACATCACTACCGCTACAATGGTGCTCTGATATTGGCTAACTTGTGACCACATATCAGTCTTCACAATGTTGTGCCTAAGTCCACCCGGCAATAACGGTACAGTCAAAATACCTGTCAAAACTCCTGCCGCAATAGCCGGAAATAGATTGAGGATTGACTTGCTGCGCGACACGCTCTTACGCAAAAAAATAATCGCAAATAATAGAGGCAGAATCAGTAATATCAGATGTGCCAATTGGCTAACACCAGCGTCATCTTTGGACGAAAAAGATCCAAGTATTATAGCCGCTTCTTTGCCGACCAGTCGTTGCAAAACATCGCCGGCACAAAGCGACAAAAGCGCTGTCACAGCATTAACCCTCAGCTGAAAAATAAGCACAGTTGGTAGGCCAACAATCAGCCCGATAACGATAAGCGGTGTCATAGAACCTATTCTATGCTCATATTTTGTTAAGCGAAAGGGTTGTTTGTGAAGCGAGAAGTGCATCAGGTGAGGAAGCATACCTGTAAGGTACGCTGACGAACGGTATGTAGTTCGCAGCTCACGAACAATCATTGAGGCTGAAATATGAGTTTAGTGTAGGTTCGGCTGATTATGATACCACGCTCGACACCGTTAATTGGCGTTATTTACGGAAGTCTGAAGTGTTTTTTAACTGCTTTGACAAGTTCTTGAGATTTAAGATTGAGCTCGCCTTTAGTCATTGTCCTGCCCATTTTAGTAATTTTTAGGATTCGTTTGCCTGATGCTACGCTATCTCCGTCATTGTGCCTAGAAAAAATAAGCATCGTGTCTTCGCCCGTTAGCGCATCGAGTGAATAACCTTCTTTGACAAAACTGATTTTGCCGTCTTTATACTTATAAACACCCGGACGAATGTACTTGCGAAGTGTAAACTCTTCGCCCGTTGGATTATTCACAATTAGCAGTGAGGCTGGCTTTTTGTAGCGACTGTTGCTCGGTAACGCTTCCTGATCAGTCACTTCGTATCTGAAGTTGCCAAGCTCAAGCGTATGCAAGAGCATGAACGGAACTTTACCTTCAAGTAGTTCCAGCTCACTGATAATGTGTGAATACCCTGTCAAACGAGCGTTGATTTCTATAGCATAAACTTCGTTTTTGGGCGTCACAATCAGATCAATCCCAAAGATCCCCTTGTAGCCGTGACTTGCCAGTTCGGAGCCAACCACAGTGGCAATCTCTTGCGCTTGGTGATGGACGATATCGGGATAAGTAGTGCCAATTTCGCCGCCACACCATTTACTGGCACCCTCCAGCTTGGGGTTACACAGGTATTTACTGTCTAGTAATTGGCGCTGAATACCTCCACTAAAGATACCGTATTTGGTAATACAGACCTGAATGGATGAATTTTCGCCCTTCAAAAATTGCGAAACCACAATGGTTCGACCCTCGGAATATTTTTTAAGGAGCTTGATAGCGTCAACGTATTCGTCCTGGTCATGCACCACATAGGTGCCCTTGGAGCCGGATGACTCTTCGTCCTGCAGCACAAACGATCCGCCAAACCGTTCGCGCAAATCGCGGAACGATGCTGCTCTGTCCAATTCGCTCATGTAACGAATTTCATACTCGGGCGTACGTATCAAATCGGCAAACTCATCACGAAAATATCGCTTGTTTTCATAAGCATGGGCAATAGTAGGCGAGTTCATTAGGTAAACTAGCGGATTGACTTTGTAGGGTGGATCAAGAGGAGAATAAAGTATGTATTTGCGTTTTGGCTCCTCTTTGACTAGTTCCACAAACTTTTTGGATCGTAACTGCCGCCCGATGCCATCACCATAGCGTTTTATCTTGCCAAGCGCTCCGATTTTAGCCTTTATCGGCAGATCATCCAGCCAGTTCTGCTTGACTTCGGTAAAAATCTTGAAATCATCAAAAAACTTATCAAATAGCAAGTAATTATAAGGGTCGGTGCTAATAACACCGAGGGGCGTATCGTGATTGTATTCAATTGGTAGTTTGTGATTTGTCATAGATTCTCCGCCCGATATTTCGAGCACCTAATAGTAACATGTTTATGACTTTTTTGCAATACATACAGTGAGTGGCGACAAGATTAACCTTTATTGGTTTTTCACCCGACTATATACAAATATAAGTACCAGCAAAATTACTAATAGTATCGACAGTATTAATGGAATAAAGCCTTCTTGGTTATGCTTAAGCTTTTTCATCTAACTTCATTATAGGACGAGTATGCGTTTTGTACAGATTTGACGTCTAAAAATGTTCCAGCAAATCTCTTTGGCCGCGTGTCAGTTTGGTAGGCGTGTCTACAATAACAGTTACGATATGCGCACCGCGGCCGCTGGCACCAGGGATCCGCTTGATATGCGACACACCATGGCCTGATAGCTTAAAGTCCGTGCCACTTTGCGTTCCAGCCGGGATTTTCATGCGCACCGGCCCATCCACAGTTTCAACCTCTATCTCTGTGCCAAGCGTGGCTGGAACCATGCCAACATGTTCTTCGCTTAATATCAAATCGCCTTCCCGCGTAAAGTGTTTGTGTGGTTTTACCCTTATGTCAACAAACAAATCACCACTCTCGGCTCCAGCCAAAGCATTACCCTGGCCACGCAATCGAATAGTGCTGGCATCTTCTATGCCAGCTGGAACCTTAATGTTTAAGTCGCGGTACTTATACTGCGTGCCGCTACCGCCACAAACTGTGCACTTCTTTTCTGGAACTTTGCCAGCACCTTGGCAAGTAGGGCAGACTACGGCCTGTCGGATGACGCCAAAAACCGTTCGAACGTTGTGGTTTATCTGTCCATGGCCAGCACACTCACTGCAATCTTTCATCTGATGACCCGGCTCCACAGTTGAGCCTTTACAGTGATGACACTCTATCTGGGCACCATATCGTACGGCAATTTCTGTGCCAAAAATTGCCTGCTCAAAGGTGATTTCTGTCCCTGTGTTGATGTCTTGGCCGCGGCGCCGGCCACCCTGTTGTGGACCTTGCCCACCACCAAAAAAACTGCTGAAGATATCTCCCAAGCCCAAATCGCCAAAATCAAAGTTGATGTTTTGGCCTTGTCCGCCAAAACCAGCATATGGGTTGCCTCCATCACTGGCCGCGCTGCTGCCTACTCCGGCATGGCCAAACTGATCGTAGCGTTTACGTTTGTCTGGATTACTCAGCACCTCATAGGCTTCATTAAGTTCTTTAAACTTTTCTTCATTACCTCCGCGATCCGGGTGGTGCTCAATAGCCGCCTTCCTAAAGGCCTTTTTGACCTCATCCGCATTGGCACTTTTGCCTACACCCAGTACTTCGTAATAGTCACGCTTTGCCATAAGTGGCTCTGTTTTTAGCTTTGCACTTCATGGGCATTTTCAGCAGCCTTACGTGCCTCGTATTCATCATTTCTTCTTTTTGCTTCATTGGCTATGCTTGTTAAGTAAACTACCTCTACGAGCTCATCCCTTATACCAAATCCGCGTAATTTTTCTCCTGAGCCTCGTCTAAAAGCGTCGACTGCGTCAAGTTCTGGATTATTGTAGGTTTTTGCCAAAACAGTTTGAGCATTAGTGGCAACATCGGGATCGTCCGCAGCTTTGACAATGTCATCTTGACGCCTAAAAATCTGTTCCGCTAATGATTGAGCGGGCTTAGTTTGAGGTGCTTCAACCCAGCGGGCTACTATTTCCTCATCCCTGGTAACAGTGTGTTGTATCGCTAACGGATCAGAGCTATCAATGGTTACAACATTAAGCGGATCCCGTGACTCCAAAATATTGCGAACCGCCTCTGAAGTCACTGGATCCAAGTGGAGAACACTTGGCATTCCTGTTCTCTCTCTATCAAAAGCATAGCCTCCCGCGTCTTCAATAGGTTGTTCGACAATAGTCACTATTTTTCCTCCTTGTTTACCCCGTCAGAATTCGGAGAATTCTTTTCGGGGTCATCGTCTTTAGGCTTATCTTCGTCTATTACTTCGCCTTCCACGGGCTCATCCTTCTTGTCATCTTTTTTATCGGCATCGTCAGCTGCTTCATCGGACTTCTCGTCCTTAGACTGCTCGTACATTTTAGCACCGATAGGCATGATTTTGTCGCTTAGCTCTTTGGCCGCTTTCTCTAGTGTGTCTTTGTCGGCCTTTTCGTCCTTTACGGCTTCTTTGGCGGCATCAATAGCCTCGTTCAACGTCTTCATGTCCTCGTCAGAGATCTTGTCTTTGTTATCGCTCTTGAGTTTGTCTGCCTGATAGATTGCACTATCCAAAACATTGCGAGCATCCACGGCTTCGCGCTTTTGCTTGTCTTCCTCGGCGTGAGCTTCGGCCTCTTTGGCCATTTTTTCTACTTCATCCTTGCTCAGGCCACTACTGCCTTGGATGGTAATACTTTGTTCTTTGCCGCTGCCTTTATCCTTAGCTGCGACATTCAAAATACCATTAGCATCCAGGTTAAAGGTCACTTCAATTTGTGGCACGCCGCGCGGGGCTGGTGGAATACCATCCAGCACAAACCGGCCCAGACTTTTGTTGTCAGTTACCATTTCACGCTCACCTTGTACCACATGGATCTCTACCTGCGGTTGATTATCGGCGGCTGTACTAAAGACCTCGCTTTTGCTTGATGGAATAGTGGTATTGCGCTCAATTAACTTTGTAGCCACACCCCCCAAAGTTTCAATACCAAGGCTAAGCGGAGTTACGTCTAGCAGCAGCACCTCCTTAACGTCACCTTGCAGCACACCGCCTTGAATGGCGGCACCCACGGCCACAACTTCATCCGGGTTAACTCCCTTCATGGGGTCCTTGCCAAAGATCTTTTTGACCTTTTCAACTACCGAGGGCATTCGGGTCATACCACCAACCAAAACCACGGCGTCTATGTCGCTGGCTTTGAGCTTGGCGTCTTTCAGAGCCTTTTCGCATGGTATGGCAGTTTTGTCTATTAGATCCCCAACCAAATTTTCCAGTTTGGCTCGGGTAAGTTTGTGCTCGAAGTGCTTTGGTCCATCGGCATCAGCGGTCAAGAATGGCAGGTTAACTTCTACTTCATTGGTAGTAGAAAGCTCAATCTTAGCCTTCTCCGCCTCATCACGCAGGCGTTGCATGGCAGCCTTATCGTCGGCTACATCAATACCTTGTTCTTTTTTGAATTCCTCAGCCAAATAGTTCACGATTACGCGATCAAAGTCTGCACCGCCCAAATGTGTGTCACCATTGGTGCTCTTGACCTCAAACACGCCGTCGCCGAGTTCCAAAATAGATACATCAAAGGTGCCGCCACCTAAGTCATAGACGGCAATTTTCTCATCCTTTTTGTCAGCTTTGTCCAGACCATAGGCCAAGGCGGCTGCAGTTGGCTCGTTAATGATACGCTTGACTTCCAGTCCGGCAATCTTGCCGGCGTCTTTGGTTGCCTGTCGCTGTGAGTCGTCAAAATAAGCCGGCACGGTAATAACCGCTTCGGTCACCGGACTGCCTAGGAAGGCTTCGGCATCACTTTTGAGCTTGCCCAAAATCATGGCGCTGATCTCTTCTGAGCTGTATTCTTTGTCACCCATTTTGACTTTCACGCCATTGCCACTCTTGATCATCTCGTAACCCATAAGTTTTATGTCGCGTTGGACTTCTTTGTCCTCCCAACGCCGGCCAATCAATCTTTTAACCTCATATACAGTATTTTTGGGGTTAGTCACCTGTTGGCGACGAGCCACTTGCCCCACCAAACGCTCCCCGTTCTTGTTAACCGCCACCACGCTTGGTGTGGTGCGCGCCCCCTCGCTGTTGGCAATAATTTCTGGCTTGCCAGACTGCATCACTGCCATTGCGGAGTTGGTTGTTCCTAAATCGATACCAATTATTTTACCCATCTTATTTGCTCCTTTCGTAGCTAAAATTTCTAATTATCAAATTACTCATGTTGATTCTCCTCCGCCAATGAAACCATTTCTGCGAGCCAGTTCAATTTCAGCAGCCAACTTTACAGTCGGTGTATGTTGCGAATTTGGGTCAATGCTCACTAATACCCGTCCCACCCAAAGCGCAGTATTTTCTAGCGCTTTTTTATCTAATCCAGCCATTAACTCGAAGACTTGGCCAGTAGGATCTACTACGGGATCAGTTCTTAACAC
>Ga0209542_10010069_pt1 | contig 17153 bp, 20 predicted proteins | sample RifCSPhighO2_01_FD_184028 | JGI IMG/M metagenome (GOLD analysis project Ga0209542, IMG submission 184028) | Soil microbial communities from Rifle, Colorado - Rifle CSP2_plank highO2_0.1 (SPAdes) (version 2) | ecosystem: Environmental > Terrestrial > Deep subsurface > Rock core/Sediment ...
CTGACGAATACTGGACCCAATCCGACGTCAGACCGCCGTGCTGTTCCGTAACAACGTTGTAACGCCGTTGAATGGCAGCCGCAATCATCTCATTCGTATCGGCCGTCATGATCGTGCCGGCGCACTTGCGCGCGCCGCGGAGATCTGTGTAGCGAGTAGCGTCCGACGAACGAAGATAGTATTGCATCCCGGCCGTCAAGGCATCCGCATCGAGTTTGTCCGTTGGGTCAGCGACCGAGAGTGCGATTACGGCTGAATCCGCTTCACCTGCTTTGTTTCCTTGGCGCAATCTCGCCTCGGCTTCGAGCATCGCCGTAAAGACATAATCGCCGCCGGCGTCGAAGTCCGTTCCGCCGATTCGTTCTGTGAATCTTTGCCGCCACAACTTATCTAAGTTTTGCGTTTCCATCTTGTTGGTCTTTCTTTGGTTTTTCTTGCCCGTTCAAGTTTGTATCAACAAATTTGCTCGGGTGGTTTGTTTTTTTTCGAAGTTAACTGCGTCGCCTCGACATCGTGTCGAGGCGACGCGTCCGTTTTCAGTAGGCTTTCACAACTTTCGGCTCAAACCGGAGCGTCGCGTCCAAGTCGTCGTGCGTTTCCGCCCGACGAATCAACTCGAGCTGTTCATCGGTCCGAAGCATCACTTCCGGCGGCGCCATAGTGCCGTTGTAACGGAACACCATGACAATACCGTGAGCGCCGGTGTCTTGAATGAACCAATGGTCGCCGATTCGTGACACCGGTAGCGTCCTTTGCGTAACGATCCGGTCAATGTTCTCGCAGATTTGACCGACACCATTCACAACTTCCATTTTCCGGCGCCCTTCCGATCCGTAGATTTTAACCTCATGATACGCCCCGTACATACCGTGGCGCATGAGGCCATTCATTCCAACGTCCAATCCGACATGGGTCTGATAGATTTCCTTGCGATTAATGACCTTCGCAATCAGGACCCCGAAAGGTCCAGTCATCCAACGACCCATTTCGGTGTAGAGGGTTGGAGCGTAGCCGTGCAGACGCATGAACGCGCTTAAAATCTCGGCGTAAACTTCACCGATACGATTCATGTCGAGCTCCGGTTCACCCGGACGATAGGGGATGCCGAAACCGCCGCCGACGTCAATAAACAAAACTTGTTCGCCGGTCGCTTTCTCAACGATTTCGCAGGCCTTGAGCAACAACTTGAGAATGTTGAAGAAATACTTCTCGTCTCGACAATTGCTGCCAATCATCATGTGGATGCCGAAAATTTCAGCCCCGCGCCTTTTCGCGAGACCATAAGCTTTGGCTATTTCTTCCCACATAATGCCATATTTTTGCTTCTTGGTTTTACCGAAGGATTGGAGCCGCATTCCCGGAAGCGATACTTTATCGCCGGGATTGATTCGGAAACAAATTTGGCGAGGAAAATCACGCACCTTTTTGATCAAACTTATGTCATCCAGGTTGATGATTCCGCCCTGCCGATTGGCTTCTTCGAACCATTCACTCCGGCTGTTGTTCGAGGTGAGAATGAACCGGCCTCGGGTATTTCCGATTAGCTCCACGAGATGCATCTCATACATGGAACTGCAATCAAAGCCGAATCCCATCCGCTGCTGAAGGCGAAGGTTCGCCGGATTGTTCCAGGCCTTGACAGCATAGAATTGCTGAAAGCCCCCGGGTAAATGGCGCATGGCGCGTATAAGTGCCGTGCCCCGATCCAGAATTCCCTGCTCGTCATAGACGTAGACTGGCGTTCCGAAGTTTTGGATGATGGCGGGTAAAGCCCGCTCAATTCTCTTGAGTGTTTCTGTTGGTGTTGGCATAGTTCTTTTTCTCCGTATTTGCTTGCCCGCTTAAGTTTTGTTTACCCTTTCAAATTTCCAAAAGAAATTTGTTAGGGCAGCAAAATTTTGGCGGGTTCGTGTTCTGTTGACAATGAATACTGCCGTGAATACTACTTATAAATGGCTTTATGTCAATGGAAAATGAAAATTGTGTTTGACAAAATAATTCAATAATGTTAAAAACATGTTCGGTAGCAACAGAAAAATATAAACTGACTGAAAAGGAAAACTATGAGCTCTGCTCTTCTCACAAAGGAAATCATCGCCGAAGCCGTTGAAATCCTCCGGCCAGGCCTCGAGGCTTTCATCATAGATCAGCAACGAGTCGTCGCCTGCATTGTAGTTCTGGATCCGACTATTTATCCACCGGCGGAACCAGTGCAAATTTGGAACGGGTCAGTCGGTGAACAAGATCGTACAAAATGGCCAAGACCGTATGACTTCTACGCCAGCAAAAAAGCGGCGCTGACTTTTCGGACACGATTCCCGAGCCACATTGTCGTGTTTGACAAGCCTCACCTTTTGGTTGAAGGCGACTTCAAATACGGCGGCAGCACGATCCGAGACGATCTCATCGTCGCAACGAGTGGTCTGGACTGGAAACATGACTTGGCTGTTTCGGAAGCCGTCGCCAGTCTCTGTCGCGCTTTGTGTCTCAAAGAATCTGAAACTGAATTCAAACGTGAACCATTTTTCATCGGCGAGAAAAATCCGGCTCCCGGGCCAGGAGCGCCGGATTCTGACTAAAACCACTCACAACAAAACCAGCCGTCCTACCATGGGCGGCTTTTTTATAAATTAATCAATTGTTAACTTCTTCCCTTTTTCTTTTCAAAAGCAAACCGATGAACGGCATAAGATATTTATCGGCGCCTATGTAGCCGGCTATTCGCCAAGCAAGGAGTAATCCAATGCTTAAAAGAAGCATCGCGGGGTTAATGCTTACCGACCCCGCCAAAAGATAATTCAAATTCATAAAACCGCCGAAAAAGGCCGCGGCAAATGTGAAAACGCCAAGAATCAGTCCGATTCCGACGGCCAGCTCCCCAAAAGCGACAACATGAGACCAAAATTGGGGTTGTGGCAAAATCACCGCTTTCAAAAAACCGGCAAACCAAGCCGAAACATCGGGATGCTCGCCTACCGATTTGGCGACCGCTTTATTGACGAAACCGGAGAGGGCGCTTCCGGCATCCGGGCCAACCCAAGCCGGACTTATTATTTTTCCCATACCCGCGGAAATCCACTCATATCCCAGATAAAGCCTGATTAAAAACCAGAGAAATGATATTTTCGTGTCTCGAAATAGAAATTTTGAAATTTTCAATTCTTCTTTCATTTATAGTCTTTTTATAGGTTGCGATGACGGCATCATGAGCTTATACGCTTCCTCAATTGTAATAAAGCCGGTTGGCGTCTCCACTTCAACAGGCTGATTAATATTGCTAAGCGAGGCGGAAAGATTGATGTTCACTTGTTTGGAAATTGAGTTGTTACTTCCGGAAGTCGAACTGCCTTCTGACACCAAGTAAGCCGTTGAGGAAATCCGCACCGGCAATTTCGTATCATTTGATATCCATACAGACAAAGAAGACTGGCCTTCGAAATAATCCATGAATTTTTTGAAAGCCGGATCGGTGATCTTGGCCCTCTGTTCTTTTATTGCGATATCGAATTCAGAAAGCCTGTCTTCCGGCACTGATTCACGCAAAATCGGCGCCATTCGGTCAAAGTATTTCACCATATTTTCAGGGTTCAACTTAAGATCGTATCTGTATACCGTTTCATTTCCAAGAGTCTCTTTTTCCGGACGATTTACGCTCGAAAGCACTTTGGTTTCGTCTGCCACTTTCGGCATTTGCTTGATAGCATCAAAAATCTTTGCGGTGTCGCCATCGTCCAATTTTAACTTTGTTGTACTACTCGCCACATCGCCGATTTTTACCCATTTGCCTTTCAATTTGTCGAAGTTGAAAAATAGAAATGCCGGCATCCGATTTATTTTTCCATAAACCACTCCATCTCGAGAAACGAATTCAATATCGGCGTTCATAGAAAAATCCGGGGTGGCAAATGACCCCTTGAGAGCTGTGTGACCGAGAGGTTTTATTCCTCCTCCATCGGATTTTTTAATATTTCCTTCAACGGAAAGTTCTGCAATCATATCAGCGGGTAAATATGCGGAATACAAATCTTCGGAACGGATCATCTGCGTGATAAAAGGCTCATTTGGATCTGATTGAAAAATCGAGTTGTTCTTAGGAATATATTCAGGAAAAACTTCTCGGAGAGATCGCGCATTGGGACTCTTCGGCTCGGTTTTAACTGAAATCGCAACATTATAAACCGCCGTGTCGATCTTGCTTATATTTGCCGTCAAATCAGAAAGAAAGGTGTCAAGACTGTAAGGGGGTTTATCTAAAAGGGTTGGTAAAAATACATAAGCCGAAACGCCCGCCGCCAGAAATAAAATGACTACGGCCAAGGACAATATTGTCGCCTTGATGGGTTTTTTTGGTGAATGCGGCAGAGACGGCTCTAACTGTGAATATTTTGGTATGTTGAAACTTTGTTTTACCGGTTCCGATTTTGTAATAATCGATTGAGGATTAAACTGCGATTGTGATTGAGGTTGAGGTTGAGAAACGACATTAAGAGTAGGCGCCGGTGATACAGGCGGCGCGAGCGGAACATCTACAGAGCTGAAAGCAAGGGCGACATCGTCCATATTCCAACCCACCCGCGCAAGTTCCTGACGAATATAATCGTCAGTCATTCCGCTCTTTCTCGCATCTAAAACATATGTTTTAAGTTCGGGAATAACCGGCATTAAAAGATTATAACATATTTAAGATTGACAATATTGTAACACAAGCTATTCTTAAAATAGCAGTTAACCTAAAGCTCATCAAATGAATAATTTTCCCGTCTTTTCGGTAAGAGATGACATCTTGGCTTCAGTTTTGGTCGCCGAGCGTTTCGTCACCAAAGAACAAGTGGCTTTGGCCAAAAAGGAACGCCTGGGCATCATCAATACTCTTCTCAAGAATAAGGTCATCACGACGATGAACCTGGCTCAGGCCCTGTCAAAGAATTTCGAGTGCAAGCTCATTAATCTCGAAAAATTCGATATCCCTGTTGAAGTTTTGGCCACTGTTCCGCATGGCAGCGCTTGGTGTTATCAAACTGTGCCGGTCCGCATTGAAGACGGCGTGATTACACTGGCCATGGTCGATCCGGCCGACTTCGATTCCATCGACACGCTGGCCCATTTATTGAACTTATGGGATATCAACATCGAAGTGGCGCCGGCGGACCAGATTGAAGCCTTGCTTGAACGCTACTATGCCTCCGGTAAAGAGCGAGGTTTGTCGCAACGCTCGATCATTGATTATCAGCGCCAACCTTGAGAAGCCGTTGAAGGAGATTGAATTTCGAGAAACATCGCCAGAGCTTCCCGCTCTGGTTTTTTCTATATAAGAAAAACACCCGGCTAACGGGTGTTTTTCACTTTAGTTACTCAACAATCAGCTTCCCTACCATACCCATCGAGCGATGGCTTCCAACAGAGCAATAATATTCGAACGTGCCTTTTTTATTGGCCAAAAAAGTGACAGATTCTGTTCCTCCGGATTGAAGCTGGGCCGTACGAACGTTGAATTCGTCTAAGACAAAATCATGGAAGCCGCTTTCGCTCTTGAAATTTATAGTGACCGTATCGCCCTCTTTAACTTTAATCTCTTTCATGTTGAATTCGAAATTCTTGCCGGTGACATCGAAGGAAACCGCTTTACCTTCCGGAGCGGCATTGTTTCCGTTTTGAGAGATAGGGGTCTCCGGAACAACGTTGTCGCTATTTTCATTAATACCGAATACGAACCAAAGCAATCCTACGATAATGATAACTATGATAATTGCATAAACGGTTTTCATTTTTTAATTTATTAATTAATTTATAATTTGTAAATTTTAAACGATTCGCCTATTTTTGGCTACTTGAGATTATTTTTCAGGAACGCCAAGGTCTTCCCCCAAGCGTCCAGAGTCGCTTCAGGGGCATAATTCGCGCCCGAAGGATTGGCGAAGGCGTGCCCGACGCCCGGGTAGATATAAATTTCATTAGGAACATTGAGAGCGTCGAGGGAAGACTCAAAAGTCCGTACCATTTCAACCGGTATCGCCTGATCCTGGTCGCCGAAAATCCCGAGCACCGGCCATTTTATCGGCGCCAATCGCTCCGTGGAAGTCGCCATATTGCCGCCGTAATAAACTACCGTGGCATCGAGTTTCTCGCCGGACACAGCTAGTTCTACCGATTGTCGTCCGCCGAAACACCAGCCGAGCGAAGCAAGTTTCGTTGCCCCCTCGAAACGTAAATAAGTCGCCGCCGCCCGCATATTGGCCGTGCCGGTCGCCTGATTGAAATTAGCCGTGAGAGCCCGAGCGCCGGTTTGGTCCTCCGCCACGCCGCCCAGTAAATCAACTGCGAGAACCAAATAACCCTCCTTAGCAAGCGTCTCCGCCGCATCTTTTATCTCAGGTCTCAAGCCGCGATTCTCGTGAATCATCACCACCCCTGGATAATCGCCGGGCGTTTCCGGACGAACAAAATAGCCCTTAGCGCCGGCGAAATACTCCACATTATCCTTCGCCACGATTGCCGTCTGTTTTCCATTCTCCATTATTTCCGCGTTTTTCGTAACATCATTTTTAAAATAATCATTTTGATAAGCGAACCAAATGCCAATCGCAATTATCACAACTCCTCCAAAAGTTAAAAACTGTTTGTTCATAATCAATATATTATATCAAAACATTAAAAAAATTTATCTAGATTGATGCTCTCAACTGCGACTCTTACCCGTTCCCACCAATCCGGGAGATTTGGCTGCCAGTTTTATGACTTTTTTCAGAGTCGCCAAATTTAAATCTTCCAATTTTTTGAAACGAATGCAACTTCTACCGACACTTACTTTACCCAACGCTTTTTTATATTTTTCGGCGATATATTCGCCCTTATCGACTGCGCAGACGTAAACGCTGATATAATTCTTCTGACTGGCAAGAGCGATGATCGGCCAGTCGACAGTTTCATTTTTATAATTTTTATACACAAAACTGCCGTATCCCGGCATATTGTAAGCGAAAACGGATTTCAATTTAGGCGCCGATTTCTGTATAAATTTATGAAGAAAAGCAATCGGCGCTTTCCGCTCCGCGGGAAGAATTGCAAAATATTCTTTTACAGTCTTTGCCTTTACCGGATTGAACATATTCATAGTGCTTTTCGGCTATGATTTTTGATTGTTTTTTATGACTTAATAATTTTAATTACCTAAAACGTAATGCCTTGAGGCGGAGTAAATGCCGACATTTTTGGAATCCATGGGATACATTCCGATTCTATTTGAGCCTCGCCATTTATCATTATAACCATGCCTTTAGGTTGGGCCACGGCCACAGGACTTGTCGGCGTAATCGCTTTTTTGATTCCCGTAGTTTGGCCGTCATACCAGCTATAGGAAACCGCTCCGTCGCGAATTACGTGAGAAATCGTCACTAATCCGTTGGCATCCTGGGTCTTGAAATCAAAGCTGGTTTTACCGCCGGATGCGTAAATGGTGCCGCTGGTCTTACTCCCGTCTTCGGCGATAGTATCCAATGTGCAGGTATAATTGCCGGCCCTTGATAATAAGGTGCTTAGAGTACCTTTACTTGAAGTCGTTTGAGCGGAGGCGTTATTGTCAGAATTGGAAGCTTGCCCATCTTCTAAATTGCTTGAGGACGTTTTAGAAAACATATACCAAAACCCCGCCCCGATTAGCAAAATTACCACTATAATGACTGCCGTTGTTTTTTTATTTTCCATAATAAATCTTATTTGGCTAATAACTGCCTGACCTATGTACTAAGTATAAGACGTTATTTATTACAAATCGTTACACTGACTGAACGATTAATCCAATAAATTAACCAAATAAGTATCGATATCTCTCTGGTCCAGATCATAAAAATTAATCCCGCGAGTATGCAAATATGTAGAGAGTTTAACCCCGACAAAACGCCAATGCCACGGCTCATAAGTGTAATAAGCATTTTTCTCCGGGTAAGAAAGTTCAAAGCCGAATTTATAAGCATTATCTTTCAACCACTTGAACGCCGCGGTAGTGTCAAAATCCTCAGTGAGTTCCCCGCCAAATCCCCCGGTGATAAAGTCCACCGCCGTGCCGAGCTGATGCTCTGAGTAACCCTGATCCGCAGAAAATGAATTGGCTGTTCCCGCTCCGTAAACAACCGTGAATTCCGATTTGACCTTCTTTTGCTCGGCAAATGAACGAAAGCCGGATTTAACATAAATCGCGACATTGTCAGCCTTCGCCGCCGTCAACAAATTTTGTAAAAAGGGCCAGGCTTCTTCCAAAAATTGTTCCTGGACGGTGTTGCTATAGACATACTCCTGCGGAATAATTTTAAGATGCGCCGGCGTATAGTTCTCGTTAAGAAAGTAAACTTTTGAATATTTCTTCAGAAGTTCCGGATCGATAGTTGAGAGCTTCTGGAGAGTTGAGACTGTGCCAGATATGGAACCGACGGTCTGCTCCACCCCTCCGACTTTGTCTTTGACCTCGTCGATATTACTTTTTGCTGAGGCAATTTCATTCTGAGCGTTTGAAAGCGACCCAGCCGTTCCATAGAGCGTCGCCGTTGTGGAAGCGAGATTTTCCGATAGTGAAAGGACTTGCTTGTCGAGTGCCGTTATTTTAACGTAGGAATAAACAAACCCGCCGGCTACAATAATCAAAACGACAGACAGCGCGACCCAAAGCTGAACACTCCCTCCATTCTTTTTTATATTCTTATATTCCATCATATAAATTATGAATCTAACTCCACTTTTTGACCATAGTAATCAAAAATCGCTTTAATGCCTAAAAGATTTTTTTCCCATTCAATAGTCTTGTGCGTAGAAAGTTCGACAGTAATGGCCGAAATTCCAATCGAAGCTAGCCAGTCGTCCGCCGCGCCGGTAGTGGCGTAAGCATCGAATGTTTTAACCGCCGGATAACCTGAAGCTTTTGAATAATCATTCATAATATCAAGAGTTGTCGGAAGAATTCCATTCTCACACTGCGACGCATAAACTGCGTTGGATTGGCTATGCCAGAAAATCGCAGCGCTAATATTATTTTCCAAAATGTAATCCTTTAACGCCTTGGCTTCCGGCTCGGAAAACGGCGCCGAACCGGCACTCACTGTTTTTGACTTCCACAGACTTTTTGGCTGCCATTTGCAATCAAAATTCCGATTAAGGTCGACTCCATTCGCATTGAACCGTCCGGGCGATTCATCACTACTTATTGGCACGTCGGAAATTGCAAAACGTCCCTCTTTGCCGATAACTTTAAAAACGCCGTCGGGGTTAGCGGAAGGAATGATTGCAACCGTCAGATTGTCGGGTAAACTTTTCGGATTCGCTTCGAGATAATCCATAAACTGATAGGCCAAAATCACGCTATTCCATTCATACCCGCCATGGATTCCGCCGACAAAAAGAAGTTTAACTTCGCCATTTCCATAAGTATAAGCATCGACGTTTCGGCCCTCGACAGACAATCCGATGACCGTATGTATCGGTTCAAGAGTTGCGGCCGCGACCGGCAAAGATTGAGGTGCCTTGCCCAAACCGACAAATACAAATACGCCGAGTCCAATTGCAACAATAACAAAGACGATTATGACAATCGGTTTCTTGAAAAAAGACCCCATCGTTTATCGTTTGTAGTAATTAAGCAAAGCCTTTAGCCCCGCTTGATTTTTAGCCAATTCAGTATCTGTATGATTCGTGAGAAGCACGCTGATGGCCGGAATACCGCTCTTAGCCAGCCAATTTGTCATATCGCCAGTTATTGCGTAAAAATCGAAATTCTTATAAGCCGGATATTTGGAAGCATTCGCATAAACGCCTGTAATCGCGCTCGTCTCGGGGGAAACACCATTATGACAACTTGAAGAATAAACTCCGCCGGCCGCGCTGTAATAGACAACCACAGCTGCTGGAGTATTGTTCTCTATATATTGTTTAATAGCCCGGCTTTCCGGTTCGGAAAATACCGCCGTTCCTCCGCTCACAGATTTATTCTGCCACTTGGCGCTCTCTTGCCAATCGCAATCAAAATTTCGGTTTAAATCAACATTCCTTCCATTGAATCGCGCGGATTCCAAGAGTGCGGAATCCGGAGAAATATCCGGTGGCAAAAAACTGGCTGTAGTAGGTGATACTATTTTCGCCAAACCATCGGGATTCAATACCGGAATAACCGTCACTCGCACATTTGCAGGAATCGTACTGGAAGCCTTTTCTAAATAATCCATCAACTCATAGGAAACGAGAGCTGTATTCCATTCATATCCGCCATGAATGCCGCCGACAAAAAGAAGCCTTGTCGTAGTGCCTACGCCGTAATGATAAGCGACAATGTCTCGGCCTTCTACGGATTTTCCGATAACTGTCTTAGTTTTATCTATTTCCGACAATTCCGCCATCGGAGTCGTGGTAGCCTGGCTGTCCGTCACTTCAGAATTATTAGGCGAAGGCCGAAAAGAAAAATATATACCGAGGCCAACAATAATAATAACTATAAGTGCGATGATTGTGTTTTTTGTATTCATCCCGTAGTGAATTTTCAGGTCGTCCGTCTATAGCGGACTGTCCCGAACAATTGATTTAAAACTATCTTTTAAAAATTATCTGTAAATGCACTGCCCCCAAATAAAAACTTCTAATAACCTGAAAATCTACTATAGGGGGTCAAGTAATTCTATTTTAACATAAATATATAATAAGAAGACGTGTGCCTTTATATATCATTACTTTACCCCTTTCTCAGTTTTTATACTAATTTGTTATACTACGTATATGAAAATTTATTTATACACCCTTATCCCCATCATCTTACTTTCAGCTATTTTCCTAATACCTCAAGACACTCTTGGCGCGACTAGGAGTCTCTCGTTCGGATTATCCGGAAGTGATATCATCGTGCTCCAGAATAAACTTATCGCCGCGGGCTACCTCGCCGAGGGAAAAAATACCGGCTATTTTGGCACCCTGACCGCAGCGGCGGTCCAAAAATTCCAGTGCGCTCAAAAAATAATCTGCGGGGGTTCGGCTTCGCAAGGTTACGGCGTCTATGGGCCAAAAACACAAGCCGCGATTGCCCTCGCTGCCAATTTTCCAAAAAATCCCGCTACGCTTAAAAATGCTTCGCTCACTCCGGCCGCGACAGGATTATTCGAAATCTCCGGCTGGATTCCATATTGGCGCTCCGCGACCGGCACGGAAGACGTCCTCCCGCACCTTTCAAAACTGACAAGTGTTATGCCTTTCGGTTACACGGTAAAATCCAATGGCACGCTCGCCGACACCGCCAAATTGTCAAAGGAGCCGTGGACGTCATTTATCGCCGCCGCCAAAGCCGCCAAGGTCCGCGTCATCCCTTCAATAATGTGGGGCGACGGCGACCATATTCATCAGATATTAAGCGACACTAAAAAACGCATCGCCCTTGAAGATGAAATAGCGAACATCGTCAAACAAAACGGCTTTGACGGCATCGACATCGATTTTGAAGCCAAAAAGCGCGAGACGATAAATTATTTCTCAACATTTCTTAAAGGCCTTTATGCGCGAATGGGAAATAAATGGGTTTATTGCACTATCGAAGCCCGCATGCCGCTTGAAGACCGCTTTAGCCCCGGCGCCAATATTCCGGCCGACGCGACCGATTATGCCAATGATTATGTTGAAATTAATAAATACTGCGACCGCGTGGAACTCATGGCTTATGATCAAGGCACAATTAATGTCCGATTGAACGCCGCTCGAAAAGCCCCTTATGCGCCGGTCGCCGATCCGGGCTGGGTTGAAAACATGGTCAATTTGGTCGCTCAAACAATTGATCGTAACAAGCTAATTATTGGCATTCCAACTTATGGCTACGAATATACTGTCACGCCTCTCCCTGATTCAGGATTCCGCTACAAAGTCCTTTGGCCGTTCAATCCGCGTTATGCTCTCGACATCGCCGCAAAGCTTGGCATCACTCCGACCCGCACCAGCGCCAACGAACTCGGTTTTACTTATGATCCGAAACTGATTGAGCCGCCGCCAGAAGGATCCGACTCGACGCTTACTCAACAAGCAACGATTCCTCAAACAAGTGTTGCTCAAAATTCCGGTTCGGAAGTGAAAACTGGCGGACCATTTAATTACATGACTTGGAGCGATGCCCGAGCGATAGCCGATAAAGTTGAGCTCGCCCGCCGTCTCGGCGTTCGCGGCGTTGCTGTCTTCAAATTCGACGGCGGACAAGATCCCCTGATGTGGGAAGTGCTGAAGTAAATTTTGTCGCCCGTTCCCCGTTCTAAATAGGAACTCTCGGCAAACTTTATTGGGAGTCCAATACCCGCGTCCTGTCTTGTGGCGGGGTGGGGACTAACGGCCTGATTTATTTTTCTAAATCAAGAACCTCGTCAATTCTTATTTTTTCCACAAATTCCGGCACGTGGCTCACAATAACCATCGCCCCCGCGTAAGAATTTAGAGCTTCGGCAATAATCGGCAGATGTCTAAAATTTATATGATTGGTTGGCTCATCAAGAATCAGAAGCCCGGGTTTCTGTAAAACCAACTGAGCAAAAGCCACCAAACCTTTCTGACCCTCGGAAAGACTGCCGATTTTCATATAAATCATATCGCCGGTAATTAAAAATCCGGCAGCAGTAGAGCGCATCGTTTCTTCAAATTTCTTTTCCATAACAGACATCAGAGAGTCGTATATTGTCGCTTCAAAATTCAAAGTTGAAAAATCTTGCCGATAATATCCCACCCGAACATCCGGGGCAATTTTGGCAATCTCTGATTCACCTTTAGCAATCGCCTCGAGAAGCGTGCTCTTCCCTATGCCGTTTGGCCCCTTAAGAAGTAAATGATTATTCCGACGCAAAACAATCTTGGTTTTTCTGGTTACTAATTTATGAGTTTTCGGACTCATTGTTCTGAAAGAAGAAATGGCTAAAATTTCTCCCGTAATATCACCTTGAGCCGAAATCGTAAAAGGTCGAATAGTCTTATCTTCCCTCCGCGTATCCACTTTCTCCTCTTCAAGTTCGGCCGCTTTCTCCCTCATCCGTTTTGCGACCAAGCGCATCTGTCCGCCCTTCATCGCAAAAAAATTGGATTTATCTTTCTTTTCTTGGATTTCTTTTTCTAAAAGCGCGTTTTTCCGGTTTTCTTTTTCTATCCGCGCCGTAATCTGCTCGACCACATCAAAATAATTTCCAACATACTGCTCAAGCTTTTTTGTAAAAACATCAAGATATAGAACGCCATCAGAAAATGCATTTAGGAATTCGGCATCATGGGAAATCACGATTACCGTTTTTTTATAATCAACAAGAAACTGCCGCAGGTGTTCAATGCCGGCTTTATCGAGATTGTTGGTCGGCTCATCAAGAAGCAGCAAATCGGGCTCTTGAATCAAAGCCGACGCCAAAAGAATTCTTGCCTGTTGCCCCCCAGAGAAGGAGCGCACGATTCTATCGTGCAATTTCGCGTGGCCTTTAAGATTTACCACTTCAAGCACCTCATCAATCCGCGGATCAATATCGTAAATTTTTCCGACGGACTCGCGAAGTCCCGCCGAGGCCGAATCTTCAAACGCTTTGGCAAAAAAATCCCGAATTGTTAAATCGAGCTCATCGCGCGGAATAACTTGTCGGGCAATGGCGATACTCACACCTTTTAATCGATGAATAGTTCCCGACTCCGGTTTTGATTTTCCCGTTATAAGGTCGAAAATTGTGGTCTTGCCGGCGCCGTTCTGGCCCATAATCGTGATTTTCGAACCTCGGCGCACCGAACAACCGACTTCATCAAGAATCGGTTTGTTTTGGCCATATTCAAAATTGACGTCTTCAAATCGAAGAACGGTATCTTCTTTTGACATCCGAAGAGATTACCTTATTTTTACGATATATGCACGGCCTTAGAACAAAAAATAATTACTTTCAAATCCCTGTCTGCCAGACTTTTACCGCTTCGGACGGATAGATGAACATCAAAATATTTAGCGCCAAACCATCGCGAACAAAATAGCCGGTCATAAGCTCAAAAACGATAGCGAGTGATATTATGAGCCACACCGGCCACTTCCTAGCCGTAACAAAACCGATAGACATCCAAATAACGTCAAAAACAGAATTGAGAATGCTGTCGCCGATGTAGCCAAGCGAAACAGTATTATTGCGGTAATATTCAATTATCCAAGTTGAATTCTCGATTATTTCCCAGCCCGTCTCAAGAAGCACAGCGATGATGAACATAAGACCGAGCGGCAGTCCCCCGCTTCCTTTGAAAAATTTACGAGACGCCCAAATCAAAACTCCATAAAAAATAAAACCGTGAATGATGTGCGAAAACGTATACCAGTCGGCGATTTGCTGGGAATTCGATGAGCTCATCACATCACCCTCCCAAAATTTGACAAATCCGCACTGGCAAATCGGCTCCCGGCCCATTAAATATAAAACAAGCGCCTGGACCGCGATAATAGTGAAAAAACTTATTAAATATGTCCTATTGGGTATTTTCCGATACCAAGAAATTTTTTCCGAAACATTTTGATTTAAAGATTCTGACATATTGAAATTATATCACTGAAAAATAATACGATTTAATTAACCGCTCATACCTGAAAGCCAAAGAATGCCAAAAAATAAGTATAAAGCCATTAATATATCTATTAGTAAAATTATATTGCCCGTTAAATATGACTCTTTTGATTTAAAATTCTTCCAGCTAAAATATATTCCCCCGGCTAGAAGAATTATAATGGGAAAAATATTTAAAGATTCTAATATTTCTACAATTTTAGGTGGGCTTTTATAAAAATATTCAATCCCATTATAAATATGTTCATACTTTATAAATAATAAAAACCATAAAGGAGCAAGGATGGTAAATCCTAGAGACAAAAAAATGTTTAAATACTTATCCAGATTTTTCATTATTAAATTATATTAATAATAACATTTTCTCTTTAAATACCAGCTTATTTTTTCAGCCTCATTTTCTCCGTAGCGCATTACTCTATTGCAGTGTTTTGCAAAACATTAGTATAGATTTTCCTAGAGGTGTTAACTTATGAAGCACGGCCGGACCATCATTGCGCTTCATTACCAATCCCGCGATTGCCAACTTTCGAATGTGATCTGAAGTATTCTCGTAACCAATTTTTAGTTTTTCCGAAATATCAACCACAGAAAGCTCGGGCTTTTCAGCTAAAAGCTCTACGACCCGCAATCTGTTGTGATTGGCAAAACCCTTCACCACACGTTCCACCGCCCTATAGTTCATATAAATTTACATAGATTAGCTCGCTATTGCTTGCTTATCACCAATTATTACCTTGACACCAATCATCACCTTAAATGTTTATCTATTTTATCGCTATTGTAGTCTTTTGCAAAACACTAGAATAATTGCTTAAAGTAAAAATTTTGACCGCATAACTTTCCGGCGTAGCATTAAAATCTCCCATGACAACGGTCTTCTCTCTCGGTAATGCCTTTATCAAATTATCCGCTTGAATATTCTGAAAATCAGACGGCTGTTGATGAGTATGCTTCAAATGAAGGCTAAAAACATGTAAATTTTTGTCTCCGATTTTCACCACCGCTAGTCGCTCCTCTATCGCCTTTGTCGGATAAAGAATGTAAGCGCTTTTCAATTATTGGATATTTGCTGAAAACACCGTTATTTATTGTGATTATCTTATTATTTTCCATTTTAACCTCGGCAGTCAACCCTACCGCACATTCATACCCCAATCCCTTCAAAAAACCGACAACATCCCTTGTCGGGTCATCGATCAATACTTCTTGTAGACCAATAATATCCGCCTTGCTTTTAGCCAAAAAATCCTTCAACTCCTCGAAGTTGCATCTCTCCCAGATATTCCAAGATAAAATTTTAAGATTCATTAATGATTTGATTATTTAAATCTCTAAAACATAACTCCACCCCGGTTTCCACGCCTTAGTCTTTCGCCAATCACCAGCAAGGGCTTCTTTCCATGTTAGACCTTTTAGCAATACATCGAGCGAGAGTTGCGGCGCCTTATGAGCCACTATCGCCACACTTTTTCCGTCGTAATCTTTTTTTAGCATTTCAAGAAAATCCGCCATTCGAGCTTTCACATCCTCATAACTTTCACCTTCCGGAAATCGATTGTTTATACATTCATCTTCTTGCATCGGCTCAACAATGCTCGATTCTTTCCCATTTAAGTCGCCATAATTGCATTCGCGTAATCTTTTGTCCGAAATGATAGGCGCCAATCCTCCAAAAGCCAACTCCGCCGATTTACTGGCCCGCTTTAAATCCGAACAAAAAATCACATCAAACTTTTTATCTTTGACCGTTTCTTTTAAATCAATTGATTGTTTTACCCCGAGTTCCGAAAGTTCCGCGTCAGACCAGCCCGAAGAAATCCCATTCTCATTATCAACAGTCGTCCCGTGAACAAAATAAGTGATGTGTATTGACATATTATTAATTTAAAATTTTTCAAGCTCTGTAATTAGAGAATTGATTATCTCCTTATCTCTTTTCACCGCCTCCATGTCTATTTCCGAAGAAGTATTATCGTTAAATTTTATTCCCTTTTCCGATAACCATAAAATTCGGTTCATTGTGGCGTAGACCGTAACCATTTTTCTCTGTTCTTCATTAAACGCCAATTCGTCCTCAATGGCCACTGTATAGACTTCTCCATGATGTGTCCCATACCAACTGGCCTTAATTGCTCCGACGGCCTCAATAGGGTCTCCGTACATAATGTCATCGAGATCGATAAGGCCGACAAATTTACCCTCGTTGATTAAAATATTCTTGGAACTCATGTCGTCAAAATACAGAACCGATTTAACAGAATCAAAGTAGGGTTTATATTTTTCATATAATTCTTTTTCCTTTTTTACCAAATCATCGCCGACAACCCCAGTCTGCTTGTTTCTTTCTTCAATTTTATCCGCCTTCATTATTTGAGTCCATGAATCAACAAGTCTGCTTTCATCCGCCCCCACCCAGCCAAATTTCCCATTAGTCGCTATTTTTGAAAGCTTGCGAAGAATACCCGCAACCTCTTTAGCTAAGTCTTTAAGCTCCTCGTCAGTCATTGATTCAATGACTTGGCCCAAATCCTTTCCTTCAAGATACGAAAGCACCTGATAACCAACCGGAAAATCTTTCTTGGTGTA
>Ga0209542_10010071_pt1 | contig 17151 bp, 9 predicted proteins | sample RifCSPhighO2_01_FD_184028 | JGI IMG/M metagenome (GOLD analysis project Ga0209542, IMG submission 184028) | Soil microbial communities from Rifle, Colorado - Rifle CSP2_plank highO2_0.1 (SPAdes) (version 2) | ecosystem: Environmental > Terrestrial > Deep subsurface > Rock core/Sediment ...
TGGTTCTGGTTTTAGTTGCATTACCTCGTCAAATGGCGACGCATACTGCGCAAACACAACACAAACTCAGCATGAAGAAACACAACAAGAAGATACAACTCAACAAGAGGAAACAACAGAACAAAAAACAACAACGACAACCCAGGCGCAATTACCGTTTTGTTCAGGACTATCAAACACTCAATGCCTCGCAAGAGAAGACTGTCTCCTCAAACAAACCGAGACAACAACCCAGCCAAGCGGATTTTTTGCCAAACTTTTAGCAAGACTTTTCCCCAATCTAAACCAGCAGGGTTACATCTGCCAAGACACAAAATGCATGGCTTCCTGGAGAACTTCCTTCCCAGACAACGGTCCTTTATATCTTAATTACAAAGTCAACAATTTAGACAGGCAAGTAACCATTCAATACCAGCATAACACAAACGGAGGTTTTGAAATTCCAGGAACATTGATTGAAGCAAATATGAGCAACGGCGCCTGTAAATACTTTGTCATCAAATATCAAGAGCCTGCTCAACTCTCACCGTCGGCAGGAATAACTGGTTTCGCAGGCGGAGGCGGAAGCGACGGTGGAACAGACGACAGTTCAGGAGGAGAAGATTCAATACCAGGAGGCAACCCGGGCGGAGCCTCCGGAGGCACTTCAAATACAAAACCAATCTACCAGTACGGATTAGGATATGTAAAAGACAAATGCGGAAGAATAATTCTCGTCCAAGAGAATCTTGATTATTTATTCTCGCCTCCAAGAATGCAGCCAATGACTTCCGCCGAGATAACCTCGCACGCAGAGCTCTGGAAGTTTACCTGCCCAGCTTACTACTTAACAGAAACTTGTGAGAATGTTTGCGGCGCAATTACTCCTCCCGAACCGCCTCCGGCAGAGCCGGAAGAGCCCTGTCAACCAGACCCAAACACAGGATATGTTTCAAAACAAAAATTAGGAACAATCACAGCATCAGGAGCTGTAAAGAATAGACTGCCTTGGGTCGGGGGACCAAGAGGCAGATCTTGGGGCAAGTTAGACGTTGATTTCTTAAGATATTCAAAAGACGATACAGGTCTTGAAGCCCAATTTGTTTCAAAGGTTTGGATACACGAAGATATATGGGGAATGGAAGATCAGTATTCAAAAATTGTTAAATATGATTCAACATTAGATAAATTTGATCTTTCAAAATTCTTCCCGCCAAAAGATTATGGAAAGTCATTTTTTATAATACTAAGAACAACAATCTCAAATGGTCAGATTAATCTAAAGTCAGAGTACACATCATACAGCAATGATCCTGTTAACATACAGAACTTTGTTATAAAAACTAAGGACGGAGGATATGAAGAAACCAAGCCCTTGACAAGAGAAGAAGCAATCTTCCAAATTGCTGAAAAAATATCTTCCAAGTTAATGGCGATGTATATAACAGGAGAAAGCGGAGCTGGAGGATTAAAGGCAGCAATTCTGCCCGGAACAGGCGGAACTTGGAGCAATGGTTTAACATCAAAACCAACTTCCTCGCAATTAGATAACTACGGACCAGACAATCTGGACTCAACTAAATCAGAAAATCAGGCATTTATAGATGAAGTAATAAAACCATTTAGAAGTTCAGTCAACGATAAAGTCAACCAAAAAACAGAGGAAACAAAATGCAATTAACTTCTATAAATCAATCTTCTTAATCCTCTTCCAATTTTCCGTGCGTTCAAAGCAATAGGCAAAGTTACTGCTCCAACACCAAACCCAATTGTATTACTTAAAATCTGCTCAGCATACGCTCTGAAAGAATCCATGTCTGGCTGATTTGTATCAATATATGTTGGATTAACAAAATTGTCGGCAATGTGCCATCCAGCAACCCCGCCGGCAGCTGCTTCCAAACCGACTAATCCAATCTTGCCGGCTCGTTTTGCTATGCTCCATGCTCTTTCCCTGCTTCTTTCGTTTTCATACTTTAATACTAATCTTGGTTGTTCCATACTTCCCAAACAAATCCAAATTATTTAAACCTTTCGTTTGTAACTACTTTATGATTACTAAAAAATATAAAAACTCGTAATTCCAACAAAGAGAATGCTTTCGCATAACATAAACCCAATAATCCTCAAAATAGGACCTTTCTACTTGGCGTATTATTCTCTAGTTTACATCATAGCCTCATTATTTGTTCTCTACATCTTGATAAAAAACAAAGACGAGCTAAAAATAAAAAGCTCAGAAGTCTACGACTGTATAATCCTGCTCCTGTTATCAGTCATAGTCGGAGCAAGAATATTCCACATTTTATTCTGGCGTTTAGACTACTTCCTCAATGACCCAATTAAAATTTTCTACATCTGGCAGGGTGGAGTAAGTTTTCACGGCGGGTTAATCGGAGCAATAATCTTCACATTAATATTCTGCAAAATAAAGAAAATCTCTTTCTTAAAACTTGCAGACACAATTGTATTGCCGATTGCTCTCATGGGAATTTTTCTCCGCTTAGCAAACTTCATAAACCAAGAAATTGTTGGAACCGTAACAGACGTTTCTTGGTGTTTCAAATTCAAGTATAGCGAAGGATGCAGGCATCCTGTCCAGATTTACGCGTCAGCAGGAAGAACAATTCTTTTTCTATATCTCCTGACTCTAAAAAAATTCAAGTCGTTCAAAGACGGCTTCCTCTTCTGGAACTTCATTCTCCTGACAGGAGTTGGCAGATTTCTCTTGGACTTTCTAAGAGAAGATTTAATCTATGCAGGATTAAAATCAGGACAATGGTTTTCCCTATTAATGATAATTATTTCCTTGCCGATTTTAATAAAACATTACAAAGCAGATATAACAAGAGTCTTTAAATAATTAAAAATCCTTGATAAAAATAAAAGATGGTGAACAAAAAAGCAATCGTTCTTGTTGCAATTCTAATTTTAGTATTCACTATTAACTTCAATGAAGTCTCAGCCTCTTGGTTTAATGAAATTTTTGGGAAGGTTAGAAATGTCCAGCTTAGCCCAGAAGTTAGTACCATAGAACCCTCCATTTGGCTTGACGATTTTCTAAAAAAAATAATTGGAAAATCTCCTTTCTTTTCTCCTTCAGAAACCTGTCTGAATTTCGCAGTAGCCGTTCCAAGATCAGACGTGAACAGAGACGGTGATGTAAATTTAATTGATATGGCTTTTGTAAAATCAAAAAACGGCTGTGATGCGGGCGCAATAATTGAAGAAGAAAAATTAGAAGAATGCTATAGATTTGATACAAATGTCGACGGAAGTGTTAATCTGATTGACATGGCTTTAGTTAAATCATTAAACGGATGTAGTATTACAGATGCAGGAACGCGTTCATTCTGCTCCTATCACGATAATTATGGCGATTATTGCCTGATTTACAAAGACGAATTATATAATTACAAAGGTCGCGAATATTCTATAATAACAATTGGTGATTTAAACACAGTTTTCATTAATTTAGATAACGCCCCCGTGGGGCCTGTATACGAGGGAAACACTTATCAAATTGAAAACCTAGAACTCAAAGTAAAAAAGATTGGTGAAGGCGGCGGACAAACCTTTGTATTGTTTAAGATTAATGAAGTGCAATGTGAAGAAACCTGTTCAAATTTAGAATTTGAATGTGGAGACCAATTTATCTGCGGGGAAAGTGTTAATTGCGGAGTATGCTCGGACGGCTATTCGTGCATTAGTGGTTCATGTGTGTTGTTGCAGGAAAATTCCTGTATTAACGGGGCTTGCATAATTGAACCAGAGGAGATAATAGAAATTTCGTCTTGTGAAGATTCGCCTCTAAATCAACCATTCACAACTTATAGTCTTATCAATGACTTACCAGCCAGTGGAGACTGCTTGTCCATTGAAGCAAATTATGTAACAATCGATGGAAACGGATTCTCAATTACGGGCGACGGGACTGGCAAGGGAATTACCTCATTTAGAAAAAACTCTACAGAAATAAAAAACTTAACAATTAAAGAGTTTTCAACAGGAATTAGTTTTCATGGAGTTAATGATGTTTGGATTCAGAACGTAAGAGTCAATGAGAATACAAACGACGGAATTTATATAGGTGATTCAGTTACAAGTACAAAAATTATATTAAAAAACAGTGAAGCCAAAAACAACGGACTAAATGGTTTGATTTTTCATTCTAAAGTCGAAAACTCAGTTATAGAAAATAATGATATAAGCTACAATAATAATTACGGAATTCTTTTCAATTCAGAAACACAAAATAATCAAGTAATTGGAAATATCATAAATGAAAACAATAAAGCAGGAATAAGATTAAGCGGGCAAGGGTTTGGCAGAAATAATTTGGTAAAAAGAAATATTATTGCTGGAAACGCATGGTACGGGCTTGATTCGTCAGGTACTTCTGATAGTATTTTTGAGGAGAACGTTATAAACTTTACGAAATCAGCAGTTGATACCCATTCAGGAATTTTCATTTTTCAGGGGGCTAACAATATTATTAGAGAAAACACAATTGAAAACAACGCGCGATACGGAGTTTACTCTTCAAGTTCAAACAATCTGACAGTAATTAATAACACAATCAAAAACAATGTTGCCACCGGTATTGCTTATTCTTCCACGAAAGATGTAGAAATAATCAATAACCTTATTGAAGAAAATGACAATGGTATTACCGGTGCGCAAATCTCCCAATCGGGAAAAAGTACAATTTCTAACAACAAAATATCAAACAACAGAGCGAAAGGAATTAGTCTCACGCAAGGCGCAGAAAGCACAATAACAAATAACGATATTAGTTCAAACGTAGAAGACGGAATTTATTTATCCGCAACCTCTAACAACTCTATCCTAAACAATAAAATCTTAAACAATAAAAACGGGATTTATCTTAAAGGAAGCTCGGCAAGTTCGCTGTCTGAAAACAACTTCATTGAGGGAAATTTAATAGAAGACAGCTTGGAAAACGGGATTATCCTAAATAGCTACACAAGAAATAATCTAGTTATTGGAAACAGAATCTTCAGGAGCGGACTCTGGGCAATTATAATTAACTCTCTCCAAAATAGACTTAACAAAATAATTGAAAATTACGGAATTGATAATTTAGCAGGTTCAATTAAAGATTATAACGGAGATAACACCATCTCTGAAAATTGCATAAATGATATTACCTGTGAAATTCCAGCGCCTTCGTGTGGAGACCTTGTTTGTGACCCAACAGACTCCTGTTCTTCATGTCCGTTAGACTGCGGAGAATGCGCTCCAATATGCGGAGATAACAAATGTAGCGGATTAGAGACCTGTTCTACTTGTTCATCAGATTGTGGAGACTGCGAGGTAGATTGTCCAGGTGGAACAGTTATAGATGGTGTCTGCTGGCACAAAAGCAACTCAGGACAAAGTTGCAACGACGTGTGCTCAAATCAAGGAAAAGTTTGTGTTGAACAAAATTGGAATGACGATTTTTCTTGCTCTGTGTGCAATATCCTATTCCCGGGTTCTGTAACATGTGACCTCTCTGCTACAGGCTTTGCTCCATTCTTTTCGAATAGTAACGGCGGCGCATGTATGCTAAGATTGGGAGAAATTCCTCAGAACTGCGCCTTATCCCCGTCAGCAGACGAAGCAAGGCTGTGTATTTGTAGCCAAGAAATTTGCGATCCAGGAACCGGTATTTGCGTCGCAGCGGGGCATTCAACAGATTTCTATGACTCGTCGTCTGGCGGAAAATCGGTGCTCGAAAGACAGTTATCTGGAATTGCATGCGCAACACACATCCAACCATGCGGATTTGAATTGGATCTACAACCTCCGGAGGACAGATTTAGCTGTGTGGACGGACAATGGGGCAATCCAGTAGAAAGTTCCTACTGTCAACAGCAATACGAAGAACAACAAAACCCGTCAGAACCATCGACATCTTTTCTAAACTGCGGAGGCCCTGCTCCAGAATATCCTGAAGACAGCAGTGAAGCAGATCTTCCTCCTCTTCCATCACAACAAATATGCGATTATACATTTCCAAGCGATGTAGAGTTGACTGCCCTGAATGATATCTATCGCATTCCAATTAATTTAAACTTGTTAAACCCAAGCCCTTCCCAGGCATACTTTGCCTACAATCCTGAGGACATTTCTACAGAGTTAGGAACATTTATTACTGAGGGGAGCGCATCACAAACAAAGATTGTATCAACTGAAAATTGTGGCTATTACTCTGTATTCATTGATCATGAACAAATTTTACAATCTTACATAGCCCCATTTAGTCATGTTATAGGGGATGTATGCTATCAAAATTTACCTACTCCAGTCAATAATAACTTTCCTCCAGATACAGATTCATGCAAAGAACTTCCTTGCGAGAATTGTTGTGATATTGAAAACCCAGAGGTTGACTGGCCTTGCACATTGTCATCACCAGCATTCTCAAAAATTTATGGTGTGTTAGTGGAGAAATGCGATGGAGATACATTCACAGTTAAATTAGACAACAATAGAAATCCGATTACTTCTTCTATAATAAATACAAATAAACAGGGTGGAGGAATATACGGAGAATGTTTGGGAAGACATGAAGTAGAATGCATTGACAACGATAATGACGGATATTTTGCTCATGAAGAATGCGAAGGTCCAGCTGATTGTGATGATAATGACAATAAGATTTATCCCGGTGCGGAAGAAATTTGTGACGGAGAAGACAATGACTGCGACGGGCAGACAGATGAATATGTTCTGGCAAATAATAATGGAAATCCAAGACACTGTTCTGGAATTGAACAATGTGTTAGAGTTGGAAAAAAAGTAGTAGTGGATAGTGAAACGACAAATCTTCTTGGGATCGGCAGCGATTTGATGGGATTCAAAAGAACAACAGAATGCTCCTTCTCTCCAGGAGTCTCTTCTGGCATTCCAAGTGAAAGAAAAGACGCAGAATGCCATGAAAAGTGGATATTTGAATCTGTTAGCAGTTATCCAGAAAGTTTCTTTAACGAGGAGAATTGGTACAAATACTCTGAGCTAAGGGGCTGGGAAAAGGGTAGAGAAATACCTGGAGGTTTTCCGCAGGATCCAGAAACCTATAAAATACAAAAGGTGTTTAGTCTAACAAATTGTATGCCTCAGCAAGAATCAGCTATTATAGACTCATGGAATGGGGAGCTGAATTATAACGAAATGGCTGTTGCTCAGACAGTTGGATCAATTTGTGATGACTGGATAAAAGATGAGACAACAAAATGGGATACTTACTGCACACTCAAAGATAAATGCCAAGATGGGGTTGATAATAACGGAGACAAGTTGTTTACAGACCACAACGGAAATCCTCTTTTAGTATTAAACGGTTATAGTGCTAATGTTAATCCAGAAACATATTATTTAGGTGGAAAAAATGTAGACAGCCAGGATCCTTCCTGTTCTTGTATTGATGAAGACGGCGACGGCTGGTGCGGGGGACCAGAGGGCAGAGACTGTGTAGACAATCAGGCAGAATTTGACGCAATGATAGCACAATCTACCGGTGCAGTAGGGCTGTTTCCTGGTGCTATAGCAAGATATTATGGGGATAACTTTGAGCCAAACAATCTTGCAAAGTATATTAATCCCGGAATGCGAGAAGTGAATTATGATTCATGCTATGATGGAATTGACAATGACTGTAATGGTGAAGGTCCTACGGGAGCTCTGCGATTTGACAAGGACCCGACAACCGGAGCAGATCAAAAATGTTACATTGGTATAACAGGAGTGGACACTACTCATGGTGACTTTTTCTGTAATAGTGCCTCCGAGATAGAGAAAGCATGGGATGAGGGATTTGAATCGGGATGGAATAACGGATGTTCTGATGAGGTATTGACCGAAGAGCAAAGAAATGCCTGCTATGCATTACATTACGGAGGAAGCGTCATTTTAATATTAACAGGAACTTGGGAACTTGCATGGGGGGTTGTTGCTCCAATTGGCGAAGCAGGTGTAACATGGCTGGGTACTCAAGGCGGCAGGTTTGCCGCAAAAGACTTAGCTTTTGCTGTGGCTGGCATTGGCGGATTTAGATATTCCGCTGGTTATGGTGCGGTAGCATTGGAAAGAATCCTCGTAGTTGATTTGGTTAAAGCACAGGCGGCAGCTGTAAGTCTTGGATCTTATGCCGGTGCTAATGCTGTAATGTTCTCTAAATTTTCAGGAGAGAGCAAAGGCGGAAGCTGTTTGTTCGGTGAGAACTTACAAACTTCAACATATTATGAACCGTCTTATATTAGAAATCCTCAAACTGAAGAAACCGCCGCTGTAAAAGGAATTAGGAATGACAAAGTGAACGCTCAAGGACAAACAGAAAGAAGTTCTTACTGGAAAACCAAGAGGACTAAAAAAATAGATGAATTATTTACTTCTTTAGATGAAATTAAGCAGTCAGATATAGCAACTTTGGATAAAGAGACAATAGACTTCTTTTACGCAAGACATTTTAAGGGGTTTACTACACCCGACAGTCCAGTCACTACATTGTTCAATAGGGATGTATTTACTAAGATAGTAGATGACTCAATGAAAAAAGCTTCGAACCAAGTTTTTGACTTGGCAGGAGCGGAGGGCAAATTTTATGTGGGCCGGTACACTAATACTGAACAAAAACTCATTGATGTCTCTATAAGGGTTGAAAGACTTGAGATAAAGACGCCGGGTAGTGGTGAAGGCTTTATTCCCTTGAATAGAATAAAGCATTTGGATTTAGAATTTGTTACAGGAATCGGATCTTAAAAACAAACTTAATAACTTTTTACATTTTATCGTTAAGCGCTTCAATTTTTCTTTCACATCTTTCCCTGACCTCTTGGTTTCCTTTTTTTATCGCGGCTTCCAAAGACAATTCGTATAATTTCATTACCTCTCTTCTTGGTAGAATTCTCTCGCCCAATTCAGCTATTAAACTCAAAACTGCGCCACTTTCCCCGTTAAGTAATGCTTTTCCAATTGGAATCATACTATAAGACTGCAGCAAGTCTGTGGGACGATCGTAACACGCTTCAATATTATAAACACTTGCTCCAAAATTTGCTAAACTCAAACCAGTTAGTTCTTCAAGACCATTTATTGTTCTCGCTATATTTTTTTGAAAAGTAACCATAGAAGGGATAAAATCTTTGTCTTTTGCGATTAAAGGATCCCATCTAGCCATCCTCTCTTCAAGTCCTAATCTATAAGACGCAGGTTCGTATTCTCTGCCCCTTTTCCGAATAGCATCAAGGAATTCCTCGGCAGTATAACTTGTTCTCATAAAAATTTAACTTAGAATGCGTATATAAAACTATCTCTTCTTTGATACTGTAAACTTATCATGATACAACAGGAATATCTGGAGATTATGTTTTTTAATTATTCTTTGGATTAGATACTCATATTTTATCGTCGTATAATACTATTCAACCCATATACTTACAATTTCTATTATAGAGGGTTTTGAAAAACCCTTCTGCGAATCTATATACCACAGAACATAAATGATTAAATCTCCGACGGTATTATTTATGTTGCCGACGGCAAAAAGAGGAAAAATGTCATTTGAATCTTACATTCTAAAGGAAAAATACAAGAAAGTTCAAGGATTAGGCGACCGTTTGGAGCTTATGAAACAGCAGATTGACTGGAATCCATTTGTTGAGATTGTTAAAGACGTTTTTGATAATGACACAGAATTAGGAGGAAGGCCAAATACCGACGAGAAAGTAGTGGTAAGATGCCTGCTTTTGCAGGCATGGTACGGGCTAAGTGATCCGGAGCTTGAATTTCAATGCAATGATAGAATTTCATTTCAGAATTTTATAGGACTTGATCAGAAAGTTCCGGATTTCTCAACGATATGGAGAATCAGAGACAAATTAAAAGAAAGAGGGAAAGAAAGATTGATCTGGGACGAGTTGCAAAAGCAACTCGATAAAAAAGGATACAAGGTTAAGAAAGGCGTCATTCAGGACGCCTCGTTTATCGAGGCTGATGCCGGTAGAAAGAGAATCCAGAAAGAAAAGAAAGCCAAAAAGAAAGGAAGAAAAATTGAATATTCAGATAGACAAAAGAGGCACATTGATCGAGACGGAACATTCGCTGTTAAAAATAATCAGGTTCATTATGGTTATAAAAACCACACAAAACTCGACGTGGATAATCATTTGATAAGAGATTATGATGTATCAACAGCGTCGCTGCACGACGCTGAAATTGATTTGGTAAGAGAAGGAGATAGAAGAGTTTATCGTGATAAAGGTTACTTTGGAAAGAGGTTAAAAGCTGAAAATGTTGAAGACAAAACAATGAAGCGAGGAACGAAAAAAAGAAAACTGAATGGTGGAGAACAAAAAAGAAACAGAGCAATCAGCAGAATCAGAGCTCCAGGTGAACGACCTTATTCCGTCGTGAAACGGACATTTCATAACGATCGCACTAACGTCAAAACACTTGAGCGGGTAATGGTAAAAGAAATGTTCAAGTGTTTTGCTTACAATCTTTATCAACTTGTAACGCTCGAAAGAAAAAGACTGCTTGAGATAGAGCAGTAAGAAAAGATAATTACAAGGGAGAAGACAACAATCTGAGTTCACTTAGATTGTTCCGAAATGGGTTTCTATTTTTCATTTGGTGTGAAAAATCGAGGTTATTCAAAGCCGTCTATACAGGTTTATCGATTAAATTAAAGCATCTCATACTATCTTGACAGTATCCTCTTCTTTCAGCTGGCATTTAGATAGCCCGATTGAGCAAGTTCACTTGCGCTTCTCACTCTTCTGCTCTCTCGCCAAAGGCCCAGTCACACTAACCAAAAGCCCCGGCAAGCCAGTCCCAACCGGAATCGGCTGGTTCAAAAGAATATTCTCAACAACAGAATTCAATTCATCCTTCCCGCCCTGAATAGTCGCATTAACAAACTGCTTGTCAGGAGTTTCAAATGTCGCGCGAGCCAAAATAGACGCCTTGTCAGTTATAATCCCCATTCTTGTAACTCCTTTCACAATTCCAGAAGAAGTCATCGCGTCGGCAACCAGCTTCAAATGCCTTTCATTAATATCAATTCCCTGTCCTTCAATAACTTTCTTAATTTCATTGATAATCGTCGAGTGAGCAGCCTCAATGCCCAAAACCTTTGCCACGTCGTGAATATCATTTGAAGTTACTCTGTCTCTGTCAACGCCTTTAACCTCAAGTATCTCCCTCATATTGCTCCCAGAAGTAACAATAACATAATCTCTTTCGCGCTTCGAGACAACAACCTGCGGAATTCCCTTAATCCCTGAAACAATCGTCTCTTTCAGCTTCTCTTTAAGTTTGTAAATATCCTTGAACTCAAGCTCAGAAACATTCATCGTTATTCTCAAGTCATTTCCTTTCACATTGAATCCCTTGTCTTTGAGTTTATCCACAATTTTCCCTACACCCACATGAACATTTTTCAAAGCTTTTCCGTCAAGCTCAATTTCAATTTTCTTGCTTCCGAAGTCAATTCCTATTTCAGAGATAATTTCCTTAAGCTTTATTTCTTTTATCTTCTCAGCCAAAATACGCGAATCTTTCTCGTTGTTACAGCTCTTATCAAGATAGATTTCCATCATCGGTGTTGACGGCTGTTTTCTTGCGTCAAGAATTTCTATAAGACGGGGCAAGCCAAGTGTAATCTGCATTTGCGTAACACCTGCGTGGTGGAAGACGCTGAGAACCATCTGCGTTGACGCCTCTCCAAACGACTGCGCTGTCACAACACCTGCAGCCTCGCCAGCCGCTATCTTGTCATCTTTCAAATGCAGTTTAGAAACATCTTTTCCGTCGTCGCCGTAAGCAAACTGAACAATATTTTCAGACGCATCTCTCAAAGTTCCGTCATATTCAACTTTCAAGTCCTGCAAGGCAGAAACAAGTCTTCTGTACAAATAGCCGGATTTCGGAGTTCTAAGAGCCGTGTCCATCAGAGAGTCCCTTCCAGTTATCGCGCCGAAGAAAAATTCATTTGGATTCAACCCCTGCAGGAAGGATGATTTAATGAATCCTCTTGCAGCCGCGCCGTAATCTCCTTTCTTGAAGAAACTCAAAGTCCTGTCTTTGTATCCGAATGCAATTCTCTGATTCCAAAGCGACTGCTGTCCGACACAGCATCCGATTTGAGTAATGTTAAGCATGCTTCCCTTTGAACCAGATGCAATCATCTTCGTGACATTTCCGTCCTGCGGGAAGTTCGCCTTGACGATATTACCGACTTCTGTTCTGACTCCGTTAAGAACCTGAAGAATTTTTGTTTCCCTGGTTTCTTCAAGAGTTTTTCCAGGCATCAATTCTATCTGCCCGCTTTCCGACTCTTCAATAATTTTCGCAGTTTCCTTGTCAGCCCTTTCGATTATTTCCTCAGTCATATCTTTAAGTCTCTTAGGAACATTCAAATCCTCAAGAGACAAAGTATATCCTCGTCTGGTCAGATATTCTGTTCCGAGTCTGAACGCCTTGTTGATGCACTCAACTGCTGCGTCTCTTCCAAACTCCCTGTCAATTTCTTTCACCATAACACCGTCTTCAGCCCCGAATGTTTTGTCGCTCGTAAGTGCTGCAGGAACTTTAATGCTGGTTCCCTTCGGCAATATCTGCGCAAAAATATCCCTGCCGTCAATTTCATTTTTCTTTATTGAATTTATAATTCCTGAATTGAAAAGCAGCTGGTTCGCCTCTTCTCTCTTAACAGTATTTCTTCCAAGCATATAAGCTCCTGTAACAGCGTCGGCAACAGTTCCAACAAGATTAGTGTTGTTCTTTGACGAGATTATGTTGTTGTTTATGTCCAATAAAACTTTTGCCTCGCTGAGCGCCTCTTCATTTTGAGGAGAGTGTATGTTCATTTCATCTCCGTCATAGTCAGCGTTGTACGGGGCAGCAGCCGCAGGATGAAGCTTGAACGTCCTTCCTGGAAGAACCTTGACATAGTGAGCCATCAATCCTTGTTTGTGCAGCGTCGGATGTCTATTAAACAAGACAATGTCCCCGTCCCGCAAATGCCTCTCAACTTTGTAGCCCGGCTGAATCTCGGCAACAATTTCTTCTTTCAAGTCTTCAGTAATCCTTTTCTTCCTGCCGTCTGTTCTGATAATATAATTTGCACCAGGATATTTTTCTCCGCGCATGACAAGTTCTTTCATTCTTTCTAAATTCATTGTAGTCACAGATTCAGCGACTGTAATAATTTTGGCAATCTCAAAAGGAACGCCAATCTCGTTGATTTTTATGAATGGATCCGGTGAGACGACGCTTCTGGCAGAATAATTAACTCTCTTTCCAGCAAGGTTGTGCCTGATTCTTCCTTCCTTCCCTTTTATTCTTTCAGTTATTGTCTTCAGAGGCTGCCCGCTTCTGTGCCGCGCAGGCGGAATTCTCGTCACAGAGTTGTCAAAGAACGTCGTCACATGATACTGAAGCAAATCCCACAAATCTTCAATAATAACTTCAGGCGCGCCGGCATTTAAGTTTTCCCACAATCTCTGGTTCGCTCTGATAATGTCGGAAAGTTTATGTGTTAAGTCGTCTTCGCTTCTCTCTCCCGACTCAAGAGTAATTGAAGGCCTCACTGTAACAGACGGAACAAGAAGCAGAGACATAACAGCCCACTCAGGCCTCGCGCTCTTCCCGTTAATTCCTATTTTTCTTAATTCCTCGTCGGGAATGTTCACAAGTTTCTCTCTGATTTCAATCGGGCTCAGTCTCTTTCTGTCAATGTAAAAATTAGTCGGCTTTTCAAGTTTCACTTTTTCAATCTTTTCCTTGCAGTGCGGGCACGACTTCGCATCTCTTGCCTTCTTTGACCTTTCAATAGGAGAATAATTTTTCTGCTTCTCTTCACTCAGCGTCAGCTTTCCACAGTGCGGGCAAAAGCTTCTCAGGCAAAGCTCAATCAACGGAATATATTTTATGTGCAGGATAGGCCTCGCAAGCTCAATGCTTCCGGGATGCCCTGGGCATTCTTTAACTCTCTTTCCGCATGTTCTGCATCTGACTCCGGGATCAATCGCTCCAAGCCTCAAGTCCATCAGCCCGCCGTCGACAGGAAAACCGTCAATGTCATAAAGTTCCGGCGTGACGACATTCACCGAACTAAGTTTCTTAACTTCTTCAGGACTAAGCAGATTAAATCTCAGCGACCTTATCTGTTTTCTGAATATTTTTTTCATCTTGCCGCCTCCAGATTTCTTAGATAATCTTTCTTCATTCTGTCAAATCTAATGAACTGAAACAATCTCTGAGATACTAACCAATCACCAAATAACCACATCACTAATCTTATTTTATCATCTAATTTTTCAATAATTGGCATTCTATATTTATTTATTGCAGATTCAGAACTTCCCCCTAGGTATTTCAAACTCTCAGCATATCTCCTGTCTACTATTTGTATTCTCGTTGTCATTTTTTTATTTTCTCCAATTCCGATTTAACTTTTGAAAACGACATTCTTACCTCGTGCCTAAGCTCTTTCACTTCATCGCTTATCGTCCACATTTTTACTAAAAACATCAGCATTATCGGAATAATTATCTGCAAGTCAGTCGGGCTGTTTCCAAATATCCTCCAGAGAATCAGGGCAATCACAATTAATAGCAAAACCCAGAATAATATATTAAGTATTTTTCTTTTGTTCATCTCGCTTCTCCCACCTTCATAGACGATGTTAAAATAACTCTTCTGGCTTCATCCTCTAACACTGAGGTATTTACAACAAGGTATCCTTCATTACCGATGTCATCTTCACATCTAGAACTATCAGTATACTCTGCCCCAATACTTTGTTTTGACATTTTATTGCTCATATTTATTCTTCAGCTCAAATTTAGTATGAATTGCCAGCCCAAGCAGTTCGTCAATCAGCAGCTTAAACGCGTAAGAAACCTCAACAGGCTCAAGCTCACCGCCGCCGCAAAGAGGACAAACCATCTTTGTTCTGATGACGTCTTCAAATCCCAGGTTCCCGCAGTCTTTGCAGACGTAAACAACCGTCTTGTCTGATTCATATCTTTCCTTCAATAGCAAAGATGCTCCATGTCCTGCAAGCGCCTGCTGTTCCATCTCTCCCAGTCTCAATCCTCCGCCGCGAGCCCTTCCTTCAATCGGCTGTCTCGTCAAAAGTGCAACCTTCCCGGAAGCCCGCGCATGAATCAAATTCTTTACCATTCTCTCAAGTTTAAGATAGTACATGTTTCCGATGTAAATTTTTGCCTCAAGCTTTTTCCCGCTCACGCCGTCATACATTGTTTCTTTCCCGTCGTAGCTGAATCCCAAATCTTTCAGGTTGTTTTCCAAATCTCCGATTTTTGCTCCTGTGAACGGCGTCCCATCAACAATTTTTCCCGTCAGCGCAGCAGTTTTAGCCCCAAGCAGTTCCATCAGATAACCCATACTCATTCTTGTAGGAATTCCGTGCGGATTGAAAATCAAGTCAGGCTTTACTCCGCGCGAAGTAAATGGAATATCATTCATGTCTGCTATAGTTCCGACAACACCTTTTTGTCCGTGAGGCGACGAAAATTTGTCTCCCGCTTCAGGCAGTCTTGAATCTCTTGTCCTCACATGAACAACTCTGTTGCCCTCGCTGTCAACCGTGACAAAAACAGCATCGACACTTCCCCTCTCGCCCTGCTTAATCACAGAGCTCGCTTCCTTTTTCGCCTGAATGCTCAAATCTTTTGCTTCAGAAAGAAATTTTGGCGGAGTGACTTTTCCGATGACAACATCCCCGGAGTCAAGGTCAGCTTCAGGATAAGCAATTCCGTCGTCTTCAAGATTCTTGTAAACTTCTTCCATTCTATAACCCGAGACATCTTTATCAGGAATTATGATTTCGTCTGACAATCCGCCGGCATACTGCAGTTCAGTAGCTGAATACGGTCTGAAATACGTGCTTCTTCCAAGCCCCCTGTCAACACTTGACTTGTTAATGACTATCGCGTCTTCAATATTGTATCCTTCAAACGGCATAATTGCAACAACTACATTCTGCCCCGACGGATAAACGTCAAGCGTGTCGTAAATAAAACTTCTCACAAGCGGCTTTTGGGGATAGTGAAGTATAGAAACATTTGTGTCAACTCTAAGCAGATAATTAGCGGCATAAATTCCCAGGCTCTGCGTCAGCGTCTTGCTTCCTTTCAAAAGTCTCGGCCCCTGGTCATGATTCGCGAAACTTACCAAACTCGTAATTAAGCCAAGAACATCGGCAGGATGAACTTCAAGGTGCGTGTGGTCCTGGGTTAAATCTTCTTCATTCAAAGCCACAAAAGCATTTTCCTCTTCCGCAGCGTCAAGATATTCTATGATCCCCTGTTCAATAAGTTCGCTCCACTTCAACTTGCCTTCTTCAAGCATCAAAATATGTTCGTCTTTAATTTTTGCCGCTCCGTTCTCAGCAATTATCAACGGCCTCAAAACTCTTCCTACTTCAACTGAAATAGTCACTTGCTCCAAAACGTCGTCATTCCTGACGCTTAATTGGTAAGGAAGCTCTCTGGCTCTTCTCAGCCCTCTTACTTTTTTCACGAAATCATCTGGATTCTCAACCTTGCCGACGAATCTCCCATTAAAGAATACATCTGTGCCTTTTTCGTCAAGTCCAGCCTGCACAAATTTTTTCATAGTTTCTTTTTCGTCAATTTCAACAGCAGTTGAAATTCTTGCAAGAAGAGCCAAGTTCTTTCTTAATCCAATCTCAGTTCCTTCAGGCGTTTCAATCGGGCAGAATCTCCCATAATGCGTCGGATGCAGTGTTCTTGCCGCAAAATTCTCCTGTTCACCGGGAAGCATGGAAGAAACTTTTTGCAGCTGCGACAAAACTCTCAGATAATTTGTCTTATTCATATTCTGAGTAACTCCGCTTCTTTCCCCAATCCAGCTTCCAGTCGCAATCGCGCTCTCAATCCTGTGCGTGAACAAAGTTGACTTTGCAATCGTCTTAAGTGAATAAAACTTTTTCCTCTTTGAAATTTTCTGCAGCGAATACTGGACATCTCTAACCAAAATATTAAGATTAACCCTAAACAAGTCAGTAATCAAATCTCCGGACAATTTGACTCTCTTATTTGCATAATGGTCCTTGTCGGTTCTTATGCTTGAATCTTCTTTAGCCCTCAGGAAAATTTTAAGCAGTCTGCATAA
>Ga0209542_10010072_pt1 | contig 17151 bp, 17 predicted proteins | sample RifCSPhighO2_01_FD_184028 | JGI IMG/M metagenome (GOLD analysis project Ga0209542, IMG submission 184028) | Soil microbial communities from Rifle, Colorado - Rifle CSP2_plank highO2_0.1 (SPAdes) (version 2) | ecosystem: Environmental > Terrestrial > Deep subsurface > Rock core/Sediment ...
GTACGTCAGCGTGATCTTTCCGCTCGTCACTGCGGCAACACGGAACGTGTCGCCCAGAAGCGGGAAGTTTCCGGATACTTCTTTTGCGTTGCTCTTCACGTCGCTTGGAAGTTCGATTGCAAGATTATGTTCACCGGAAGTCGTTGCCGTGGAGAGAAAGTCTCCAACCAAGTCGATTGTTTTGGTGCCGCAGGCGGGAATCGTCAGCCTCTGCGCAAAGTGCAGATCTGCCGTCTGATCTTCGGAATCAATCGTGCGCTTTCGCGTGACGCGCTCCCCATCCATCGTGGCGTAGATACCCGTGATGTCCGAAACAGCACCAAAGCCCTGATGCACAACAGTAAGATTTTCAAGCACGACATCGTCATCACAGGATGCGACAAAATCGACAGATAACATGCTCACACCTTGTGTTCCTTTGGGAATGGTATCTCCTGCAGGACTTCCTGCGGCAATAGAGAGTTCAAGAACACCATCACCCTGAATAACAGGACTGAAACCGGGAAAGAGTGTCGTTGCAGACAAATATCCTCCATCGGCCAATTCGAGATTTGTAATCGTGAGGGTGTACTCTTCTCCCGACATCATCGCTTTTTCCAGAAGCAGTTTGATTGTCGTATCATCGAGAAGAGTTGCCTCAATCACTTCCATATCGTTCATCGCATACAAAGCAATATTCTCTGCCTGCACGTTGGATATCGGATGTGTGAATGCGATCACAACTTCCGAAGCAGTTACAGGAACAACACTCGTAATACCGGGAATATCTGCCTCATTCTCCTCTCCACAATCACGACCATGCTGAAGATCCTGATCTGCGCGATCGAGCATGACGATCATTTCTGCGCGATTCATAAATGCCGTCGGCCGTACGCGACCGGAACGGTCATCTCCTTGAAGAATGCAGTAATCTGCTGCTGTCTGAACGCCATCTGTGTACCACAATCCCGCCGGATTATCGACGAACTGCGGTGCATCGCCCTTCCACTCAAGACCGAATGCACGGACAATGAGTGCGGCAGCTTCTGCACGATTGATACTTGCACCCGGACGGGCATAGCACGGCGTCGTTCCATAACAATCGCCGTCACCACGGACCCAACCTTCTTTAGCCGCGTCTTCCATGTAACCGTAATACCACGCGCTCAAAGGCACATCGTTAAAACTCGCGACTGCCGGCGGCGTTGAGAGAATTCCTCCGCTCAATTCCACAATAAGCTTTATGAATTCCGCACGATTTGCATTATCGGCGGCACGAAAATTCGTCTGGTCCAGATCGAGATAACCGGCGTCAACAAAAACCTGAACAGATTTCTCATACCAAGTTCCTCTTGGAACATCTGTATACGAAGATGCTGCTGCGTGCAGAGAAAGTACGTTCTGTGTGAGAATTGCAACTGTTGCAATAGTGGATACCACTACTCTAGAAATGCGCATTTTCATATGAGTAATACTTGTAAAAATATACAAAGCGTTACATTGTCCATGTAATAGAAATATTGTCAATAACTGATTGATCCTTTTCTTAAGCCAAAATAACAGATCATTGCCATATTTTTAGGGTATTTTGCAGGTTTCTCTCCTCTATTTTAGATATATTAACAATATTAAAATTGTATTTCAGCCATCCCTTATCTTTCTTTGAATGAGAAAAAAGGATTATATTGCAGTTATATGGAGCTTTTGGCAATTGCTGGGGAAGATGAGTCCCTGTTTGTAGGACAAGATTTGATGGGAAAACAGCAAATCCGCAGCAATCTTCATAACCACAGCATACGGTCGGACGGGCAATTTTCTCTACGTAAACTCGGTGCAATTGCGGAAAAACACAGCATAAACATCGCCCTATCCGACCATAATATTCCTCCGCCGGATAATGAGTGGTACCCCGGCCTCGTCCCGGGCACCGAAATCACGGTGAGGGAAGGAATTGATATCGTCACATGGGGCACGCTACGCGAGATGCACTCCCTGTTTGAAGATGTGATACGACGGAAACTTGTGGGACGCAATTGGCGTTTCAATCCTACTAAACTCGCGATACCGGAATTTCTGGAGGCGCTCGATGCCCGTCATCTCAAGTGCAATCATGCACATTATGGGACCATCGAAGGACTCTCCGGTCTGCCAATTCTCGAACAACATACCATTCTTGAAAAAAGCAGACATTTTGCTTTTCTTGAACTCAATGCGCTGCTGCGTGCATACAAAAACAAGCTTGCCTGTCTTCTTGCACAAAAGTGGAGCATTCCACTGATTGCCACAGGTGATACGCACCGCTATGAACGTCAGCATATCAGTACGTTCACAGAAATTTCCCGTGATGTATTGATCGAAGATTCTGCGCAGTCACTCATCACACGCTTTTTACACACGCTTCATACACAACCTCACACGAATGTCCTTCACCATGTTCCTCTTCATGAAAAAATCCTCACAGGCGCGCAAATCGTTTCTCGTGCAGGACTGATCCCGACACTCCGTTTTGGCAAACGTCTTGTGGAACGCATGGTCGGGCTGCGGCCGAAAGCACATGCGGCGCTTTGCTCTTCTGCATGAGTAGCAACCCGCGTTTACCCGTTTTGCAACGGAATCTCGTCAAGAAGTCCCTTCCTCCACAATTTGTGGTATAGAGCAGGGTCTTTGCGGCGCAGCTCTCCACGAGTGTTTTTTGGATAATGCTCATGATAGTATGCAACAGGATCTGCAAACATACGGTCACTTTGCACTGGTACTTCGCGAAGAACATTATGCCGCCGCAACTGTTGATAGAGTGATTGATCCTTTTTCTGCAATTGTCCGCGCGTGCATCCCGAGTAGTGTTCATGGTAATACGCAAGAGGATCATGCAAAGATCTCGTCGCTCTGCAGGGAACGCTCTTTAGTAAACTGCAATTGCGGAGTTTCTGATATAAAGACTGATCTCTCCGCTGCAATTGTCCGCGCGTGCATCCCGAGTAGTGTTCATGGTAATACGCGAGAGGATCGGCAATCTTGCGCTTCTTTTTTCGTTCCGATGTCTGCGTCTCCTGTATCGGAGACGCAATTTTCTGCTCGATCATAAACGAGTATTCTACCGTGTCGTACTTCGTACAAACAAAAAATTTTTCTGGACTGGAGAAATAATTCCTGTGGAATACTATTTATATAATTCTGTATCCGGATGCACCGCAACCCAAGAGAACCACGTAAAGGCGCGTCAGCGACTTTTCGTGCCACGTGGCGGCGAAACCGCTTTACGTGGCTTCTTAGGCGCGCGCCCACGTGGCGCAGCCAACTACTGATAAAGTAACGTATCGGGATGTTGAGCCACCCAAGAGAACCAGAATGCGGGAATGGGAATCAGTTCCAGACCGATATTCATATTCTGTATGTGCAATGACTCTGACGACGGATCAAATTCGATACGCACGCTTACTCCGCCAATATCATCATTCACCATCAGATGCTCTTGTAAAGCAGACTTGGTATAGGCTTTTGCGATGCCATTCACGACGATGCCATACACAAAATCTTTCGGATGCAAACGATCATCTTGCGTTGCCACCGGAAAGAAAATCTCTGTACGATCCTCATATCCTGCGTACGGATCGACGCGATAGTTTCGTGTATGCCCCGTATCGGTGCTCAAGACCTTTACCGATTGATCCAGTGTCTTCACCCATCCGAAACGGGCAATATCACTTCTGACAAAATCGAGCTCTTCTCCTGTAAGAGGCCCCACCACAGACTGCGCCGTTATCTGGCTCCACAGAGAAGGAACATGTACGGCCTGCCGTAAGCCTTTTGAACGGTCGTACATCAACAAATTACTCTGATAGAGAAGCCCGCTTACTCCGAATTCGACGACACTGTCGCTGACTTTTCGACTATAGGTCACCGCCGTTGCGCAGAGAGGGCAGTACGTCACAGCAACAGGTTCTCCACCTACGGTATCGTTGACAATCTCATGCCAGTTGAGAATCGCAAAAGGATAGAAGCGCGTGTCGCCATTGATGCTCAAGAGTACTCCCGGACTATCATCATCGAGAAAATCAACAGTATGTATGGAAATAAATGATGGATCATCAATGGATGGGATTCCATCTTTAGGAGGCCCTCCACTTATAATGCCATCAAGAGGGATGGTGTGACGGACATTTCCGGCGTACCAGGAACGAAGGTGCGGGGGTACGAGGGACGTCTGAATGTTGCCGCTTGCTGTCTTACCGTCCGTCTTGTCCTCGGTACCTTCCATACCTTTTAATAACTCCTGTATTCGCTCCTCTAATTCTTTCTCATGAAGTGGTCCGTCTTTGCGGAAGATGACATCTCCGTCCTCATCGAGAAAGAAGGTGGTCGGCTGTGTGAAAACATCAAACTGCCTTTTGAGTGTCTCTTTCGGATCGAGCAATGTCCTGAAGGTATACCCGCCATTCGTCCAGTATTTCTCTGCCGTCTGCTGATCTTCCTGCAGATTGACGCCAATGAATGCGATTTCTGGATATTTTTCGTGCATCTTCTGAAAAAGCGGCAGTTCTTCTTTACAGAACGGACACCACGCTGCCCAGAAATTAATAACGGCGGTTTTGTCTCCACTATGCTCTTCAAGAGTCGTCTGTGTGCCATCCAAAAAAGTGATATCCGTCTGTGTATTTCTTCCTAAAGGAGAACATGCGGCAAGTAGTACACATACGACAACGCTGACTCGGAAATATTTCACACTATTCATCCTAGAAGACATCTTGACCTTCTTCCAGCCCTTCCCTAGCCTTCCCTTCACCACACAGTATTATGCTTGGGAAACTTAAATGGCGCAGGCGACTTCGAAAACACGGTTTTCTTTCGCGTATGTGCACGCGCAACGGGCAAAAGGTACTTAATCGTCGCAGAAGACAGGGAAGAAAGAGAGTGAGTGTGCAAAAAGGTAAGTAGGTTGTAGGCTTGCCCCGCGGAGCCTTGGCGGAGTGGGGTTGCAGGTTATAGGATACGAGTGTGACGGATTTTCTACACAAGCTTTCGGCCACGCTCTTCTTTATACTGGGGCTGACGCTTTTTGGCGCATACGTGCTTCTACAGAAAGACCTCTATACTCCGTGGCCGATGTGGTGGCTGACGATTGTTGATCTCCCCATTCTCTTCATCGGTCTTCTTTACGGAAGCACCAGTATCTACTTGAGTCTACAAGTGGAGAATCGTCCTTCTCGCTCGCTCGTGTTCTTCATCTTTATTCCCGCCCTCCTCTTTTTTGTCTTATTCACGGTGTTGAATTTCTGGCCCCTGTTGAGTTATTAGCCCTGCATATGTCTTTTTCCCTCTCTCGTCTCACATCCGGCCTCCCTATCCTTACCGCTCCGTCCGATGGCACAGCATCGGTGACCGTGCTTGTTTTTATCGGCGCCGGTTCGCGGTATGAAAAAGAAGAAGAACGCGGCATGAGTCACTTTTTGGAACACATGTTCTTTAAAGGCGGGAAAAAGTATACGAATACAAAAGAAGTGAGCGCTGCCATTGACGGTGTGGGAGGCGAATTTAATGCGTTTACCGCGAAAGAATACGCCGGTTACTACGTGAAGATTGCTGCAGAACATGTTGAACTCGCATGTGACGTTCTTTCGGACATGCTGCTTCATGCCAGTTTTCCTTCGAAGGAGATCGATAAAGAGCGCGGTGTGATTATCGAAGAGGAGCGCATGTATCAGGATACTCCAATGTACCGCGTCGCATGGGATTTCGAAGAGCTGATCTTCGGTAATCATCCACTTGGATGGGATACGATCGGAACGGAAAAGGTGATCATGTCGGTGAAGCAAGAAGATTTTCAAAAGCACAAAAATGCCCTCTATACGCCGGACAATGCCGTCGTCACATTCGCCGGAAAGATTCATGAGACCCGCGCCATGGAACTTGGACAACGATTCTTTGGTGATCTTTCTGGAGAAAAAAAGACGAAATTCCTTCCTTTTAAGAACTTCAATACCGAAAAAACTTTCCTGCGAGAAAAGGCCACCGAGCAATCTCATCTCGTCCTCGGCGTCCCTGGCGTCCCGTCTCTATCCGAAGAACACTTCGCCCAAAAATTGCTCTCGATTATTCTTGGCGGGAATATGAGTTCGCGAATGTTTCTCAATATTCGCGAAGCGAAGGGGCTGTGTTATTATATCTCCACAGATACGGATTCCTATCTCGACGCCGGTGCGCTCACGACCGGCGCCGGCGTTGACCAATCGCGTCTGGAAGAAGCAATCAAACTCATCATTCATGAATATCTGGTCTGCGCAAAAGACGGCATTACAAAAGAAGAATTATTGCGTGCAAAGGAGTATCTGAAAGGGAAAATTACTTTGAATCTTGAAGACAGCGAGGAACGCGCGCACTTCTACGGCAAACAACAACTTCTTTTGCCAAAAATACGCACTGTCGAAGATTATTTCACAGAAGTCGATCGTGTAACGAAGGAGGAGGTGGATGCACTTGCGAAGCGTATTCTTGTTCCAGAAGAGTTGCGCCTTGCAGTGATTGGAAAAGAGAACAATAAAGAGAAATTTGAGCGCCTCCTCTCATCATAACTCTTTTAATGCCTCTTTGGGATCGATGCCGCTTCTACTGTATCCCCCTGCTGCTCCGCTTGAGATCGCTCATAGTGGAGATGGGCGAGATCTCGGGTAAGGGAAGACAGGCGAAGAACGGGATCTTGATGGTTTTCCTCAATAATTGACATATCAGATGATTATACCTAAATTTAGCCATAATCTCAATACCCTCTCATGTCTCGTACCTTCATTCTCCTCAAACCAGACGCCGTTCAGAAGAAGATCTGCGGCAAAGTGATTGCACGCTTTGAAGAAGCAGGATTTTTGATTCGCGGATGTAAGATGATTCGCCTCAATCCCGATATCCTCCGTGAACATTACGCACACATTGCCGATAAACCCTTCTATCCGGAAGTCGAAGAATTTATGAGCTCCACTCCGGTTATTGCTCTCGTTCTCGAGGGAGATGATGTGGTGCAAAAGATTCGTAACATGCTCGGCGTCACCGACAGTACAAAATCTGCTCCCGGCACCATTCGTGCAGAGCACGGCGTCGATATGATGATCAACGTCGCCCATGCATCTGACAGTCCCGAGACTGCTGAAATAGAAGTACGCCGGTTTTTTAAGGACGAGGAACTGTTTGCTTATGCAGTGAAAAATACCGAGGATTTGAAAAGTGCACGATAAATCCTTTATTCACACGTACATTCTTTTTCCTCACAACATTTCTCGTCGCCAGGTATGTCTAATGTGAATCTTCCTTCGCGCACATCAATCACCGCGCCGCCGATCCGACGGAGGATTCGGTCGTCAACAACAATGCACATATTTGGAACGTCAGGATGAAAAAATACATGTCCCTCGACTGATTTTTCTTCTCCGCACTCCAAACAAAAACTTCCACGCCCATCGAATGTCATCACAAAATTCTGCTGCACATCTTCTTCTTTTTGCAAGACGTGTGCGAGAGCTTCTGCTCCCGCTTTCGTGACTGTAATTTTTTCTGGACGTTTCGGTTGACAAAAAAATAATTCATTGAGGTCACCGATCAGATCGTCGATATCCTCTTCATTCATACCGTGACCGAGGCATCCTTCCTCAAGGGTTTCCACGGTATTCAGCGAACACCGCACGCAGTGGAGTCCATACTCCAGAAAAAGGCTTTCGGCGCCGGGAACGAGCGCAATAACATCAATAACACGCATATTCCTCTGAATTGGCTTCGAAGTCACAGAATGCATGCACTGGTATGGTACGATGCCATACGCATTTCACAATGACATTTTTCTATCGTCTGGCTCTCTTCGGCCTTCTGCCACTCTTCATGCTCATTATTGGCGTGAATATCGGCGTGCAGTTTTCCGAAAATTTCCTCTATGGTACAGAATCACTCGAAGCGCAGTATGGAACCGGCGCTGTAATGACGAATCCGAAAGAAGAAGTGGATATTTCGCTCTTGTGGGAGGTATGGCATCTTCTTCTTAAACGGTATATCAATCCCGAGCAATTGCGCGTCACGCCGATGATCTACGGCGCAGTTACTGGTCTTGTGAATGCGGTTGGCGATCCACATACCGCTTTTATGACACCGAAGCAGAATAAAGAATTCCGTGATTCTCTACAGGGAGATTTGCAAGGCATTGGCGCAGAACTGACAATCAAAGACGGTCGTATCGTCGTCGTTGCCCCTCTGAAAGGGTCTCCTGCAGAGCAGGCTGGACTTCGTGCAGGAGATATCATCATCGCCGTTGATGACAAATCAATCGAAGGATTTCCCCTCTTTGATGTTGTCCACCAGATTCGCGGGAAAAAGGGTACGATCGTCAAACTTGGTATCATCCGCGAAATCAACGCATCGACATACACAATTGCAATCACCCGTGGGGATATCAAGGTTCCAAGTATCGAGTACGAAATCAAAGAGACTGACGCCGGTTCCATCGGTTACCTCGCCATTCATCAATTCGGCGATGACACAATCATCGATATCACTCGCACACTGAAATCCGCCAAAGAAAAAAATATCGATGGTCTCATTCTCGATGTTCGTTTTAACGGCGGTGGATATCTCGATGGCGCCGTATCTCTTGCATCGCTTTTTCTTAAGAAAGGAAAAGTGGTCTCTGTGCAGGGAAGAGGAAACGCAATGACGGATCATTATGTCTCCGGTCGGCCGCTTCTGCCGGATATGCCACTGGTTGTTCTCATCAACCAAGCAACAGCAAGTGCGGCAGAAATCATTGCCGGCGCGCTACGGGATCACGAGCGCGCAACAATTATTGGCATGCAGAGTTTTGGGAAAGGAACGGTACAGGAAGTAATCGACATGTCCGGCGGAGGCGGCCTGCGTGTTACTGTCGCTCATTGGCTTACTCCCTCCGGCCGCAATCTTGGGCAGGAAGGCGTCACGCCGGATATCGAAGTGGAGTTCACGCAGGAAGACATTGATGTCGATCGTGATCCACAATTAGAGAAGGCATTGGAATGGTTTACTACTGTTTCTCATTGACTCGTCACTCGTTGCTCGTTCCATTTGAACACGTGACGCGCTAACGTATAGCGAGATGATTCGTTTATCTGCTTCTCTCGAACGGCGACTCAATGAACTCTTTCCTCGTGTACGCGAGCGCGAGAAGTTTGTGACAGATATTATTGAGAATGCGCTTGAATCCACAAGCATTTCTACCGAAGACCAACCTGCATCCATCGGTGGCACACTGAACCTGTACACCGACGGTGGTTCGCGGGGAAATCCCGGCCAGGCCGCGATCGCATGCGTGATCGAAGATCCTGCACGTGGAATTCTGCTCAAAGAATATGCCGAAGTCATTGGCATTGAGACGAATAACGTGGCGGAATATAGAGCGCTTATTGAGGGGCTGCGCATTGCCAAACGTTATCACCCCAACAAACTTGTCTGTCATCTGGATTCCGAACTCATTGTCCGCCAGCTCAATGGCACGTATCGGGTCAAGATGGAACATCTCAAACAATTCGTCGACGAAGTGCAGGAACTCGCGCAGTCATTCTCCGACATCACCTTCGTGCATATTCCCCGTGAAGATAATCACCGCGCGGATGCACTGGTCAATAAGGCATTGGATAATCATCCATCGCCGAAATACGGGAGTTAGATTATACTTGATAGATTATAGAATGAGGTGCGGAGTGATTTCTTCGGCTCTGAAGTGTGCGGAAGTATGATCGCGAATGAGCATGAGGAGAATGTCGCATAGATGATCGCTCTCGATAGAAGGAATCGGATCCGATTTTCCTGTACGAGCATGCCACAAAAATCGATGTTCTTCAGAAGAACACTGCTGCAGGATTGCCGTATCCTCACCGGGTAGAACGCCAAGAAGATGGAGAACGCGGGCTGTAAATGCCAAAACACATTGCTTCTTCTCTGTCGCGCACAGATGGAGAAACGCAAGTGTCGCATCAAAAATATTCGGCAACGGTTCGTCATCATGTACAAGATGCAGAAGAAGTTCCATACCCTCCATCGCATAAGCAAAAGCGGTGATATTTCCGCGAAAAAAAGACTCTGCTCCCAAAGCACGTACACCGGCGGCAACCCATCCACTGCGCGTTTTTTTTATATCAATGGAAATATGGCGCAACGGCAGAAGATTTCCGCCCATGACACTTTTCAGTTTGCGTACGCCCCGGGCGCGTACAGCCATCTTCCCACGCTCACGCGTAAAGAGAATGCAAAATCGGTCCGCCTCGCCCACGTCTATGACGCGCAGAACAATTGCCTCACATGTGTCCGAATATGCCATGAGCGAACGTGATCCCGCATTCCTTTCCACACCGCCAGAGAAAGCATTGCCGCTCCAAAAAGCGCAATCCCCATCCATTGGAATTCTCGGAGAATGGCACGTGCATCAACAGGGTTGTCAAGAAACATATTAAGACTGAAGCCGATACTCATGCTCACAAAAAATGCGATGCCGAGAATCAGTGCCCCGTACACAAAGAATGATATGTATTGCCGCTTTACACCAAGCAGCTCTTGCATGGCAATGCTTTCACGATCAGCGCGGTGACGCACGGATGCACTGATCAGGAGAAATAGACAACACAGAAGAATGGCGAGTGCCCCCCCCATACCTTTTATCAAGAAAGATGCATACTCTGACACCTCCTGCACAATACGTTCCTCTTCAGATAGAAGACTGAATGTGGACGAATGAATGAGCGAACGCACATCATCCTGCATGAGCAGTGCGCCGAGATATGCATATCCGAATACGTCATTCGGATACACAAGGAATCTGTCATGATCCGGCAATTCGTGAAGTCCTGATCGTTGCATCAATTCTTCACGCGTTACGAATTCCAACTTTCTCACGAACGACATATTCCGGAGTGTGCCATAGAGCGTGTGTGCGTCATGCATATTTTTATCCGCATGCAAAAGAACAGGAGCAGGATGCTTCATGAGAAGGCTTTCCACGGATGTACGTGCGTTGACGATGATACCACTCCCAATGAATGCGGCAAAAAAGACCGCGCATAACGCACCAAAATGCCTTTCCGAAAGCGTATGACGAACGCCGCGAAGACAATATTTCCCCTCTCGCAAGAACACAGAGAATGCTTCCGCACAAGTCACCATGCAAAAGAGTATACATCATGCCATACGTTTTTGCGTCTTCTTCGCTTTCTCCATTTGATGGAGAAGAAATTGCACACGATCACTGTCCTTCGCAAGTTCCGCCGCACGCTGCAGAAGTCCTTCTGCTTTCGAGAAATGACCGACGCGAATGTATACATCCGCAAGATCACAAAGAGTCCATGGATTGCCTTCGTCCAGATTGAGTGCACGCTCGAGCGTTACCACTCCCTGCAACCGTTTTCCCGAAGAAAAAAGCGTCCATCCAAGACATCGCAAAATTTCCGGATCATTCGGCTGCAAACCATTGGCGGCACGCAGGCACTCCACCGCACGCTTCCACTCTCCTGCCTGCATTGCGATGCGACCCAGAATATATTGGCCGGTAAAGCTCTCCTTATTGAGACTGATGGCATGCTTGGCCGCGGCCCGTGCTCTCTCGAACCGATCAAGACTCAATTCGTTATCGGCAACTTCTTCCAATGCCGATACATTGGATGGCTCTTCGAGGAGCAATTCTTCCAGAAGAACAAGAGCTTCGCTATGTTGCCCCAGAAACTTATGCTGCTCTGCGCGTTCGAGCAGTTCATGTGCCGCTACTGATAAGCGATCATCTTGCATCATGACTATGATAAACCAAAAAATAGCAAACGAATCAATGCCCCGGCACCCAAAACGACAGCTAATCCGATAACCGAACCGATCATCATCGTTTTGCCTTTCTGGATCATATCTTCCTTCCCCGCAGCCAGAATGATCATCAGCCCTCCAATGGCAAACACCGCGATACAGATACCAATGATGCTTGTTCCCAGAAAACTCACAATATTCTTAAGAACATCATCGATTGTTGTTACTCCAACCAAGCGTGGTAATCGTAGAGGACCTATTGCAAAGCATCGCGGTACAGAAGTCCACAGAAGAGTCAGAAGGGGCATAATCCATTGCACGGACGCAGCATAGCAGAAAACATTCTCTCTATGCATTGCTGTCTTTCCATAAGCTTTCTACACTCTTCGAGCCATGACGGGTTTTTCTCTACGTCCACTCACAGCAGGCGAACCACGACCTTCGCTGTGCAAACGCGCTCTTCTTCAAAGAAGCCACCGCATTCAGGCTATCTTTCGGATCAGCATTCTCCGGCAATTTTTTTCTCTGCTTCTCCACTGGTTTCCCATAACAGAACGTCGCGGTTATCAACGCCTTGCAGGACTCGGCTTCGTCCTTCTTTGTAGCTATATCGGTTTCCTCTGGCTAACACTGCCAGATATTGAGAATCCTGCAAGTCTTCTGGCTGTGCAAAGCACAATCATCACCGATCGAAATGGCGTCGAACTCTATCGACTTTTTGAAGAAGAAGATCGCACGTTCATTGAGGACAGTATTATTCCAGAGCACATGAAAGACGCTATTGTTGCCATTGAAGATGAACGTTTCTTTACACGTGGTTGCATTGATATCCGAGCATTCATTCGCGCAGTGTTTGCCAATATTTTCCAAGGATATGGATCGCAAGGGGCATCGACATTGACACAACAACTTGCACGAAATGCGCTTCTCTCGCGCGAAAAACGCATCAGCCGAAAAATAAAGGAGATGATGCTGTCGTGCGCACTGGAACAAAAACACAGTAAACACGCATTACTCGCGTTATATCTCAACTGGATCCCTTTTGGACAAAATGCTTACGGAGTTGAGCAGGCAAGTCAGGAGTATTTTGGTATTTCTGCACGCGATCTCTCGCTTGCGAAAGCAGCTGTGCTCGCATCATTACCTCAACGTCCATCGTACTTTAATCCTTACGGATCGCATGTGCGAACAGAACTGACAAAAGATGCACTGCAGGCCATACGATCCGGTGACATCACATCGGCATCGGATTTTGATGATGACGATATCATCATCGGACTTCTCGGTAATACGTTCGGTACCGGTGCGACAAGCATTGAGGTCGGAGGACGATCAAATGTGGTATTACGCAAAATGCAAGAACTGAATCTCATTACAGAGAAGGAGCGCCTACAAGCTCTCGAAGAATTACACACCATGCAATTTCAAGCATCGCGCGAGGATATTCGTGCACCGCATTTCGTTCTCTGGATTCGCGAACAAGTGACGAATCTCTTTGAAGGACTCGCGGAAGAAGATCTGCTCGAACGCGGAGGCTTGCAAATTACAACAACGCTCGACTGGAGTTTGCAACAACTCGCCGAAGAAGCCATTGAAGAATACCGGGAAGATATCGCTCTGCGTTTTGATGCGCACAACATCTCTCTCGTTGCCATTCATCCCCGCACGCGGCATATTCTGACATACGTCGGAAATGCCGATTACCATAACAATGAACATGAAGGAAAAATCGACATGGCACGCGCCCCGCGGCAACCCGGCTCAAGCTTTAAGCCATTTGTGTATGCAGCCGCATTTCAGAATGGATATCATCCCGCAACCATCCTCTATGACGTCCCCACGAAGATTGGGGAAGATACACCCCAAAACTTTGATGGTGCATTTCTCGGTCCCCTCCCCATTCGCAAAGCCCTCGGCGGATCACGCAATCTTCCTGCAGTAAAAACATTCTTCCTTGCGGGTGGAGAAGAGCCGATTCTCTCACTCATTTCCCAAATGGGTGCACCGACGCCACGCATGCGGCGCGAAGAATTGCGAAAGCAGCAACCCGATGGCGAGTATGATTACGGTTGGCCTCTCGCCCTTGGCACCGCCGAAACACCGCTTCTCGAAATGGTGCATGCCTATGCCACATTCGCCGCAGGTGGGACATATCAACCATTGATGAGTATCCTGCGTATTACGGATCGTAATGGAAATATTCTCTACAAAGCAGAGCAAGAAAAAATAGAAGAACGTGTGCTTGATGAGCGTATCGCTTACCAAATAACCTCTATTTTAAGTGACAAAACTGCTCGACCGGAGAATGAATATTGGCGAAACATCCTATCGATTTCAGGGCAAGATGTGGCAGCAAAAACGGGGACGAGCAATGTGTGTATGAAGCGAGATAAGACGGAGGCAGAAGATATCAAGGATGATAAGGAATCATTGGGAAAGTGTGTGGAGAGACGACCGGATAACATGTGGACTGTCGGATACACTCCCAATCTCGTTGCAGGTGTCTGGGTGGGCAATGCATCCAATGAGCCGCTCTCTGAAAAAGCAGAATCACTTGTAACGGCCGCGCCGATCTGGAACCGCTTCCTTTCTCTGGCAACTCTCAAACAACAACGGCAAAAGAAGAATGAAACAGAGAAAGAAAAACAGGAGGAATTGCTCACAGAATTTCCCATTCCTCCCGGCATCGTCTTTCCGCAAGTTTCACTTCTCTCCGGAGAGCTTCCCACAGAATGCACGCCCGTACATCTGCGCGCCGCTGATATCTTTCTGGAAGAATCTCCTCCACTCCGTCTGGACCCCGCATGTGTCACGACAGCCATTGATCGTGTAACGGGACTGCTCGCATCGGATGACTGTCCGGCAGATGCACAGGAAGTCGGAAGTTTTCTCCGCCCATACGGTATTCTTTCTGATCGTTGGCCAACGTGGGAAGAAGGAATACAGGAATGGGCAGCTCATCACATGGAGCTCTGGACGGCAACGCCCGACCATTCCGGCTCCCTCCTTCCGCTTCCACTTCTGCCAACTACCGTGTGTGATCCATCCCTCACGCCGGGACGTTTGGAAAAGCCAACGCTCACAATCGAATATCCCAAGAACGGCGGCGGCGTGTCTTATCCGTCGTTCACCCCACGCATTGATCCTACGACGGGCTCTGCCATTCGCGATATGATCTATATCGTTGATGGTAAACGCGTTGCATCCGGAAGTGGCGCCATCGGTCAACCCTTACGCATGCCACGCTCAATTTCGATTGGAGGCACGCACACATTAAAAGTTATCATGATCGATGCTTATTTCAATCAAGTCCACGATGAAGTGACATTCACATTTGCAAGAGATACAAGCGTCCCCTTCATACGCATTCTCTCACCTCTCGATTCTGCAAGTGCACAAGCAGGATCCGATATCAGAATTCAGGCCGATGCACGCGACGAAGAAGGGGATATCCGATACGTAGAATTTTTCCTGAACGACCGGCTCCTCACCACCAAACCGAAGAAGCCCTATGAACTTACGTATTCTCTCGATCTTCCCCGCGGGGCCTATACACTGCGCGCTGTTGCGGAGGATTTGGCGGGAAATAAAACGGAAGACAGTATTCAGTTGAATATTGAGTAATTCGTAAACACGTCACTCACATCATCATCTTCTTCAATCTTCTCGATGAAGGTGTTTATTTTTTCGACCATCGCAGGATCAGTGATTTCGATGGAATCTTTGGCAATATATTTGAGACCAGACTCTTTTACATCACACTCTTTTTTCTTGAAAAAATCTCGCACCTTTGTCCAATCACTTTGACCCGTTCTTACAGAGACAAAACCGTCTGCACGATCAATATCTTCCGCACCAATGTCCATAAGCTCTAATTCGACGTCATCGGACCATGTGCTTTGCTCTGCAACTACAAGTCCTTTCCGTTCAAACATCCATTGTACACTGCCGGTTTCTGCAAATCGTCCACCATTTTTATCGATGATTGAACGAATATTGGCAAGCGTACGATTGCGATTATCGGTAAGACATTCGATGAGATATGCAGTGTTACCCGGTCCATAAGCCGCATAGATGATTTCCGCCATTTCTTCACCCTTCAGTGTGCCCGTTCCTTTCTTGATCGCGCGCTCAATATTGGCATTGGGAACATTTTCGGCTTTTGCATTCTCGATAGCCGTTTGCAATGTCGCATTCATGCTTGGTTCTTCTCCACCAGCACGTGCGGCAATTTCGATGAGCTTCGCATGACGCGTGAAAATCTTTCCACGCTTTGCATCCTGCGCAGTTTTCTTTACCCGAATATTTGCCCACTTGGAATGTCCAGACATAAAAACTGAAAATTGAGGATAGAAAACGTATAGTCAATGATCAATTATTTTCGATACGCAAGCATTCCCATAAATCTTGCCCTCTCTATCGCCGTCTTGAGCATCTTTTGATGTCGAAGGCATGTTCCTGTATGGAATCGTTTACGTATATTGCCGAAATAATCGAGATGAGATTTCATGAGCGGATAGTCCTTGTAATCGACATATTTCGCACCGGACTTACAGAAGTGACAGATCTTTTTTACATGTTGCCGTTTTTGAGGAGACGTGGTCGACATAGAGAATTTAGAGATGAAGATCATCATCAGCAATAATTTTTTCGAGCTGCTGCTCCAGTTCTTTTTCTTCCATCTCTCCCTGTGGAGCGCGACGGCGCGTCTCTGCTTGTTTTGCCTGATGCTTCGCACGCTGGAGTACTTTCTCTTTAAGCTCTTCTTCATGTTGTCGCGCACGCACCTGTTCTTCTGTTTCTCGCTCTTTGATCCATCTCTGGAATTTTTCTTCAAAATTGACAATTGCGTATCCTATAGGGGGCTTGAAAAGCATGTGCCGAAGAACCCCTTTCGCAATGCGTAATGCTTCATCCACAGTCTGCACACTCAACGGCTCCATTTCGTAGTAGTACACGATATACTTCCCTTCTGTCTGTCCATGAATGGGATAGGCAAGGCCACGCCTGCTCCATAGATCTTTCTCGACAAGCTTTGCATTCACCTCCGTAAAAATCCCCTCGATCTCTTTCAGGAGTTTCTGTTCTTCAGGATTTGGATGCGCCAAAAGCACAATGCATTCGTACAAACGTGCATCTTTCTCGATAGTCTCTTCTGGCATGAACTCTTCTGTCATAGCGATTCATAGGTAAACCCCACCATAGGCGAGGAAATCGTACAGCCATCCTGCATAACCCTTTCAAGCATGTCAAGTTCTTGTACGAGTCCAGTACATTTGGCACTCCCTGGTTGGTAATCCAGACACAATATAGCGCAAAGGTGATACTTGTCCCAAGGACTCATGGGGTCGCTTCAGATTGTACCAAAGAAGCCAGTCCACAAGC
>Ga0209542_10010073_pt1 | contig 17150 bp, 20 predicted proteins | sample RifCSPhighO2_01_FD_184028 | JGI IMG/M metagenome (GOLD analysis project Ga0209542, IMG submission 184028) | Soil microbial communities from Rifle, Colorado - Rifle CSP2_plank highO2_0.1 (SPAdes) (version 2) | ecosystem: Environmental > Terrestrial > Deep subsurface > Rock core/Sediment ...
CCTAAAAGCATACAGCTCTCTTTTTAGGAAAAGATTCTGTGAACGAATGTGAACCTGCTAAAAAAAGAATAAATTATTTCATTGCTTTCGGAGATACTGAAAAAACAATAAAGCTTATATACCATCTCTTTTTTCTATCATAAATATCGGTGTTTCAAGAATGAAAATAGCAGAGTTAAAAGTTCGCCAAGGAAACGTAGAATGCGAGGGTTCAATCACAGAGATTGGAGAAGTAAAGACTTTCCAAAAGTTCGGGAGAGAGGGTAGAGTTGCTAGTGCTACTCTAAAAGATGATAGTGGAAAGATCATTTTGAGCTTGTGGAATGATGATGTGGATAAAATAAAGGTTGGAGATAAAGTAAAAATTACAAATGGCTATGTCAACGAATTTCAAGGTGAAAAACAATTAACTGCCGGCAGATTTGGTAAATTGGAGATATTAAAATAAATTTTATTACTCTTTTAAGAAATCTTCTTCCATAAAATAAAACCTAAAACTTCATGCTTAGCAATTTTCCTATTCTTTTAGAAGCACTAGGATGGGTTGAGAACAAGGTTGCTAATGCGCTGCCTGAAAATGGGTTAACAATAAACATATGAGATGTTGCTTCAGTCCCAATTTTTAATGGATTTTGTTTTGTGCCTGCGTCTAACTTTGCTAGTGCCCGCGCTAGTGGATTTGGATTCTTTAACATTTTTGCTCCTGTCTCATCCGCTAAATATTCACGAGAACGAGAAATTGCCATCCTTACTATTAAAGCGATTAGTGGAGCAAGGATAGAAAGTGCGATTAGATAGAATACATTTCCTCTTTCTTCTCGACCACCGAAAAAAGCACCAAAACGAGCTATTATTGCAATGTAAGAGATTGCTCCTGCAATTGTTGCTGCTATTGTTGAAATTAAGATATCTTTATTTTTTATATGCGCCATTTCATGAGCAAGAACTCCTTTTAACTCATCTTCATCTAAGAGTTTTAAGATACCCTCAGTAACTGCGATTGTCGCATGTTTTGGATTTCTTCCTGTAGCAAGTGCATTTGGATGCTCTGAAGGAACAATATATGCTTTTGGCTTTGGTAAGCCAGAGCGTGTTGCTAATTCTCGCAATGCTTCATGAAGCTGAGAATATTTTGTTTCAGAAGCAGGCTTTGCCTTATACATGAATAAAACTATTTTATCTGAATACCAATAGGTCAAGAAATTCAATAATAAAGCAATAAAAAGCGCGATTGTTAATCCTGCTATTCCACTAACAAAGAATCCAATGGCTAGCAAAATACCTGTCAGTCCTGCAAGCAAAATTGTTGTTTTTATCTGATTAATCATATTTTATAGAATAGTTCATTTCTATTTAAAGTTTATGGGAGAAATTTTTTTCATAAAAGCATTTATATAGAAGCGGTTTCATTTAGAAGAAAAAAGAAGATGGTGTATTCTACTTTTGTAGGAAGAGACGAGGCTGATAAGAAAAAGCTTGGCGATGAAGGCTTAATCTTTCTTGGGAAGGGATATGTTAGAATGGGTCAGACAACTTCATTAAGCAATAATATAATGATGGATGTTGCGAAGCCCCATGTAATTTTGATAGCAGGAAAACGTGGAAGTGGCAAGAGTACAACAATAGGAGTAATAGCAGAAGAGATGAGTGCTTTGCCTGAAGAGATTGCAAATAAACTAAGCGTCTTAATCTTTGACACGATGGGAATCTTCTGGACGATGAAATTCCCTAACTTACGAGATGAAAAGCTTTTAGAAGAGTGGGAATTAAAACCAATGTCGTTTGATGTTAAAGTATATACTCCAGAAGGTTTTTTTCAGAAGTATAAGAAAGAAGGAATTGCAACAGATTATCCATTTAGCTTGAAAGTTTCAGAATTAAGCAGCGCTGATTGGATGAATGTTTTTGGAATAGGCCTTTTAGACCCTGTAGGCATTTTAATAGAAAGAGCTATAGAAGATTTAAAAGAATTGTATAAAGGAGAGTATTCTATAGAGGACATTCTTGAGTTTATCCAGAAGGATAAGAAAACCGAGCAAAAAGTAAGAGATGCTGCTGAAAATAGGTTTTTGGCTGCTCGCTCTTGGGGTTTATTCAGCGAGAAAGGAACAAAGATTCAAGATTTAACGCAAGGGGGAAAAATCAGTATTTTGGATGTAAGCTGCTATAGTGATATAGGTGGTTGGGGTGTCAAGAATTTAGTGATAGGTTTGATAGCAAGAAAGATCTTGAATGAGAGAATGACAGCAAGAAAGAAAGAGGAGATGGAAAGCATAGAAGAAGGACAAAGCTTATTTTCTGAAGAAGAGATAGAAGAAAAACCCTTAGTTTGGATTTTCATTGATGAGGCACATGAAGTCTTATCGAGAAAGGAAACAACAGCAGCTACAGATGCTTTAGTAAAATTGTTAAGAGAAGGTAGACAGCCTGGAATCTCTTTAGTGTTAGCGACTCAACAGCCTGGAGAGATTCATACAGATGTGATGACTCAATCTGATATTGTAATAAGCCATAGATTAACTGCTAAAAGAGATATTGAAGCCCTTAATAGAATGATGCAGAGCTATTTGACTGGGGATCTTCAAAAGTATTTGAATCAATTGCCTAGGTTGAAAGGAAGCGCTATTTTGTTAGATGACAATAGTGAGAGAATTTATCCGATGAGAGTAAGGCCTAAGTTGAGCTGGCATGGCGGTGAATCTCCGAGTGCTATTAAAAAAAAGAAAGAGTTTCTTGGGTTAGAATTGTAAAAAAAGAAAATTTTTAATTCCTGTCTATCTGTCTAATAGAGTTTCTGCCTAATAGGGTTTCTACCCCACCTTTCAAACCTAAGCCTGCAGTGATAGGAGCGGATACGAGTAATCCAGTAAGACCGGAGTAATTCATAATCTCCTTAATTGTCTCTTTAGACTCTGGCATTAAATAGCTTAATCCACAAAGTGCTGCACTTCCTCCTAAAACACCTATAGAGTTTAGTAAGTATCTTCTAGTATTATCTTCCATTTTTGATTCCTCCTTGATAATCAAATCTTGTTTTACAACGTGGGCAAGCCTTTGGACTTTGAATCCTTTCTTGCCATCGATATGTGCATTTGAAACATTTCATTTTCGTGTTCTCCCTTATAATAACAAAGTATTATACTCAAAGCTTCTCGCATCAGATCTATTAGGTAGACTCCAATAAATTCCTGCAATACCAACATTAACATTTTGACCATCTTCCTGTGGTTCAAAGATTAACCTTAAATCTTTAATACCTTCATAAACACTAGGGACAACATCACTTGGCTCTATTCCAAGTTTTGTCAAAAGTGTTTCAAACTGCGCCTTTTTCCAATCCCTTAACATATATCTTTGTTTGTCCATTGTTTTTTTCCTCCTTATTTACTTATTAATAGTAATAGTAGTAATCAAACTTATATATAAACCTTTCTATTATTTGTTACTTTAAAGTGGTGTTATAAGTCTTGTAGGGCTTGTTTTTTGGCTTCTCTAATGGCAAATTTTGGGCATTAGAAGGCTTCTAGAGGCAATTATTCTAACTTATTTTTCACTAAAGTCGTTAATTTTTGTACGATTTTTTTGAATGATTCTTCTTTTCTGCGTAAGAAAGGTGGTTCAATAAAGAACCCTTCGTATGCTACCCTATCCTTACTATCCTTAAATCATTTAAAAGAGAGAGTTCATACTCTCCTATCTCTTTATATCTTTCTTGAAGATATTCTATCAAGTCTTTATGGCTTAATGTTTTATAACCATCGATTAGGAGGATTGCGGTTATCAGTTCTTTGATTATCTCATAATAATCTACTATGATCAATGCTGCCATTCTTTCTTTATCTTGATTTTGGATTCTTTCTTCTATTAAAGTTATCATCCTAAGAATGTTTTTTGCTTTTTCTTTATCTTGGCTAATTTTGATTAAATCCATTCAGAACACCTTAAGATACCCTTTTAAAATGGTTCCGTTGATTATATTATTTTTGAGCTCGTTATTTAGTTTATTGAGGTTTTCCTCGAAAAATACGGCTATTTCTCTCCTCAAAACTTTTTCATATTTTTCAAGATTAAGTTTCCTTTCTGGAGATTGCACAAATATATCAATATCACTTTCTTCTATATCCTCTCCTTTTGCTGCTGAACCAAAGAGAATAATAACATCAGGCATACAGGCATTATAGATATAGTCTAATAAACCACTTTGTTGTATACGTAGAAGAAGATTCATTCTTTTGTATAATTTAAATAACTCATTTTCTCGATTAGAATGAAAAGCCGGGTAGATTCCTTTTTTTTCTTTGAGGATTAACCTATCTTTTGATAGTGCCTTTAAATGGATAATAACAGAAGGATGCGATATCTTTGTGATCCTTGAAAGTTCTCTCATTTGGAAATCCTTCCTTGGAGAATCAAAAAATTCCTGCAAAATCCTATATCTGGTATAATTTTGTATCATATGGTATATTTTTATACCAATTGGTATATAAATGTACCTATTTTAAAAATAAATGTTGGGTAAGCGAAAGGTTTAAATAGTATATCTGAGTGATACTAATTATGGCTAGCCAAAGCAAAGAAGAAGAAGTATTGAAATTGATTTTGGAGAATAGTCCTTTAAAGGAATGGCATTTTGCAGAGATAGTAAGAGAAGCTAAAGTGACAAAGGCTGTGGCAAATAAATGGCTGAAGAAATATGTCAAGGAAGGATTACTAATAAAAATTAAGGAGAAAGGGAAATTTCCTTTTTTTAGTGTCGGAAGCAACAATCCGGTTTATTATTCATGGAAAAGGATCTATGCCTTAGAGCAATTTCACAAAAGCGGCCTTATCTCGAAGTTGCTATCTCTAAAAAATGTAAGAACTGTCATCATTTTTGGCAGCATCATCCGTGGAGATTGGTATAAAAATTCAGATATAGACATCTTCATGTACGGCGATCCAGATGATTTTGATAAAAACATTTATGAAGCTAAACTTGGTAAAACTATAGAATTGCATATTTTCGAAGATAAAGAAAAAATTAAAGAAGTAAAAACAGGACTAATTAAAAATGTTGTTAATGGTTACCTTGTTAAAGGCCAGATTTATGATGTCATAGGATCTTAAATGAAAACTATAATTGATGATTTAGACAAAACATACAAACTCTGTTTGAGTACTGGCAATATCAAAGAAAAAGCAGTTGATATTGAACTCATTAAATCGTTAAAGATAGTCGCTGAGAAAGGTCTTGAATTCATTAAAAATAAGTCTAATAACATCTCGAAAGACAGCACCGATTGGACTTTTGTTTTTCGGGATTACTATGAATCTTTAAGAGGGTTCATTGAAGCTTACTTATTATTTGACGGGATAGCAGCAGACAACCAGCAATGCAAAAATGCATACCTCTGTTTTAAACATCCTGAATTAGATCTAGATTGGATCTTCTTAGAAACAATCAGGTTGAAGAGAAATGCAATAAACTATCGGGGGCAATTATTGAAACATGAAGATTGGAAAATCTTAAAATTAAATTTTGATCTTCACATCAATGTTTTGAAAAAAGAAATTGGGAAGAAGTTAGAAGAAAAATAAAAAGGAAATAGCTATTTCTATTTTAGTTATTCAAAGCAATATTGTTTAGAGTGTGATGATAGGAGACTAAAATTTAAGAAGTAGGATTCTTCTAAAGACATCATTTAAGCATTAAATCAATACAAACTCGATAAGTAGAAGGAGAAAAAGCATTGTATTATGCTTCACTAAAGTAAGACTAATATATCTACCTCTGTTCTTATATGGTTAGATCAGTGACCAAAGATTAGAAATATTGGACCCTTCTTTCAGTTTACCAGTTACTTTCACTTGTATTCCATTAAGATTCTTTATGTGGTATTTGATAGTATTGTAGTGTTTCTTTGTTTTTAAAGAGATCTCTCTTATAGTTTTTGGTTTCTTTTTTAGACATGATAGAATTGTTTTTTTAGTCTTTTCCCCGTCAAAGGGTTCTCTTTTATAAGATTTTAACATTTTTTCTAGAATTCTTTTCTTCCTTTTTATAGTAAATCCAATTTTTTTAGAGAATATTGCTAAGCTTTTTTGATCTAATATCCTAATTATATAAGTGTCTCTTGCACTAGGTCTCATTGTGCTTCTAATTTCTAATTTTTTTAGTAATATTTGAATATCTTGTAAACTATTGTTCGGATTAAGAATTCTAGCATCAATTCTCCTACATCTTTTGTGTAAAATAGCTGATCCTTCTGAATCAAAAAATCCTTTAAGAAATGCTCCGATAATCCTTTTATTCTGCCATCTTTTGATCATAAGAGGGACTTTCCAATTATATGTCCTACAATTTATCTTATCTTTTAAAAAATTGATAGCTTGTATGGAATTAAGTCTAACAGTGTACACTATCGAATCGGTTTTTATCCAATCTCCGTATTTTGTTTGATGACTCTCCTTAATCCTTCTTTTTGAGATAAGTGGTTCCAATCTACTCCATCTCTTTAATGTTTTAAAAAAATAAATAGCAAAATCTTTATCTTTCACTAATAAGTTTATACGATTATTTAACTTGGTTATTTCTAAAGAACCATCGCCTATTAATACTCCAAAAATATAAGCTAATTCTTTAGATAATTTCTTAGCAGATAAAGATAGTTTTCTCTGTTTTCTTTTAGCGTAAAGAAACCTAGGTTTGCGTTTCGTGTTCGCCCAGTACCATACTGTAGTTGAAGAAACTCCAATTTTTTCTTTTATTTGGTTTTGACTAAATCCTCGTTTTTTAAGACGAATAACTTGATTATAATCTGTTAGAGTATATTTCCTTAATTCTTTACCTTGCATAGAAATATTATTTATGCCTTCCTTTATATAGTTCACGCGCATCCTTGACGTCTGTCGCGCTTCTAGAAAAGATATTTTATAAAAGGTATATTTCTAAACAACTTGTACATCAATGCATATTCTATACAAATAAGGAGAGTAAGCTCCACATTTTATCACTTTTTTTATTTTAAAATCTTTAATATATAGCCTTATTAAATCTGTTGCCTGTTTTCTTAGGTTATCTTTTTTAAAAAAAGTATAAATATGGATTATTCCCTTTTTTTTCAATTTTTTAATGACCAAATCTAAATATGTGTGAGATAATTTTGGTAATGGCATAATAATTCTATCAAATCTTCCTTTTATTGTAGGTAAAACTTTTATAACATCTCCTTGAAGAAGTTGTATGTTGAGAAGTTTGTTTAATATTATATTTTCTGTAGCATATCCGTGTGCTATTGGGTTTATTTCTATGTCATAAATCTTTTTTACTAATTTGTGTTTTGCTATGACGCAAGAAAAAGGAGATACTCCGCTAAAAAGCACTAAAATACTTTCATTCTTCTTTACTTGCTTTGCTATCCGCAATCTTTCATTAGACAATCTCGGAGAGAAGTAGCATTTTTCGACATCGAGTTTTAACAGACACCCGCTTTCTTTATGTATAGTTGTTTTTCTTTTTTCTCCTGCAATAATCTTTATCTTCTTAGTTCTATATTTGCCAGAATGAAAATGCGTTTTCTTTGCAATTACTTTTATGTGTTTAAATTTTTTTAACAAGTAATTACCTATTTCTTTCTCTTTCTTTACTAACTCCTGAGGAAATTCTGAAAAGATTAAGATATCTCCTACCATATCAAATGAGCGAGGGATTAAAGCAAGCTGTTTTTTAGTGAGCATAATTCTTTTAAATAGAAGAAACATTTAAATATTGTCATTCTTAAAAAATGATATGAAAAAGAGGCTCTTATTTTTATTGGGTGTTTTTTTCTTGATTTCTGCTTTTCAAGCATATGCTGGCTGGTTTGATTTTGTAACAGATTATGACTTAAGCCAAGTATATTTAGATAATTATACGTGGTTTGATTTCTTTATTTTCTTTATTCTTTTTGGTGGATTAGTAAGGGGTGTTTTTGAAAGAAGGTTTCCTGGAAATGCTGGTCAAGCATTAGCCATTGGTTTGGGGGCAGGACTGGCTTTTGGCTTGATAAGCTGGGAAAGTTACAGGGGCGAATCTATATTCTATAGCTTATTTGCTGCAATAGGTCAATGGTGGCTATTGTTAGTTATTTTAGGTATTGTGGGAATAATGTTGTTTAATATTCTACATAGAGGATTTTTTGGTAGACAACTAGGTTTTTGGAGCTCATTGATGATCAGTTTGTTCATCATCCTTATCTTATTTTTTATTCTGAAGAACGTTGCTGATGTTAATTTTCCTGATGAAATAGAAGAAGTAAGCGGTATTCTTTTGTTTATTCTTATATTAATTATTATTTTTGGATTGATTTTTAGACCAAGATTAGGCGGGCATCATGGGGGTGCTGGTGGGGGTGTTGAAAGAGGAATGATGGATGAAGATAGAAGACAAAGAAGATTAGAAGAAAGAAACCTTAGACAAAGACAAGAAGTTGAAATGAGGGAAAGAAGAAATGCAAGAAGAGAAAGTGAAGGGGCTAATAGGGAGAGAGAAGACGAAAGGAGACATTTAGAAAGAAGGGGAAGAGAAAGAGAAAATAACGTAAGAAGACAATCTGTAATTGCTGAGAGAGACATTCAAGGAAGGTACTACTCATTTATTCGGGATGCTGCCATACGTCATGGACCTCATGATAGAGCTGTAACTCAATTAAGAAGACGTATGGAAAGAGAGATAATCCTCTTAAGAAGACGTACTAATGAAGAAGTAAGCGCTATCAGAAGAAATACTCAAGAACAAATTAGAAGATTGTATCATTAGATTATATTAACTCAAAAGAATTTCTGTAATCCTGATTGGTCTTTTTTTCTATGAGTAATGTTCTTTAAGATTTTTTCAACTCTTTCTAAAGAGAAATCATGCTTCTCGACTAAAATCTCTTTCACCTTTTCTACATCAACAGAATTCCATTTCAATTGATAATTTTTCATGATTGGCATAGACTTAAAGACCGCATAAATTTCTTTCCAGTTAAAGTCAGCTTTCACTTCTTTAAATAATACATCAAAGTCTTTGTATTGATGAACTAATTTTAATGCGGTTTTGGGACCGATGCCCTTAACTCCATTAATATTATAGTCAGTTCCTGTGAGGATTGCAATTACAAGCAATTGGTCTTGGTTAATTTTTAAATGAGCAAGTGTTTCTTTTAAATCGATAAGTTCTGGGGTAGTTTTTACAGAAACACCTGAAGGAAGTTTTCTTCTTTGAGAGAGAGTCAAATTTGTGATAATTCTTGGAGCACCATAAACTAAACAATCTCGATCACTTGAAGCAATTGCCCAAACATCACCTTGCTCGGCCATAAACGATATTTGTGCATCAGATTCAGCTGGCGCGTTAACCACTGGAATGCCCATAGCTTTCAATAATTCTTTCGTTTCTTCTGTCATGTCTTTTGTTAATCTAGTTGTTTGTTTTGAGTATTTATGCATGTCTTCGATATCTTCTTCTTCCCGAGCTTGTTGTAATTTTTTTTCCGCGATCTGTTTTCTGTATTCCCGTTCTTCTTGTGTTTTGATTTTTAATAAAGGCATTTTTCCGTCAAAGACAACTGCAAGTCTAATATTTTTAGACATCAGATTAGATAATCTGTTAAAAGTGCCAACTAAGTGAGAAGTGATGTTTCCTTGGGAATCTTTTAAAGGAGTGCCATCTGATTGCCTAATGGAGCTCAGGAACTGGTAAAGCATGTTGGATGCATCTATAGCTATCTTTTTCCCTTCTAAATCTTGAAAAGAAATTTGTTTCTTAATAAGAAGGTCTGTTAATTTTACTCCCATAAAAAAGGAATATTTTATATCTTTAAATAATTTATGCAATATTATTTTTTGGGGTTTAAAAAGCAGAATAGTAAGATATTTAAACAAATAATCTTTTTATTTATTCGGTGAATTTTATGACCGTCAAAACAATTTTGCTTATTTCCCTTATATTTGGAATTCTTTTTGTAAGCGCTTGTGCTCAACAATCTTCAACAACTATAGAAGATACGCAAACAGGATGCAATGAAGATGGTAAAGTGTGTTCTGATGGAAGTGTTGTTGGGAGAGTACCGCCTGATTGTGATTTTTCTCCTTGTCCTGAGAGTGAAAGTGATGCTTCAATGGAAGAAAATGATGTAAAACAGGTAAAAGAATTCACTGTAACAGGCGAGAATTACGTGCTTTCACCTTCTACGATTCGCGTTAAAAAAGGAGATAGGGTAAAAATAACTTTCGAAAACAGCGAAGGTTTTCATGATTTTAATATAGACGAGTTTGATGTTGCTACAGAGAGAATCTCAGAAGGACAAGAAGAAACAGTTGAATTCGTAGCTGATAAGACAGGCACATTCGCATATTATTGCTCTGTTGGCAATCATAGAGACTCAGGTATGGAAGGAAGATTAATTGTAGAGTAATTTTTTATGACTAGTGAAAAAAGATGGTGATCAAGCAAATTAGTTTAGAGCACAAAGGCGGGTTTTATTTTTATAGAGTACATCAAGGCAAAGTGAATAAACTTGTAAATGGTTTTTCTTCTTTACATAATTACCTTGAAGAGATGTTTACAAATTGCCCTCATTTTTACTTTCAATATGGTCCAAGAAGCTCTTCTTTGAAATTTAGATTAAATCTTGATGTAAAACGCGTTACAGGGCATGAAGTCTCAAGCTTAGCTAAGTATGGTTTAGAAGAAGAGCAAGGAAGTGCACATATGAAGGTGCAAAAGTTTATGCTTGAGAAAGATAACAAGACTATTGCTGTTGAAGTTCCTTTATGGATCGAGCCTTCTGAATTTCAGAATATAAAAGGAATTTTCCAAGCAAAAGATCCGTTAACAGGGCATATTGATGTACTAAGGATAGAAGATCAAAAAATCTGGATATGGGATTACAAGCCGAATGCACATAAGGAGATCTATGCTGGCACACAGGTATTTTTCTATGCATTAATGTTGAGCCAAAGAACAGGAATTCCGTTAGATTTTTTCAGATGTGGATATTTTGATAGCAATGCAGCATTTGTTTTTAAACCAGAGATAAAAGAAGGAAATAAAAATAAAGGTATTTTTGAGTTTATTTAGGAGTATTTATAAAGTTTCTTTCCTTTTAATAAGGATGATTGTAGATTTTTTTCCTATCGATATTAGCTCAGAAACGAATGCATCTGGAAAAGAAGCCATCTTATTATTCGGGAGAACAAAAGACGGGGAAAAAATTTGTGTCTTTGATCTTTCCTATGAGCCTTATTTCTATGTGTTCCCTAAAATGAGGGAAGCAATAACTTCATTAAAAACGAGAATTGAGGCTATTAAGATTGAGCAAGACAATAACCTCAGCTTTGTTACAAATGTAGAACTTGCAAAAATGTCATATATGGATCATGAGGTTGAGGTGCTTAAGGTTTTTGCTCAAAGCAAAAGATCCTTAGATGAGATTAAAGATGCTGTAAAAGAATTAAGAGATGTTGAAGATATAAAAGAAGATGATTTGTTAACGCCAAGAAAGTATCTTATTGATAGAGAGATTACGCCTTTGCTTTTATATCGCGTTACTGGAGAGACTTTTGAGAGAAATTTTAATGTGGATTACTGCATCAAAGCAGATAAAATAGAGCTGGTTGATTCTGAATTTTTAAACATTCCAAGAGTTTTAAGCTTCGATATCGAGGTATATTGTGAAGCAAAGAGCTATCCTGTGATGGAGCGAGATCCTATTTTAATGATTGCTTTATATAGCAATTACGGATTCAAAAAGATACTTACCTGGAAAAGGTTTTCTTCAGAGCTTCCCATTGAATTTGTTGAAGATGAACACGACCTATTGAGAAGATTTGAAGAAGTTTTAAATGAGGAAAATCCGGATTACTTAGTGGGTTATTTCTCTGATGGATTTGATATGCCGTATATTATAGCAAGAGCAAAAAAAAATCATCTTAGGCTAATTCTTGGAGACGGATTTAGAATAGCAAGAAGAGGAGATTTAAGTGTAGCGAAGATCAAAGGGATAGTACATCTGGATATTTTTAAGTTTATCAAGAATATTATGGCCGGATCTTTAAAATTAGAAAATTATACTTTAAAAAATGTTGCTGCTGAACTGTTAAATGAAAAAAAGATAGAAGTCCCGCTTGAAGATATAGGCATTGTTTGGAATGAAAGAGAAGATGAATTGGAAAAGTTTTGTGAATACAATCTGCAAGATGCTAAACTAACTTTATTATTATGTGAAAAGATCCTGCCAAATTTAAATGAATTAGTAAGATTAACTGGACAGCCTATTTTTGATATCTGCAGAAGCAGCTACAGCCAATTAGTTGAGCAATACTTTATGAAAAGGGCTAAGGAATTTAAAGAGATTACGCCTAATAAGCCAAAACCTAATGAAATTTCTTACAGAAGAATGCATACTTTTGAAGGTGCTTTTGTCTATGAGCCTCATCCTGGTTTATATGAAAATCTCGTAGTTTTGGATTATAGAAGCTTATATCCTAGTCTGATTGTAGCTAAGAATATTGCCCCTAGCATGTTGACTCAGGATAAAAATGAAAGCTATGCAACTCCTGTTATAGAAGAAGATGGAAGAGAGGTAAGGTATTTTTTTAGCTCTTATAAAGAGGGTTTTATCCCGCAAATTGTGAAAGACCTTATCTTAAGAAGAAACCGCATTAAGGAATTAATTAAGAAAGAAGAAAAGAAAAACATTATTTTAGAAGCAAGAAGTTACAGCCTTAAGATTATAGCAAATGCCACGTGGGGGTATTATGGCTTTTTTGGTGCTAGATGGTATTCAAGAGAGTGTGCTGCTAGCATTACTGCATTTGGAAGAGAATATATTCAAAAAATGATTCAAAAAGCGCAAGAATCTGGTTTTCTAGTTATCTATGGTGATACTGACGGTATCGTTATAGTTCTTAGAGAAAAGACAAAAGATGATGTCTTCTTTTTTCTAGAAGAAGTTAATAATAATTTACCTAGCTTAATGGAAGTAGAATTAGAAGATTTTTATCAAAGAGGTATTTTTGTGATGAAAAAGGGAGAAGAAAAAGGAGCGAAAAAGAAATACGCTCTATTATCTGAAAAGGGAGACATTAAAGTTGTTGGTTTTGAGGCTATTAGGAGGGATTGGAGCTATCTTGCGAAAGAAGTGCAAAAACAAGTTTTAGAATTTGTCCTGCGTGAAGGCTCTCTTGAGCGAGCTTTGGAATATACTCAACAAGTAATTAAAGAAGTAAGCGAGGAAAAAATCCCTAAGGAAAAGATGATAATAAGAACGCAGTTAAAAAAGAAGATAGGCAGTTATGATTTAGTTGGACCTCATGTTGTTGTTGCAAAGAGAATGAAAGAAATAGGGAATGACGTAGGTCCTGGAAGTATAATTCAGTATATTGTTACAAAAGGAAAAGGATTAATAAGAGATAAAGCAAAAATTCCGGAAGAAGCTAATGACTATGATCCTGACTACTATATCAAAAATCAAATCCTGCCTGCTATTGAGAAAATCTTTAGTGTTGCTGGATATGACATAAGAGAGCAAGGAAGTAAAGACCAAAGCACATTACAGAGGTTTTGGAAATGAAGGACTGGATTAGATCTGGAAGGATTGCTGCAGAAGCAAGGGAGTATGGAAAAACATTGATTAAAGTAAATGCTTCTTTGCTGGAAGTAACTGAAAAGATTGAAAATAAGATTATTTCTTTAGGCGGTTCTTTTGCTTTTCCTCCTCAGCTTTCTAGGAATGAAATTGCTGCGCACTATAATGCCCTATGCAATGACACATTGATCTTTCAAGAAGGAGATGTTGTAAAATTAGATTTAGGCGTTCATGTCAATGGCGCAATTGGGGATACTGCATGCACTATTGATCTAGGTGAGAATAAACAGCTGATAAAGGCAAGTGAAGAAGCTTTGAAAAATGCAATAAAGGAAATAAAGAATAAAGTAAAGGTGTATGAACTTGGAAAAGTTATTCAAGAAACAATACAAAAATATGGTTTTTCGCCTATTCGGAACTTAAGCGGTCATGGATTGGATATTTACACTATTCATGACACACCAAGCATTCCTAACTACGACAATAAAGATAATTCTGAGGTAAGAAATTGCTTTATTGCAATTGAGCCTTTTGCTACAAATGGAATTGGTTTAGTAGCAGATGGAAAACCTTCTGAAATCTACACTATTGTTAGAGTAAAACCTATAAGAAACGCTGATGCGAGAAAAATCCTGAAATTTATCATTGAAGAGTATCATGGCTTGCCTTTTGCAAAAAGATGGTTATTGAAAGAGTTTGATAGGTTCAAAGTTAGCATTGCTTTATCTTCTTTAGAGAAAGAGGGAATTTTGATGCAGTATAATCAGTTAGTGGAAAAAGAGAAGGGTTTTGTAAGCCAGTGCGAGCATTCAGTATATGTTGGAGATGAAATTAAGATTCTGACTGAATAAGAAAAATGGCTTTTGAAAGTGTAACATTTTGGTGCGAATTCCCTAAGAAGGTAAATTGGGAGGGGTTTCTGAGAATTATTGATTTCCCATGTAATATTTATATCACGGCAAGAACACGAAAGGAATTTGAGCTGGGAAAAAATAAGATTAAAAATAAATTTATAAAAGTAGGAGCGTGGCCTATTCTATCTTTTGAAGAGGGCTATTGGTTTTCTGGATTAAGTAAAAAAGAAAGCATTGATAAATTAAAAGAGTTTAAAGGCTTAAAAATAAAAATTGATTTAGAACCTCCTATTAAATTTAGAAGCTATTCTGATATCAAAGCTTTATTTTATTCCATTAAATATTTGTTATTTAAAAGATATCCTCGAAACGAATATTTATTAAAAACAATATATAAATTAAGTGAAACCACTGATATTATTGCAAGCGGATATCCTTTTCCATATTGGCTAAGCAAAAGATATGGGGGTAATGTTCAACCTAATAAAAGAATACGCAAAAATTATTTTATTTATACTACTTATTTTCCTCAAACTTTAAAAGGAATTCTATATCTTTATTACAGGAATTTTATCAAAAAAAGGCTTAAAGAAGAAAATGCAATGTTTGCCTTGGGATGTATTGGAGCTGGTATTTTTGGAAATGAAAGAGTTTACAAGAATGTTAATGAGTTTAGGAAAGACTTGGTTATATTCCTTAAATTAGGAGTCAAACATTTGGTTGTTTTTGAAATTGCTGGGATTATGCAGAGAGATCATCCAGAAGAATGGATTCAGGCAATAAGAGAACATTTTTAAGAAGCTTAATATTTTTTAGAAGTTTAATATCTTTTTCTTACCGGATTTTTATTTTTCGGCGCGGGGTTGTCCAAAAACAAAATTTAATTCAGTAGAATTAAACAAATTTTATAGGAAATAAAATTTGTTTATTAGAAGAGGATAACTTGCTTTGTATCTTCCTTATGTTGTGTGCTATGTAATACAAACCAGCCTCAATATTTACCTTTTTTAATCCACGTAAATTATACCTCCTCTTCTTATTATTTAATTTCTCATCTCCAAATACAGATTCAAGCTCATTACCTCTTCTCTTTCTGAGCTCAACACCTTTAGCAGAATCCAAATTGGATTTTGCTTGCCTTTTCAGGCGCTCGTATTCCCAACTGAAGCTTAATGTTTCAGTCCCTGATTTGTGAAAAGGGCATTTATCGCAATGTCCTTTTTTACTTTGATAAACTCTTACACTTCGCACAAATCCCGTTTTAGAAATATCTGGTTTTTCTTTCTCAAACTTTAATTTAATTCCGCTTGGGCAAGTAAATTCATCTTTCTCTTTATCATAGGTTAGCCCTTCTAACCTATTTTTTTCCTTCCAGTTTTTCTTCTTCTCTTTGTGATAAGTGTTGTACTTCAAGAAATTTCCTATGCCTTTCTTTTCGAGATAAGACATGGTTTCCTCATTGCCATAGGCTCCATCAGAATGAGCATTCTCTGGAGCCTTGCCAAGACTGCCAATCACCCCATCCATCAACGGGATAAAACTAACACAATCTCCACAATTATCACTAATAACGTAGTCGAGAACAAACCCGTTCTCGACAGCAATGCCTTCATTGTAAGCAGGGCGAATAGTAAGTTTGTCTTTCATCATCATGGCAACAGCATCATTGTCTGTTCTTGAATAGCTGTTTCTCTTGCCAAGAATTTCTTTCTTCTTCTTGTAAGCATCTTCTCTTTCGAGAAGTTGCTTAACTCTCCTAACTTTCTTTCTCTCTTCTCTTCCTTTTTCTTTTGTTACCTCTTTATTCTTCACACGTTCGTTAATCTTGTCTATGATCTCCCGAACCTTATTATTGTCAAAATCATCTCTTTCCTGTTCAGGCAAATCTTTATTGCCAAAGATGTTTTCTTCTTCCTTATTTACCTCGTCAATGTGCTTAAAGAGCTCATCGAGCTCGTTATCTATCTTTTCTAATTGTTTCTCAACTTGCTTTCTCCAAACAATCTTATGCTTGTTTGAGTTAGCTTCGTTTTTAGTGTGATCAACAAAGACATCCTTGCCTTCAATAATGCCTTGCTCAATACCGTATATCGCAATTTCTTTGAAAATCTTTTTTATCTCATCCTTCAATCTTAACCTGAAATTATTTAATGTTCTGAAATCTGGCTGCTGATTTCCAGCAATCCAGATAAAAGGCAAGTTCTCTCGAATTGCCTTTGCCAATAATCTGCAGCTGTAAACTCTGTAAACAAATCCAAGAATCCATGCTTTCAACAGCATTCTTGGATTATATGAACTTGTGCCACCGCCTTTGTATGCAGCAAGAATATTCTTGATATCCATGCTGTCAATTATCTTGCTGATCAATCTGGCTATATGCCCTCTTGTTACAAAATCATCAATATTCTTTGGCAAAAGAAATTGCTGATTTTGAGAATAAGATTTAAACACAACTTTCTTATGCAATTTGCTCACCTCTTTTTCGTTTTGTATATTGGCTTCACAGGTCCAAGGTATCTTTTCTTATGCCTTACCTTATCTCCAATACGATAATTAATCACTTCATACCTGTATTCTTTGCCCTTAATTTCATAGATTTCGATATGGCTCATCTATAAAATTAAGGGCTACACTTATATATAAATATGCTTGTGCTGAGATATATAGATACAAGAATTAGAGCTTAGTTTTTGGACAACCCCAG
>Ga0209542_10010074_pt1 | contig 17150 bp, 12 predicted proteins | sample RifCSPhighO2_01_FD_184028 | JGI IMG/M metagenome (GOLD analysis project Ga0209542, IMG submission 184028) | Soil microbial communities from Rifle, Colorado - Rifle CSP2_plank highO2_0.1 (SPAdes) (version 2) | ecosystem: Environmental > Terrestrial > Deep subsurface > Rock core/Sediment ...
CCTCTCTGGAATAACCTATCCTTCTCCGGAGCACCTTTGATTACTGATCCTCAGTCTGGGATATTTTATTTACCTAATTTACTTTTCCTATTTCTTACAATAGATTCAGCTTTTATTATATCCATTTTTTTGCATTCTTTACTTGGGGGGATAGGTATGTATTTATTGTCCAGGCGAGGACTTAATTTCAGTGTTTTGGCTTCTTTATTTACTAGTGTTAGCTATATTCTATGGCCGAAAACCATAGGTTTTATAGAGGCAGGACATTTTGGATTAATAGCATCCACTACCTGGATCCCTTTTGTTATTCTAACTGTCATCAAAATCAGCCAATCACCTTCTCTTAAATGGTCAACAATACTTGCTATAAGCTTAACTTTTTTATTTTTTAATCACATTATTATTTTTGCGTTTACACTAATTGCATCTGTCTTAATTTTTCTTTATAAAACTTGCCTATTTCAGAAACACTTAAAGAAATCCACATTTTTTTTATTTATTGCCTTTCTACTAACTTTTGGTCTATCAGCCATTACTCTACTGCCCGAACTAAGTTGGCTACCAACCACCACTAGATCTCTTTTATTAAAACATCCTGATGTTTACCCAAAATGGAATAGTTTTTCTGAGTTCTTTTTAAATATCTTTTTTCCTTGGCAACAACAAATTAGTCAAATTAATTCTGAAAAATGGATTTTTACAGGTAGCTTAATTACTTTACTTGCATTTATTGGATTCATATATATTGATAAAAAAATTAAAATTATCATAATTCTATATTCGTCCATTATTTTTCTAATATCACTTAATACTGTATCCCCTATTTATTCATTTTTAATTAATCAGGATTGGTATGTGTTAACTAGGGTATCAACCAGAGTTTTCTTTATCATACAGGTAACAATTATAATATTAGCCGGCTTTGCAATAAATATTCTATACAAAAAGAATATTCTTCACAAAGGCCTGTTGTTTGTATTAATAATAGCAATTTTAACAGAGCTACTCTTAGCTGATTGGGCAAGGCTTACAACATCGGATAAAAGGACAGGCCAGTTACCAGAAGAGGCACACCAATACTTAACAGAGGATAAACAAAAATTTAGGGTATTTTGTTTAACTAGATGTATACCTCAAAAACAAGCTGCTATACATAATCTTGAGTTAGTTGAAGGTTACGGTACGCTTCAACAAAAAAATTATTTCGATCAATTTATTCAATTATCACAAGTTTATTGGGATGGATATACACTGTCCCTACCCCCTTTTGAAATATATAAAAATAGGGAACTCCAACCATTTTCACCAGAACTCGCCGACTATAATGTCAAATATGTTATTTCACCATATAAGTTAACCGATAAAAATCTTATTTTGGTAAAAAGATACGACAACTATTTAATTTATGAAAACATGATTGTTAAAAAACGGGCATTTTTTAGTGATGGATCTGAAGCACCTATATTAAATTATTCACCAAATTTTATAAGCGTTGATACGACAGAACCCCCTTCTTTGGAATTTACTTTATCTGAGGTATGGAGTCCTGGATGGATAGCATATCTTAACGGTGTAGAAGAAACTAATATATCAGAACCTAAAAATAAACTTAGGAATGTTAAAATAAAAGAGGATACTAAATTTGTAGATTTTAAATATGAACCCAAAAGTTTTATTGTAGGAAAGTTTATAACTACCATTACAATATTAATTATTTCTGTTGTTTGGTTTTTAAAATGGAGAAAAATATACAAAGATTAATATTAAGAAATAGAGAATTACTTATAATTGCTGTAGTTGCATTTTTTTTGCGCCTACTTTTTATTTCTCCTTGGCTTGAAGATTGGGATTCTGTACAATTTGTCTTGGCACTAAATCATTACTCCGTTTCAGAACACTTACCTCATCCTCCAGGATACCCGTTATACATACTCTTAGGTAAATTATTTACTTTAATATTTTCTGATGGAGCTTTGGCCTTAACTATTATGAGCACTGTCTTTGGTTCTCTAACAGTTATACCTTTATTTCTATTAGCAAAAGAGATGTTCGATAAGAAAGTTGCTCTACTATCATCACTTTTGTTTATTGTCACACCAATACACTGGACATTATCAGAAGTGGTGCTAACTAATATTCCAGGCCAGTTTTTCCTGGTTACACTAACTTACTTTTTATATAAATATAGGCATTCTTTTAAGGGAGTTTTATTAGTATCATTTCTTTTTGGTTTAATGTTAGGTATTAGGTTTACTGAATTACCAATAATAATTTCCTTAATTACTTTAGTACTTATTACAAAAAGAGATTTAAAATTAGTTTTTTTAACAATAATTTCTTTTTTATGTGGTTTGCTAATTTGGATAATACCTCTTATATACATTACTGGCCCAGATAAATTTTTAAGCTCATTTAGTTTTATAGCCAACTATATATTCAAACATGACTCTTTGGGACTAGCAAATATAACAGCCTTGGGGGTGATTAGAAAAAGATTTCTAAATTATTTTAATCTTCTTACTTTTTCATATACCATACCCCTATTATTAACTTTTATAATTGGATTTTTTATGGCATTAAAAAAGGGATTAATCTCAGGATTTGAAATAATCTTCTTATTAATATTTCTTTTATCATATTCTCTTACACATTTACTTTTATATAACATGGAAGCCACCAGATATACTCTTCCTTTACTCCCCCCTCTAATTATCCTTAGTTCATTTTTTATTTTCAGAGTTCTTAATAAATATTATGTATATATTCTTAGTCTTTTTCTTTTAAGTTATCTGGTAGTAGCGAGTGTAGACCAACTTAGTCGTTTTAAAAGTACAACTCCTGCAACAATATCACCTGTACTTTTTGTCAAAAAAAATTTCGATCCCAATTCTGTAACAATTTTATCTTCCGTAACTTTCAGGCAGTTTCAATATTATGCTCCTAACTATCAAGTATATTCTACTCAAGAAACAAGCCCTAAAATTGATAAGGAAATTGTTATTATTGATTATTTAGGAACTATAGAGATGTATCCAATTTTGAAAAATTATGAAATAATACAACAATTACAATTTAATGTGGATAGGGACATCTTTTCGCGAGTTTACCAGACAAACATATATATATTAAGGAAAAATGATTGATAAAAAAATAGCCGATATATTAAAAAAGGTACCAGTTGATTATTATGATAACACCAACCTAATTCAAAACCTCTGGCATACCAGAAAAATTAATAGTCTTAAACAGCTTATCGGTAATTCCAATTATAGTCGGATTTTGGATATCGGTTGTGCCAGTGGTACATTAACAAAAAAAATATCTGAGATATGTACGGGAGAAATCACTGCCATTGACGCTTATAATAAAGCCATAGCTTATGCCCGCAAAAGACATCCTGAAATTAAATTTTTAGTAGCAGATGCTCATAAATTGCCCTTTAAATCAAATTTTTTTGATTTAATTGTTAGTTATGAAACAATTGAACATCTTATTGATCCTCCAAAAGCATTAAAAGAAATTCATCGAGTCTTAAAAAGGAATGGTAGGGCAATCATTGCCATGGACTCAGGGAGTTTATTATTCCGTATTGTTTGGCTTTTTTGGGAAAATACTAAAGGTAAAATTTGGCAGGGTGCTCATCTTCATCCTTTTCATCATAATGAGCTCGAAAGTGTCATAAAAAAGGCAGGGCTTAAAATCCTTAAGAAAAAATTCACTCATCTAGGGATGGAGGTAACTTTCATTTTGAAGAAATAATTTTAAGCATCCCAGAAAAAAGAATAATAAAAAGATAGTTAATAATTAATCCCCCAGTATCATCATCTATTACCCATAAAAAAAATGTTAATATGAGTAGCAGTAAACTTAAAATGAATAAGGGTTTTTCATCAATATCTAAAATAAACGGAGCCAAGATAGTAGCAAAAAATAAAATTAAATATTCACTAAAGAATAGGTTGATATAGGGAGCCTTGGAAACGATTATTAATAGTAAGATTATAATCCCAAACAAAGTTATTCTATATCTTCTTATCCAAATCCAGACAAAAATTGTTTTTTCAACTGTCTTAGCCAAATTAACATCCATTTTTTTAATTTTCATTACTACCTTTCTTAAACACATGGGTTAAAAGCCACACTAAACAAGATAGAAGTGACAGTAAAGAGACGGTGCCTCCTATGTAAAACCAACGTTGCGGGATATACTCTATCTTAAATTCACGGATACCACCTTCTTTTATAAACCAACCGTTTGTATGACCATCAATCATCATATGTTTATCTATTACTTTCCAGTTCCCATTATCTTTAATAGAAAGTTCCCATAGTTGGTTGATTTTTTCGTTGAAGACTAAAATAAACGGACTATTTGAAGGTTCTACATTCCCCTTATAACTAGTTGGATTTATTCTCGTATAACTTATTTTAGGAACAGTTGGAACTAGGTAATCGTTTTTTTTAATTACAATCACTGAAGGTGAAAAAAATTCACGAACAATAATTTTATCTATTGTGGGAGGAGTTTTATCATCATTGCAGACATAAACAAATATATTATTTGCATAAGGTGCAGGAAAATAAACATACTTTGAAAACTCGCCACTGGCAACGGCTGGTACCTCAAAAAGATCTTCTCCTTTTAGAAATCCATGTTTATTTGAATACGATCTATCTTTATCACGTAAGATAACCTTTACATTTCTTAATCTTTCTGTTTTTGAAATTAAAATCTCATAGGCTCTTTGTTTATCAAAATTTTTAATACGCCCATTGAAACAACCTATGTCCCCCAAAGGTTCTTCCTCCAACTTAGTCTCCTCAATACTAAATAAATTAGGTAATGTATTAAAGTTCACAATAAGCTTAGCATCCCCACTATCCTGATATCCAAGATCCGTTCCCAACCAACCTTTTTTATTTTCAGTAATTTTTATTACCTTTTCTTCATTACCTTTTATAAAAGTAACTTTTTTGGGTAAAATGGCCTTATTATCAGTTTTTGGAAAAGCCTTTGCTGAAAAGTTAAGACTGTAATTTCCAGACTCAGGGAATGTTAACTTATAAACCTTTTCATTCGACCATCTTTCACGATCATGCAATATTGGTGAGAAATATTCTTTAATTTGATTAATATCCCAAAGTATACCTAACATCTCCTCCTCGAAACGATGGCTATAGGATTTAGATGCATTAGTTTTCAAATGGTCACTGACTGCTCGTTCAACAGGGCTTAAAAAGTCTAGGACTTGGCTAAGTAGTTCAAAATCAACTGAATAATCATTAGAACTTTTTACTTCCTTACCTAGCTCCAAGAGATACGACCTGATAACAATGGCATTATTTAATAAACGCTCCTCTTTAACTGAAAAATCAAGCATTTTTTTAAGTTCTGATGTACGCGTCAATACAAATCCTAAATAGTTAGCAATTTTACTTCTAGGGTCCTTCGACTGAGTTAACACCTTTTGTTCACGGTTTTCCTTAAAGTAATAAACAGGTGAGCCTGGAAGAATAATTGTATCAGGTAAACTTTTTAAATGAACTTGTCTCTCTAAGAGACAAGACAGACAATCATAGGCATATACCTTATTTAAAGTTATATTATCTATCTCTGGGTATTTCTTCCTATCAAATAATCCAACTGTATGTTCTTCTGTAAAAAAATTGTTGACCAAAGGTACAAAATTATCAGAAGTTACATTTACAGAAGATGTAGCGTATATCTGCATAGGGATTGCCCCCTTTATTTGATATAAGTGCCACTGTCCAAAAGAAGCCAATGGGGCTATGCTTTCAAAGGATTCTAATATTACTTTATAGCTTTCTGGTCTTTCACTTGCAGACCATTTTGAATCAGTCAAAACATCTTGTCTTAGTAAGACATATCCTAAATCCGCCCTATTGGCTAATTCAAAAAAAGTTTTTTCGTCATTTTCTTTAACTGAATTATAAAGATTATCAACCAAAGTAAGTTCGTCAGAGCTCAATCCGTGCCAATTAGATAAAGTTCTAATCGAACTTAGGGTAAATGGCAGAGGAGAAAGACTCCAGTACCCCCAGCTATAAGCATCATTTTCCCAATCCTTATTTACAGGTGGAAGCATAAGAACTCTTTTATCATCAAGTTTTTTATCTTCTGCAAATTTTTCAAACTCATAAATATAGCTCGGTACCTGCATTCTGGTAGATTGATCGCTCTTCCAAGAAAAAACTTTTATAGGATCAAATAAAACAAAATGATAACCTAACCAAGAGCCTAATATAAAAGTTGTCAAAACAACCAAAGAAGTTTTTCTGACCCACCCATTAATACCTGAGATCTTATTAGAAAGTCTCTCAATTAATAGACTTAAAGTAAATGAAAATAGAACCAATATCCCTAACATATAAAAAATTCCAAACTTATAGAAAGCTGAGCGAAGTAGGAAAAAACCGGGTATGTTATCCATTAAAAATTCATAAAACGATCCGAAAGGAGAATTGGAACCTGCTGCAAAAACTAATTCTAGTAGTGTAATAAGACCAAATATAGACAGTAGTTGTTTTTGTTTCCTTGTTTTTGCTAAAAGGAAACTAACAAACGCTACTAAAGGAAGTATGAAACTAATCGTAGACAGGATTTTATTATTCAAATAAATATCAGCATAGGGGTGTGACTCATTCACTGGATTTAACTCATTAGGCTCACTGTACCAATCCGGTACCCCATATAGTCTAAAAAGATTTATAAAGGAGGTAGAACGACTAACATATCTAAGCCAATCAATATGACCTTCTGTAGATGATTCTTGTATAATATGTGGAACATCAGTTGAAATAAAATTTTGAGCATAGGTTAGTATAGAGTAAGCATTAATAAAAAGGTATAAAATTAAACTAAGAATAATAAATAACAAAGACCTTTTGAAACTTGAAAAATTACCCTCAATAAATCCCCTGATAAAATTGGATAATAGAAGGGAAACTATTGCAACTAATACTCCACCATATAAAGTAACTCCAAACCACCCTCCTCCGTTAAAAATTGAGAATGTCAACGCAACAATAATTGCAGAAGTTAGAATAGATAATTTTTTATCTTGCATTCGTATAAAAACTGACAGCAAAATTAAGGTTGCAGCGAAAACACCGAATTTCGCTCTTTCCAACATGAATACTGATTGAAATATATAAAAGTTAATTGTTAGAAAAACAGGTAATATAAAAACAAAAGGTTTACCAAAAACCTCTTTTAGTTGATATGCAAAAATAAAAGCTGATACAAAAATTAATCCTAGCCAGAAAAAAAGTGAAAAATAGTTACCGGCATAGGGTGTACCCGCTAAAACCGAGGAGATCCAATCAAAAAAATGTATTGTTAAACTTCCAAAATTAGCGGAATTATCAAGTCCAAATCCCAATCTATCATCCCATGAATAAAGACGGCTTAATAAAAATTGTTTTGCATTAAGAGGCAAACCTGAATCGTGTCCCGCTAAAGTATAGCCTGGAGGTAACCAATAAATTAGTGACCACAGAAATAAACAAACTAAAACTAATAAAATATATAGGAAGGAAATTTTAAAAAATGTCATTTAATACCCTTTTGAGAATGTATCAAAGACCAATAAGTTTTTTTTAACCCTGTATCTATACTGACCTTAGGTTGCCATCCTAATTCATCTCGTATTTTTTTAATATCAGCCTGTGTTTCCATAATCTCATTCGGTCTTTCTTGATTCTGATCAATAAACAGAGCATTGTTACCAGAAATTTTTATAACCTTTTTACTTATCTGTTCAATTGAATAATTTTTTCCTGATCCAACGTTATATATATTAAATCCCTCGTCCTTTTTAAGGACAGCACGAAACGCCTGCACCACATCCGAAATATAAACCATATCTCTTTTTGGCTTCCCGCTAAAAACTTCTACCTTACCATTTTTAATCAATCCTAAAATTATTTTGGGAATGACCATATCCTCCGATTGGTTTGGACCATAAACATTAAATATCCTCATGATGACTACACCAAATCCATATCTTTTCTGATAAACTTCGCATAACGATTCAGCTGCCAATTTACTTACCGCATATGGATTTTCTGCACTGATAGGGTGAGTTTCATCTGTAGGTAAATAATTAGGAATTCCATAAGGATAGGAGCTGGGAAAAATTATTTTGGAGTTATTCTTAACACAATACTCAAGTATGTTTACAGTACCGATTGTATTTACCTCCAAAACTTCTTGCGGATTTTTCCATGAGAGAGGGATATTAATAATCCCTGCTAAATGTATAACTATATCTACCTTTGGTAATTGATCTATTTTACCTTTATCCCGAATATCAAACCTATCAATTAAATCAGTAGTAATAACACGATAGTTTTTTTTAAACACAGGGACTAGATTAGAACCTATAAATCCACTCGCGCCGGTTATTAAAATAATAGGGTTTTCCTTCACGTTAAATATTATATATTCCTGGTTTGTATTTATCTAAATTATTATGTATCCAATCAATAGTTATTTTTACTCCCTCCTCAAATGAGGTTTCCGGTTCCCATTTAGTTATTTTTTTAATTTTTTTATTGTCGCATATTAGCCTCCAAACCTCACTTTTTCTAGGCCTTATTCTTTCCTCATCAGTTACAATTTCCTTAGTAATCCCTGTTATTTGACAGATTATATTATAAATCTCCTTAATACTGTAACCTTTACCCATCCCTATATTTATTACCTCACCAACAGTTTTTTCCGACAAAGCTATTTTTATCATAGCTTTAGCTGTATCTTTAACAAAAGTATAATCCCTAATTGGTTTAAGAGAACCTAATCTAACCTTCTTTATTTCTTTTGACAATAGTTGCGAAACTATAGTTGGTATAACAGCTCTAGCAGATTGTCTGGGACCAAAGTTATTAAAAGGCCTTACGATAGTAACTGGTAAACCAAAGGATAAGAAATAACTCAACGCTACTTTATCAGAAGCTACTTTGGATGCAGCATAAGGTGACTGAGCTTGTTGAGGATGGTTTTCATCCATAGGTTCATATAAAGCACTTCCATAAACCTCACTAGTAGAAGTACTAACAAAACGTTTAATCTTTGCTCTCCTTGCTTCTTCTAAAAGGTTTATTGTACCAAGAACATTTGTTTGGAAATAGCTAGTGGGAGCGATATAAGAATAAGGAATTGCTATTAAAGCAGCTAGATTAAATACAATTTTTTGGCCTTCCAATAATCTTTTACAAAAATGAGGGTCATTAATGTCACCTAATATTACTTCTAGATTTTTATTTGACTTAAACTTAATATCTTCCAGAAGTCCCCATCTACCCTCCGAATTATAATATACTAATGCTCTAACTTTAGCTCCTTGTTCTAATAATTCTTCAACTAAATGACTGCCAATAAAACCATCTGCACCAGTTACTAATACATTTTCATTTTTTAGAGTTTTCATTTTTGCACATTATAGCATTATCTCAAGCTGAGTTGCTTTTTTGATCTGAGTCTGATATCTTTGTTTCTCAATATATGAGATATGAAAAAAATATCAATTATTATCCCAACATTTAATGAGTCTAAGAATATCCCGCTGTTAACACAGGCTATCATCAAAAATATTCCTACAAAATACAACTATGAAATCATTTTTGTTGACGATAACTCACCTGATGGGACTTTTGAAGTTATATCGAAAATGGGTAATAAGAATAAAAAGATCAAAGGTATTTGTATGTATCGGCGCTTTGGATTACAACCATCATTTATTGCAGGTCTAAATGCAGCCAAAGGTGACGCCATTATTACCATGGATGCTGATTTTCAACACCCTCCGGAAATGATACCAGAATTACTCCGTTTCTGGGAAAAGGGGTACGACCTAATCCTGCCCCAAAAAAAGGAAGATAAATCATTCAACCCATTTCTAAAATTAATTAGAAAAACTATTTATAGGATGTGGGAAAATATAAGTAGTGGAATTCTAATACCGGGAGTTTCGGAATTTAGATTAGTAGATCGTAAGATCGGAGAATTTATTTTAAAATCTAATGAATCAGAAATATTTTTAAGAGGATTGGTCAATATGGCTGCTAACAAACCCCTTATAATCCCCTATAATGTAGGTAAAAGAAAATTTGGCAAATCCTCTTTTACCATAGGTCGACTATTCAATGTTCTGATTATTGGGTTTATCTCGTTTAGCCCTAAACCACTTAGGATTGCCTCATTTTTTGGATTAACAATTGCCTTACTTACGACTTTATTTCTTTTAGTAGATTTCATCTTAGCAATTAGTTTTGGGCAAAGGATAATCCCAGGATACGCCACTATTGTTCTCCTATTACTTATACTAAATGGATTTACTATTTTTTATCTAGGTATTATAGGAGAATACATTGGCGTTATTTTTACAGAGGTAAAAAATCGTCCAAAATATATTATAGGGCGTAATATTAATCTCTAACTATATGAAGGTAATTTTCTGCAATGATGATTTTGGCATATCATATGGTTTTACTGAAAGTATTAAAGAATGTTTTCTTAACGGAATAACCACTTCGACAGCGATTTGTGTTAATGGTAACGCATACAATTATGCCGTTCAATTACTTAAATCTGAGTTGAAAAAAATAAATTTAGGGTTACATCTAAACTTAGATTATGGTAGGAGCACAACTAAAGAATTACAAAACGAAGATGGTAAATATAAATTCACTTTCCTTAAATACTTCATACTTTTAAGATTGGGTAACAAGTCTCTTTTAAAAAGTCTTGAAAAAGATCTGAATTATCAATTCAAAAAGGTCTTCTTGGACAATCTTAATATTACATTTGTTAACGGGCACGATCATATCTATATGATCCCACCTATATTTGAGATAGTATGTAAACTTTGTAAAAAGTACAAAGTAAAATATATTCGACTACCCAGAGAACCATTTTATTCAACAGGTATCAATGATTTAAAAACAATTTTTAGCTCCAACATGATTAAATTTCTGCTCTTAAATTATTTTAGTAGAATAAATTATAAAGTATTAAAAAGATATCACTTAAGAACAACAGACTCCTTCTATGGTGTACTGTATACACAAAAAATGAGTACTTTAACTGTAATGACTGCTTTGAAAGACGCTCTAAGAAGAGACTACAATTCTATTGAAATTTTAGGTCATCCTTCTTATATTAACGATCTAAGAGATAAAAAATATGAAACAAAAGTATATGAGAAATTTGCCAAATCGAGGAAAAGGCTAATTGAGAAACAAGCATTTTTATCAAAATCAATCAAGGAATTTATTAATGAAGAAAAAATCCAAATTGTACCTTTTAATAAAATATAAATGCTTTTTGATATTATCCGATCATTACTTTGCCCATTCAATAAAATTGAACCCTATATTCCTAATATAGGTAAAGTACTGGATGTCGGTTGTGGTAACGGTATCTTTTGCGAGTTACTCATAAAAAAGTCTCTGAAACGCCAGGTTCTTGGTATTGATCCTTCTGCCCATAAAATAAAATTGGCAAAACAAAAAATGAAAGGAGTAAAAAACATCCATTTTAGAAAAAATTTTTTAGAGGATATAAATGGCTATTTTAATTGTATTAGTGTGATCGATGTACTTTATTTATTTTCCCCAAAAGAAAAAGTTAAATTTTTAAAAAAAACTAATCAGTTACTTAAAAAGGATGGTTCTTTAATACTAGTTGAGGTTAGCAGTAAACCAAAGTTTTTGTATAACTTAATTAGGTTAGAAGAATATCTTATGGTAAAGATTTTAAAATACACATACTCCCAAACAAGAAATCTTTTTTTTCAACCAAACAGCCAATATATAAAACTCTTAAAAGAAGCTGGTTTCAAAAATATCAAAACAAAAAACATTCAAGGAACAAGCCCTTACCCAAAACATATATTATTCATAGGCTATAAATAATTAAATCTTTTTAACCACCACTAAATGATCATTTGGATCTTCTGTCAAATCTCCTAGGGTAAAAAACAAAGTTACAGGAATGCTTAATAATGCATATACACAAGTTAAAGGGAAAAGAAGGTAGAAAAAGAAATTTCTACGGTTATCTTTAGTGCTCATACCGGTAACTCTGGCGCTTTTTAAGAAAAAATAAAATAGCCTAGCAGTAATTGTTTGCCAAAGTCCCCCTAAAGGTTTTAACTCTATAATTTTTAAACCACTCCTGGCCATAACTTCCTCTATCCAGAATTTTGTAAAGTTATAGTAATTTTGGGGAGCTAAATGAAGCGGAGCACTGCTGGGTATTAGGAAAATAGCATATCCTCCTTTTTTTAAAACTCTGGCTGCTTCCTTAACCATCTTTATGGGTTCGAAAACATGCTCAAGTACATGTATATTTAAGATAGTATCAAAAGTTTCATTTTTATACTTTAAGTTACAGCCATCACCAACTTCAAACAAGAAACGACTATCATCAACAGGATAGTATTCTTCAGAGCTAATCTCAATAGTTGTCCATTTTGAAAATTTAATTCCCTTATTTTTAGCTCTAATAAAAAAATCTCTCCCCCCAATATCAAGCACATGACCTTTACTATATTTACGTATTTTTACGAACAGATCACTTCTTAGAAAGTCTCTTCCTGCATATAAAAAAATATATAAAAATTTAAAAAAAGCATTCCCCATTTGATTAATTATACCAGTTACTTCATTGACTATTAAACTCACTTAAGATACCATCGGTGAACGTATTCTTTTCATGAAAAATGTTACCAAATTATTAAACAGACACCGCTTACTAAAACTACATCTACTCATTATATTAGTATCGTTTTTTAGTTTCCAGTATTTCATTGAACGCCTACTTTTTCCTTTCTTAGGAATGGGATGGGCATATGTGATAGATCAAGTAACACCATTAATAATTGCAGTTTTAGTTTCTATTTTACTGCTTAGGAAAAGGGTCAACCTAGAAGTAGTTAAAAGCAGATTAAGAAAACATTCATTATTATTAATTCTTATCTTTATAGTTGCATTGACTACTCATTTAGGCACTTTAAATTATTTTTTTTGGTCTGATGAGGTAGTTTTTATGTTGCAACCAATCACCCAAAATAACAAAGATCTCTTTCACTTTATAGGTGGGGCAAATATGCGCGGGTACTTTATTACCTCCTATGCCTTTAACTATTTGGTATTTGGCACCACAGCCTGGGTATATCCGCTTTCTAGTGCAATTTATTTTGCAATTTCTGCCCTTTTTGTTTATTGGTTCTTATTTTATCTAACTAATAAAAAACTAATAGCATCTCTTTCCAGCTTATTTTTTTCCACCACTCCAATATTTCTTGATATGTTTACTTGGCATAGTACTAGCCATGCTCCCATTTTAATATTTGGATTAATATCCTTTATTGCTCTATTGCAGTATAAAAAGAGTAATTTTCTAGGATACTATATTATTTCTTTGATGTTTTTCTTCGTAGCAATCAAAATGGGTTTTGTCCGAAGCGCGGGCTTGACATTTATTCCATTACTTCTTCTACTCTCGCCTTTTTTTAATAAAAAGGGATTTAAGTTTACTTTGGCCTACAGCCTTCCCTTTATTATGATCAGCATTTATTTTTGTTTGTTTGAATTTGTTAATGGGGAAATTTTAGTAGCCTTGGAAGCCCTATATAGAACTGGCAATTTTTCCAAGGCAATTAGTCTTCTGATAGTATACCGAGATACTAGCAACACTTACTCTCTTTTTCTCCCCAAACTTTCTCTACATACAGCTTTTCTTTTTATACCTAGCGGTTTAGCCCATGATCTATTCCCATACATCCGCCCTTTTTTTGGAAAAGTCAGCATTGCCTTAATATTGGGAAACTTAAGCCTTCTCGGACTTCTATTCAGTTTTCTTGTAGGACTGAAGAATAGAACCAATAAAGTTGGCTGGCTGGTTCTATTTGCAGTAGCATTTATATTTTTAAATATGCTCCATAGCGTCATAGGCTATCAGCAGCCGCCCTATTTTGATCAAAGTTTACCTGGTTCCGCTGGTCTTCTCGATGAACGTTTTGCCAGGGAAGATAATGGTTATGGACCCGGATCTAGATACTTATTTATATCTTCAGTAGGAATTAGTTTATTTTTTGGTATTTTTGTTGTATGGCTTACTAAGAAAGGTAAAATATTTACTTTGATGGCAGTTATTTTTGCATTAATTATTCTACTCAGTAATACATACTACACAGTCCGAGCGCAGCTTAGGAATATAGAGCCTATGAGTCATTATAAATCTTTGGTTGAAAATATTTTTAGAACTGTTCCCCGCGATGGAAAACCAAAAATTCTTTTTTCTGCTAATCCTGAAAGAAATGGTTTAGATAATAAATTTGGTACTTATATCTACGGCTTTTACAAAGAAAGCGAAATAATTTATACAAAAGACCCCAACGAAGTTTCAAAACTTATCAGGAAAGGATACCAAAAAGAAAATTTATATTCTTTTTATAATAACCCTCATACTTTATCATTTCTAAATATCTCAGAGCAAGCTCGGGAATATTTCTTTTCCGAACCTTTAGATAGTTTGCCTTTTCCACTCTCATTCAAATCTCAAGAAGTGGAATCTCATGAACTATTGCTAAAAGGGGTAGCTGTGAATTTAGTAGAGCGAGCAATTATAGAATCTGAAGATATAAATAAACAAATTATTGTTCCACAAAAATTAAGCTTTAAGCTTCATATTTCACACAAAGATCCACTTATTCCTTTTTCTGATACATTGTTTAGTAATCTAGATACGAAATATTCATACAATTTTCCTTTTAAATTATGGCAACGTCTAATTTTACCGCCCAGATTAATTAATAATCCTGCAGATATTAAACTAAAAGCACCCAGCGAAGAAGAAAAGCAATCCAAAATACTGGCTATACTACAAAAAAGAACCAATCTAATGATGGGTACAGTGATAGAAGCGTCTAATATAAGTAACAGCAACAGCAATAATATTACTACAAATTCTCTTACTGATGGGAATTACACTACATTCCCTAATATAAGAAGTGATGAAAATTTCTTTTTGAGCAAGCAAAGCCCAGTTTCGATAACTTTTAATTTCCCATATATCACAGGAGTGAAACGTATTTTGTTAAATACTCCTAACAATTATTCTGCTAATGCATCTAAGAAAATAGACGTATCTTTTTCTGTTGATGGTTTACAATTTGAGAAAATTTCCCTGGAAGACCAAACTCAAGATGCTTTTAGTCCTAATAGGGGGAACCGATTCCAAATCAACCTACCAAAAACTATATACACCAAGTTTTTACGAATAGAGTTAGCTAATGACACCAAACCTGTAGCCTTAGATGAAATTGTTATAGATGAATCAATAGAATATTCTCCAAAAGATATTTATGAAACTGCACAACGTTCTTTTGAATATATAGATAGCAAAAGCATTTTTGAACAACTACTTGTAATCAGACGATTTAATAATCTTTCAATACTCTGGGCCTGTGCAGACAGCAACGATTGGGCTAATCAACTAAAAGATAACACTAATCCCATTAATGGGATCTGGAATTTAGCAACTGTTAAAATACCTGTAGACGGTACAATTGAACACTCTCTAGAAATAAATTGCTACGGGGCAGAGTTAAGAAAAGTTTTTTTCATCAGCCCACCATACCCTGTAGAAATGGAACTTACTGAGGCAAAAATCGAATGACAGAAAAAATAAGCTCAATACTTTTTGTAACATTTTCTATTAGAAATAACGGTAAGCGAACTTCAATAAATGGCATGATAGATCCGTTGACTAGTTTTTTCACCCCAAAGGCAAAGGAGTTTGTTTTAATAGAACAACCCCATCCTGGAAGTGATACAGTAATTCCTTTTCTTGAAGTCTATAAAAACAGTAAGTTGAGTAAAAAATCCAGAAATTTTATTTCATCTAAAATTTTATCCCCATTATTAAAGTTAAGTAACGAAAACAGAACTCAGGTTACTTTTAAAATCAGAGATTTTTTATCTGTTTTGGAGTTTATTTTCAAAGAAAAAAGGAAATTTGATTTATTTATTGGTTTAGAATCGATAAATGCTATCGCTGGTATAACTTTAAGAAAATTTGGCAGAGTTAATAAGGTTGTATATTATGTCTCAGATTATTCACCCAGCAGATACAGAATAGGTTTTATTAACAATCTCTACTTATCACTTGATCGTTTTGCAGCTACCCACTCTGACTTTGTTTGGGATGTATCTAAAGCTATGCTGCCTGCCAGAATTAAGGCTGGACTTAATCCTAAAAAAGTTGCTCCAGTTATACATGTACCAAATGGTCTTTATTCGGAACAAATAAATTATCTACCAACTTCCAAAATTATTCCCAATAGTTTAGTTTTCGTAGGCACTTTAGGAAAGATTAACGGACCGGATATAGCTATTGAAGCGCTAAATTTGGTTTCTAAAAAAATTCCTGATGCAAAGCTACATATCTATGGTGACGGAGAACCTGATATTTCCAGAATTAAAAATTTTACCAAAAAATTAAATTTAACTGAAAAAGTTATCTTTCATGGATTTATTTCTGATCAAGTTAAATTATCAAAAGAAACTAAGCAATATGCCATAGCACTTGCACCGTATCTAGCAGTACATGGATCTCCCAGGTGGTGGGCAGATGCCACCAAAATCAGGTTATACCTTGCAGCAGGGCTACCTGTTATAACAACCAAAGTTCCGCCATTAGGTAAAGAGGTTGAAGAAGCACAGGCTGGAATTATTACCAAAGATACCGCCGAAGATACGGCCAAAGCCATTCAAAAACTTTTAAAAGATAGCCCGCTACGTGAGTCAATGAAAAAGAACGCTGTAGCCCAAGCGAAAGGTAATACTTGGAAAAATACATATTCTGAAGCTCTGAAAAAAATGTCTATTGACTTAACCTAAAACAATCATTTATATTGCTATCTGCCCGCTGAAAATGCCAAGAGATAAAAAATCACAACAATCGGCTACCCAAAAGTACATTATTATCACAGGAGCAGCAGGTCTGATTGGATCAGAAGCAGTACGTTTTTTTTGTAATAAAAACTTTAAAGTCATTGGTATAGACAATGATTTTAGAAAATATTTTTTTGGACCCTCTGCCAGTACTAATTGGAATAGAA
>Ga0209542_10010075_pt1 | contig 17150 bp, 15 predicted proteins | sample RifCSPhighO2_01_FD_184028 | JGI IMG/M metagenome (GOLD analysis project Ga0209542, IMG submission 184028) | Soil microbial communities from Rifle, Colorado - Rifle CSP2_plank highO2_0.1 (SPAdes) (version 2) | ecosystem: Environmental > Terrestrial > Deep subsurface > Rock core/Sediment ...
AAATGGTCTTCTTCACCGCAAGCTTTCTCGTGCCGCTTTTGAACTAAAAGGAGACCCATTCGAGCCGTTTGTCTGGGGTCAAAAAGCGATGGCTTTTCACATAGCTTTAAGATTTAAGATACCACTCATATTTTATGGTGAGAATGGAGAGGTTGAGTATGGTGGATCGTTCAAGAATGCCAACAAGGCTTATGAGTCACCAGAAGACTGGGACGAACTCTATTTTAAGGGAGCAAGCGTTGATAAAATAGTACAAGAAAGTTACAAGATGGGATTGCTATCAAAAGAAGAGTTGGCTAATAATCGGTTCGAACTTTATCGTGCGCCGGCCAAGAAAGATGTTAAAAGACTCGGCCTTCAGATGCATTGGTGGTCTTATTACAAGCCATGGGTTCCACAAGAGAACTTCTACTACGCGGCCAAGAACACTGGTTTTGAGGCTAATCCAAAGCGCACTGACAGTACATATAGCAAAGCATTTAGTATTGATGATCGCCTTGATCCTTTCCATTGGTATTTGTCTTTTATAAAATTTGGTTATGGTCGTGCCACTCGCGAGGCGTGTAGCGATATCCGTTGCGGTCATATTACTCGTGAAGAAGCTGTTGCCTTGGTGCAGCGATATGATCATGAGTTTCCTGGTACTTATTTTAAAGATTTCTTAACTTATCTTGGAATTACTGAGGAGCACTTCTGGAAAGTGATAGACCAATATCGTCTTGGTCATATTTGGAAAAAAGAAAAGAGTAATTGGAAGCTCCGAACCGTTGTGTCTAATAAAAGTGTTTATGGAGAAGCTCCAAAAAATAATGTCTAGGCTTCAGTATGCGTAAACCAATTTATATTAATATAGGAGGAAAGAATATCGGCTATGGTAAGCCGATATTTGTTATTGCTGAAGCTGGTGTTAATCACAATCGCAATCTTGATTTGGCTCTTAGACTTATTGATGCTGCGGCTGATGTCGGAGCTGATGCGGTTAAGTTCCAGACTGCTCATGCTGAACAGGTTGTAACTTCGATGGGCGAGATGGCGGAATATCAGAAAAAAAATATCCGCCTCTCTGGCGGACGGATGAGTAAATCCGAGAGTCAGTTGGAGATGGTTAGGAAACTGCTTCCGCCGGATGACTGGTATCCGAAACTTATCAAGCACGCCAAAAAAAGGGGGATAATATTTTTTTCAACTCCACATGGGAGTTTTGCTTCCGTTGATTTGCTTGAGGGACTGGATGTTCCGGCGTTTAAATTTGGATCAGGTGATTTAACAAATCTGCCTCTGCTTGAATATGCTGCTAAGTTGGGTAAACCAATTATACTTGGAACGGGTATGGCGACTATGGCTGAAGTAAAGGAAGCCGTAAAAACAATCCACGAAGCCGGTAACAAAAAAGTCATTGCCCTTCATTGCACAACTAATTATCCTTGCTTGCCGGAAGAGGTTAACGTGAGGTCTATGCAGTCTATGATGAAGGAACTACCCTGTCTTGTTGGATATTCTGATCATACTATTGGTTCGCAAGTGGCGGTTATGGTTTCAACTTTGGGGGCTTGTGTAATTGAGAAACACCTCACAGTTGATAATAATTTACCGGGTCCTGATCAGAGAGCGTCAGCCAATCCGACTGTTTTCGAAAAGATGGTTGAAGAGATAAGAAAAACGGAGGTGATGATGGGTTCTTCGGTCAAAAAGCCGGGACCCAATGAATTGCAATATATACCAATGGTGCGCAGGAGTATAGTAGCTACTAGAGATATCAGGAAAGGAGAAAAGTTTTCACGATCAAACATCGACTTAAAAAGACCCGGCACGGGATTGCCAGCGAAGGACTTTAAAAGTGTTCTAGGTTTAACCGCCAGAAAAGATATTGCTAACGATTCTCTTATAAAGAGGCACGACATAAAGTAAAATGGCAAAAAAGAAAATTCTCATAATTACTGGGACGCGCGCAGAATACGGTTTATTGAAACCGGTTATTAATCGTATGCTCAGAAGCAACAAATTGACGGCGCAGTTGCTCGTAACGGGAATACATACTTTAAAAATTTTCGGTAATACCATTGAGGAGATAAAAAAAGATTTCGCTGTTAGCGCTGTTGTTAAGATTTCAGAGAATGATAGTATGTCGCAATCATTGAGTAAAGAAATATCAGGTATTGAAAAGTACTGTGCTTCTAATAGACCGGATTACATTTTCGTCTTAGGAGATAGGGACGAGGCATTTGCGGGTGCCATAACGGGTCTACATTTGAATATTCCGGTGATTCATTTTTCTGGCGGTGATGTAAGCGGCCCGTCAGTCGACCATTACTTGCGTAATGCCATAACTATTTTTTCCAATTTTCATTTTACACAAACCAAGCAGAGCCGAGAAAACGTTATCAGATTAGGTGCTGATCCTCGATTTAGTTTAGTTGCTGGTTCTCTTGGATTGGATGGATTGCAGCTATCGCAAATACCTGCAAGAGATGGTGTGGCTAAAGAACTTGGTTTAGACATAAAAAAAAATTGGTTTTTGGTGGCTATGCATCCCACTCCTCTTGAAGAAATTTCAACTAAAAAGCAAATAGACCCATTGATTAAGATTCTGAAAAATCTTGATGGCGAAAGGATTATAATTTACCCCAATTCGGATACTGGTTCAGACTACTTTATAAAAAGGATCGATTCTTTGGCGGGTCAAAAAAACGTTCATATTTTTCCAAACTTGAGCAGGGAAATGTACTTGCAATTGTTGAAAAATTGTGATGTATTTATAGGCAATTCCAGTTCCGGTCTTACTGAAGCCGGGTTTCTAAAAACACCTTTCGTTAATATCGGCAATCGCCAAAAAGGCAGGGAGGCTGGGGCTAATGTTATTTTTTCGGATTACAGCGAACCTAGTATTAGAAAGGCACTGAAAAGTGTGCTGGCTAAGAACTTTTTGCTTAAGCTTAAAAAAACAAAGCCCCATTACATTGGGGGAGATGTGGCTAAACGAGTTGTATCTACTCTCGAGCGTTTAATATGACCAAGATAAAATTTGAAGACAATCACATACACTCTAAATATAGCGACGGCAAGCGCGAGCTTAAGGAAATTTTTGAATACAATAATCTGCATGACAAATTGGACCTTACAATAACCGATCATGTCGACAAGAATACTGATTGGTTTCCACGCTATGTGGCGGAAATAAAAAAACTTCGTCGCGAATACCCGGATTTTAAAATTAGGATCGGTTGTGAGGTTAAAATACTTGATGACGGAACGCTCAACACTACAAGCAAAATACTCAAGTCAACTGAAACCGTGGTTGGAAGTATTCATCACTTTGAAGGTATCAAGAGTATGTCTGCTCCCCAATTGCTCGAAAGAGAGTTTGAGCTCACTAAGAAACTTGCGCAATCAAAACAGATTGATATTCTTGGCCATCCTTTTAGTATGGCTCAAAGATTTTTTAATATAGGTCCATCTGCTAAGCAGGTTCAAACTGTTTATGATCTTTGTGTAAAGAGTAAAATAAAATTTGAATATAATCCCAAACATGCCTTGACCAATATCAAGTCATTGGTACTCAAGGAAATAAAAGCGGGCCGTATCAATAATTTTTCATTTGGCAGCGATATGCATGAAAGTTTAAGGGAGCTTGGTGATTCGGCGTTTGATTTGAGTGAACCGGTAGCTGTTTTAGTAACCGGTGCCGGCGCTGGTGTTGGTCAAAGTATAATTAAGTCCATCAAGTTATCAAAAGTTAAGACTAAATTAATAATAGCCGACGCTGATCCTCTCGCCGCAGGACTTTATCGTGGCTCTGTTGCTTACATAATTCCTAGATGTGATTCAAAAAACTATATAAACGAGCTGATTCGTATTTGTAAAAAAGAAAAGGTAAAATTTATTTTTTCAGGAACTGATATAGAGTTACCGGCTTTATCAGAAAACAGAAGAAAAATAGAGTCTAAAACCTCGGCCACAGTTATAGTCAGTAGTCCAAAGTCAATTGAAATTGCTGATGACAAGTGGAAGACAGTTGAATTTCTGAGGAAAAATAACTTTCCTTATCCCGACTCATGTCTTAAGGATGGTGCAGAAGAATTTGTAAGAAGAAAAAGCCTGCCTCTTGTCATCAAGCCTAGAATTGGTGCTAGATCAATAGGCTTCTCAGTGGTTAATAACGAAAAAGAATTTTCCGAAAAATTAGCTTCTTTACCGGATCCAATAGTGCAGGAATACTTGTCAGATGAGAATGAGGAGTACACATGTAGCTCGTTTTTTTACGGTGGCAAAAACTATGGCGTTATGACAAGCAAAAGGTGGTTGAGGAACGGTGATACTTACAAGGCGATAATAAAAAGTAATCCTGAGATTGAAGATTTTGTGGCAAGGGTGGGCAGCAAACTTGATTTGTACGGTCCTTGCAATTTCCAGCTAAGAAAATCTGGTAATAAACTGAAGATATTTGAAATCAATTGCCGGTTTTCGGGAACTACCGGAATGGCCAGTTTTTTGGGTTTCAATGTAGCTAATTGGCTACTTCAAAAAGAAGTTTTTGGACGACCACTAAAAAAGTTAAGTTTTAAAAACGCCTACATGTTTAGACACTGGAATGAATTGTTTGTTGATGAGTCCCAATATGTCAAGCTGGCAAAAAATGGTTTTTTGGAGAATCCGGATTCCGAATTAAATATTATCTAAATTATAATGCCTAAAACTGCTAAAATCCTACTGACCGGGGCTGACGGTTTTTTGGGAAGCTATGTTTCTGAAGCGTTTAGGTTTGCGGGTATTGCCCATACACCCTCAACGATAAAAGATTTTGATATTTTAAATAAAAAAGATGTTTTGTCCAAGACCAGAGGTTTCAGCGAAGTTATACATTTGGCTGGCAATGTCAGGACGTCTGCTACCGATACCGCTGATAATCATTTCCGTATAAACTCAATTGGCACCCAGAACGTCTTAGAGGCATGTCGTACTAACAAGATTAGGAGGATTGTTCTGGCTTCAACGGTTGAGGTATATGGTGAAACACATAAACCGGTTGCGTTGAGTGAAACTGCCATTACTAATCCAGTTGATTTTTACGGACAATCCAAACTTCTTGCCGAGCATTTTTGCGCTGAGTATCATCGTAAATTCGGGATTAATTTTACTGCGCTGAGGTTTTCTTACATTTATGGAAACGGTATGCATCCATCTCGAATTGTTAGCAAAATAGTGGATTCAGCAGTTAGGGGGAAAAAACTAAATCTGTCTATTGATGGCGATTCGTTTACAGATTTTATTTATGTGAGGGATGCATCTCGTGCGGTATTGCTCGCGTTGTCTAAAAAAAGACCCTTAAACAGAGCGATCAATATTTCTTCTGGAAGAAAGGCGAATGTTACGGATTTCATTAAAGCAGCCAAGTATTTTTTTCCTGATCTAGAGGTTTCGGTTTCTCGTAAAAAAGAAAACAAAAACCATCATATTTATCTAAATAGTCTTGCCAAATCTATCCTGAATTTTAAACCGGAGTATGATATAAAATCCGGACTTGAAGACTATATAAGTTGTTTAAAGAAATGAATCCCGAACGAGACGGCAAAAATAGTTTTAGTAATAATTTTTACATAATTATGATTAGCTATATCAGTAAAATTAACTTATATTATACGGAAATGCTCTTTGAGCATTTCCTGTCTCGTACGGGATGAAAAAATATCCAATTGCAAAACCTTATATTACCGATTCTGATCGCAGAGCCGTGCTGTCCGTTTTAAAAACGGATCATCTTAGTTTGGGTCCCAAATACACTGAATTTGAGAGCGCTTTTGCTAAAAAAATAGGTACCAAGTATGCCTGTGCAGTTTCTAGCGGCACCGCGGGTCTTCATAAAGTAATGATAGCTGCCGATATCGGTCCTGGTGACGAGGTAATAACAACACCTTTTTCTTTTGTGGCTTCTGCTAATTGCATATTGTATGTTGGGGCAACGCCTGTGTTTGTCGACATCGAACCACTTACTTACAACATTGATCCTAAAAAGATTGAAGAAAAGATAACTAAAAAAACAAAAGCCATATTGGTCGTTCATATATTTGGACAGCCTGCAGAGATGTCTACCATATTGAAAATAGCCAAAAAGTACAAATTAAAAATTATTGAGGACGCATGCGAATCGATAGCAGCAAAATATAAAAACAAAAACTCCGGAACCTTTGGAGAGTCTGCGGTTTTTGCCTTTTACCCCAATAAACAAATGACAACTGGAGAAGGTGGCATGGTAGTTACAAATAATGCAAAAATTTATGAGCTTTGCTCAAGTTTGAGAAACCAGGGCAGATCGCCAAATATGCAATGGTTGGACCATGAAAGGCTAGGATACAATTATCGCATGGATGAAATGAGCGCAGCTCTGGGACTTGCTCAATTGTCAAAATTAGACTATATGATTGAGCAGAGAAGGGTTATTGCTGCTTTATATAACAAGCATTTTTTGAAGTATTCTGACATTGTTTCTCTGCCGCAGACGGCTAAGGGAAATACACACACCTGGTTTGTCTATGTGGTTCGTATAAAAGATCCAAAAATAAAAAGAGACAATGTTATAGAAATTTTGGCTAAGCAAGGAATAAGCACAAAGCCGTATTTACCATCCATACATTTATTCAGTTTTTATAAAAATAAATTCGGATTCAAGAGGGGAGATTTCCCAATTTCGGAAGCGGTTAGTGATACTTCGTTGGCGTTGCCTTTTTACATAGGCTTAAAAGATCAAGATATAAAGCACATTGTTGCTAAGGTAATCGCGGTAATCAAAAACTATGGACGATAATTCTATAAATGAATTTAAAGATAAGGTTATTCTAGTTACTGGTGGCACAGGCTCAATTGGCTCTGAACTGGTGCGTCAGCTTTTGAAATACAAACCTAAACAGGTCAGGGTTTTGTCACGCAATGAAACAAGACAATATGAGCTACTCGAATCTCTATCCTACCCGTCTAATATCCGCATGCTTATAGGTGACATTAGAGATCGTGAGCGTTTGCAGCTGGCATTTAGTGGTGTGGATGTGGTTTTTCATGCCGCTGCTCTTAAGCATGTGCCATTTTGCGAATATAATCCATCTGAAGCAATCAAGACTAATGTCATCGGTTCTCACAATGTGATTGATGCGGCATTGCATGGTGGTGTTCAAAAGGTGATTGCAATATCAACTGACAAGGTTGCAAACCCCATGAATGTTCTTGGTACCTCCAAGTTGATGATGGAGCAATTGATGATAAACTCTAATTCGTTTCTTGTCCGGAAACTTAAGCTGGCCTGTGTTAGGTTTGGTAATGTTGCTTGGGCTAGCGGCTCCGTTTTACCTATGTGGAAAAATCAGGCATTAACCAAGGGAGCGATCAATGTTACAAACGAAAATGCAACACGGTTTCTGATGTCTATTAAACAAGCGGTTAATTTGACGATTGAGGCAGCACAAGTGTGTCAGGGAGGAGAAGTATTTATTTTAAAAATGCCCTCGATTCGTTTGGGTGATTTAGCAAATGTCTTTATAAAAAAATATTATCCAAGAAAAAATATTAAAATAAAAATAATCGGAGATCGTGTTGGTGATAAGAACCATGAGGATCTGTTGGGTATGAATGATCAAAGTAAGGATTTTTGGGCCAATAGGGAAATGTTTATATTGGCCCCGGCATCCAAAAGTCAGGACTTCAAGACTCCTGAGAAACCATACTTTTATAATGGCTTTGAGAAGATTGAACATGGTGTCAGTTTTTGTTCAAAAGATAATATAGATCTCAAAAAAATTGAAAAAATCATCTAAAAAAATTTTAATAGTTGGGGCTGGAAATATCGGCAGTAGGCATTTGCAGGCTCTTAAGGCGGTTAGCGTACCGCTTGAAATTTTTGTGGTTGATTCAAGTGAGGCATCCCTCCTGTTGGCCAAGGAGCGTTATGAGTCAATGCCTGTTGGAAAATGTGTTCATGAAATTAATTTCTTGCAAAATATACCTGATAAGTTTATTTCTCTTGATCTGGCTATAATTGCTACTTGTGCTGATATTCGAGCGGATATTGTGAAGAAGTTGCTGAAGATAACTAAGATCAAATATCTTATTTTAGAAAAACTTCTTTTTTGTAATAAAAGTGATTACAATTCTATAAGTAAGCTGCTTAAAATTACCAAAACAAAAACATGGGTAAATTGTTCGATGAGGATGATGTCGATTTATCGTGATGGACGGGCTGATTTTTTGGGACGAAAACTTTTTTATTCTGCAAACTGGAGTGGCTACGGTCTCGTTACTAGCGCTATACACTATATAGACCACATGGTTTTTTTGAATGGCTCTGATGATTTTGTAGTTTTGACCGATGGATTGGATAAGAATGTTGTCGCTAGCAAAAGGAAGGGTTTTGTTGATTTCACGGGTGCTTTAAGCGTCTTATTTAAAAATGGTAGTATCGGTACTTTTGTCTGCAACAAGAATGGCAAAGCTCCGATAACTGTGAGCTTTTTTTCTGACAAGGCAAGATTTATTGTAAAAGAAACTGAATCTAGGGCTTGGCATGCTGATGAGCTTGGCGATTGGCAATGGAGTGAAATTGAGGCCAAAATACCGTTTCAAAGTCAGCTCTCAACCCAGTTAGTTGAAAGTATTTTGAATTCGGGTAAGTGCGAGCTTGTTGATTATGAGCAGTCAAAGAAGACGCACCTGCAATTTCTGGAACCTGTTTTTAAATTTTTAAATAAAAATTCTAAGAAGAAATATAATTACTATCCGTTCACATAAAAATAGAATCTAGAATTTAATTCTACTTTCTACTTTCTAAATTGCTTAACGAGATTCTACTTGTTGGCGCGGGTTACATGGCTATTGAATACGCAAAGATTTTAAAGGCAATGCGTTTGCCCTTTGTTGTTATTGGTCGTGGAGAGGTCACGGCCAAGTCTTTTAAAGAAGTGACTGGTGTTGATGTGATTTCTGGCGGAATTAACTCTTGGTTGAAGAAACAATCCAGTATACCGAAGGTGGCAATAGTTGCTGTTAGCGTAGACCAGTTGGCTAACACAACAAAACAATTAGTTAAGCGTGGTGTGTCGTCTATTCTTCTTGAAAAGCCAGGTGGGCTGATTGGCGCTGAAATTAAATCGGTTGCCCAAATTGCCAAGCAAAGGGGAGCTGGGGTTTATGTTGCCTACAACAGAAGATTTTATGCTTCGGTTCAGAAGGCGGCGGAAATAATTAAAAAGGATCGCGGAGTGAAATCTTTCGTTTTTGAGTTTACCGAGTGGAGCCACCAAATAGCCGATCTCAAGCTGCCGGATCCAATAAAGAAAAATTGGTTTTTGGCTAATTCCTCACATGTTGTTGATTTGGCTTTTTTCTTGGGTGGTAAACCTGCCCGGATCAGCTCTTATAAATCAGGTGCCTTGAAGTGGCATCCGAAGGGTTCTGTTTTCTCTGGTGCCGGTGTTTCTTCTTCTGGAGCCCTCTTTTCTTATTCTGCAAACTGGGCTGCTCCTGGCCGCTGGGGCGTTGAGATTATGACCTCAAAACACCGTTTGATATTTAGGCCGTTAGAAAAACTCCAGATTCAAAATATTGGCAGTGTTTCAATTGAGGAGGTGCCAATTGATTATAAATTAGAGAAAGAATTCAAACCCGGCCTTTATTCTCAGGTTCGAGCATTTATTTCAAACAAAAAAAATATCATGACAATAGACGAACAGGTAAAGAGCTTGGAATATTACAATAAAATTCTAGGTAAATGAGTAAAAACAACAACATAATAGATTCTAGCTTCCCTTACGGATGGGCCTTTCAGGACAGTGACATGCCATTAACCAGAAACTCTACTGCAAAAAAAGTGATTTTTTTTGGTAATGACATGGCGACTTTTACAAATATGGGAGTTGATGCTAATTCCTATATCAATAAGTGTAATGAATGTTTGGACTATATCCGCAGGGAATTCAGTGGGCATGATCTTATCTATAAGCCTCACCCGGCCGATAAAGATGAGCGAGCGGCTTTGAATTTGCAGGATTTTAAACTGGTTGAGGATGATACCAATGCGGAGCTGTTTTTATTCAACAATCACAATGAAGTAAGGGCTGTTTTTTCGCTTGGGTCAGCAGCTTGTTATAGTGCCTATGCAATGGCTTTTAATAGTTATGTTTTTTACAAATTATTTAACAATATTTTATCTGATGAGCTTGTGAGGCCTCTTGATGAGTTTTATCACGATATGCCAGAATCTTTTTTTGTAAGAAGTTTTTCTAATGATGTGTCTGATAATGCGCGAGTTTTGAAAAATGATGACGGGCTAAAATTGCTTTTCAATGAGATTCTCGACAAGAATAGCGGCAAGATTTGGTTGGTGGCTTTTACTGTTGAATATGTGGTCTTGCTCATTGCTCTTGCCAAAATGATTAAAAACGTTGATCCCAATCGAAGTATCGGCTTAATAGTCTCGAAACATCGCTATTGGGATTCATTGAATTCTAATTTTTTCAAAAAATATTTTGATAATGTTCTCGTGTGGCCTAGGATAAACTATTCCCTTAGGCCAACCAAATTGTTGCAGGCCGTGCGATTGGCATACAAAATAAGAAAATTCAAAATCTCGCAGGAGGATATAATAATTTCCATTGCACAAAATAGTTTCGTAGAGAATTGTCTTAACTCGTATAACAAGAAAAATACTAGAATCGGCTTGATATCCGGTAAGGACTTAAATCTTTTCTATAACAACCAAAACTCAATTTATCAGAATAACAATAATTTTAGATTCAGTAAGGCCAGTTGGTTTTATAACAGAATTTTTGAACCGATACTTGGGCTTAATCGTACTACTTTTATGTTTTATGGGCTCGGTGGTGGTTCTTTTATAACAAGATACCAGAAGCCCCTTAATGAGATTTTTGATAAGGTTGTTGTTTTGAAGGCAGGCGAGTAATTAAGGTGCTCTGTTCAGCTTCGAGATTGCGGTGTGACTGAGCCGGAGTGACGTTTCTCACTTTAGTCTTTTTGTGTTACTATAAAAACATGAAGAAATTACTTTCATTTTTTAAATCAAAAGCCAAAAAGAACGATTTTAAATCTATTTCCGAACGCCAACTCCATAAAAACTTCAAGATTATAAAATCTCTTCGCGATTATGACCAAGGTAAAAAAGACATACCGACAGATAACGTCCAAAGAAATTTGCCAAACGTACGAGTTACTCCTAGATGAAAATCTAGTTTCTTTTCCTTTGTCTGAAGGAGGAAAATCAAATGTAGAAGCTATCGTAGCTAATATAAATAATTCCTACTTTGGCACGGAGATTTACAAGACCATCCAAGAAAAATCGGTGGCTTATTTGTATTTTTTAATAAAAGACCACCCGTTTACTGATGGAAACAAAAGAACAGCATGTTTGGTTTTTAAGATATTTTGCTTTTTCAATAACCTGGAACCTAATTTTGATGATTTTAAACTTGATGAGCTGGCAGTTTTCGTTGAAAGAGTTAAAGAAGATAATCATCAGAAAGTGATTGCTGTAATTGCGGACTTTATTTTTAATCACAAATAAATGATAAAAAATCTAAATACACAAAATATCGCGGACCTTATGAACTGATATATTACGAAGCTTGTTTAAACGAAGACGATGCTCGTCAAAGAGAAAAATATATAAAATCAGGAACAGGCAAGCGCTACCTCAAAAGCAGGTTGAAGCGTTTCCTGTCTCGTACGGGATGAAAAAATCAGAAAAAACAAAGACACAAATCACAGAACTTACTGAAAAGGCGCTTGCCGTGATTAAGAGGTACAGGAAGGATTTCCCTGATGTTAAGATGGGCAGAGATTACTTGCCTTTTAAGGTAGCCGAGGAATGGGGAGAGTGTTTGCAGGCCTACCTCATGCTGACAAACCGAGGTCGTCAAAAGGGAAAGAGTAAGAAGGAAATAAAAAATATGCTTGCAAATGAATTGGCGGATGTCTTTGCATACCTTTTGGTTTTTGCTGACAATGAGGGCGTTGATCTGGTTGAGGCAATTACTCAAAAATGGTTTTCTTATTTAAATAATTAACATGACTAAAAAAATAAATGTAGCTGTAATATGCGGTGGTGTGTCAAATGAGAGGGATATTTCCCTTAAAAGTGGTCAGCAGGTTGCAAGGTCCCTACCCGCCAAATACAGCACACATCTAATAGAGATACAAAAGGACGGCAAATGGCTTTTAGGGTCCTCTGGTCAGCAACAGATTCTTGCTGGTGCGGGCAAGGCTATAGTGCCTCACGAACCAGGCCAGCTCGGCGGTTTTGATGTAGCTTTTATTGCAATGCACGGCAAATTCGGCGAGGATGGCAAAATACAGGCCTTACTTGAGACTTTGGGGGTGCCTTACACTGGCTCCGGAGTACTTGCTAGCGCGCTTGGTATGAATAAAAGGAAAACATTAGAGCTTGTCAGTAAGTACGGAATAAAAACGCCCGAGTTTATATTTTTGTATTCTCTGCCTAAATCAAAAATAGAATTAACGGAACTCAAGCGAATTATCGCAAAAAAGATAGGCTATCCCTGCATAATAAAGCCTAACGAGTCAGGGTCCAGTCTTGGTATCTCGATTATTAAAAAAGAAAAAGAAGTTCAGGGTGGGCTAAGAAAAGCGTTCAATGAGGACAGTGAGGTTTTGATTGAAGAATATATAAAAGGTATCGAGCTGACCTGTGCAGTCATAGGAAATTCAGGCAGGACACCTTTGGTTGCCTTGCCAGCGCTGGAAATAGTAACTAAGAATGACTTCTTTGATTACGATGCCAAATATTCCAAAGAAACCCAAGAGATATGTCCGGCACGCATAAACATTAAGCAAACCGAAGAATTACAGAAGTTGTCAAAAAACATTCACGAAATTATTGGCTGTGACGGACTTAGTCGCTCTGATTTTATTCTCGGATCCAAAAATAATTTTTATTTCCTTGAAATTAACACCATACCAGGTTTGACTGAGCATAGTCTCTCGCCTAAAGAGGCTGCCGCGGCGGGTATGACGTTTCCCGAGTTTTTAGAAAAACAAGTTCAACTTGCGCTACTCAAAAAGAAGATTAAATAAGTTTTGTTTGTTTGAGGTGGCTTAAGACAACTTCAGCCAGGTGTTTTGAGGTTAGGTTTTCATTAAATAGTTTGTATCCATTCTCAGCAATCGTGTTTAATAGTTCGGGATTGTTTTTAAGTTTTAGAATTTTATTGGCCAGGTCACGCGAGTCAACCAGGTTGCAATATAGTCCAGTCTCGTCTTCCTTAAGTAATTCCAAAATGCCGGGGGTTCTGCCATGAAGGAATGGGATTTTCATAACCAGGCTTTCAAAAGTTTTATGTTCTATGGATAGTAGGGAACGAAGCTCATCGGAGAGCCAGCCTATTTGGAGGTGTGTTTCTTGCATTTTTTTCCTGAGATCTTCTATGTCGAGCCGTTCCTTTATCCATTCGAAGTTCCTGCTGTTAAAAGTTTTTAAAGCGTTTTCGACTTTGGGTGCGAGTAAACCATTGCCCAGTAGTCGGAACTTAATGTCAGTGTCAGCTAAAATTTTAGCTGCCTCTACAAAATACTCTATCACACAATCGGGGAGTAGTGCTCCTCTAAAAAGAACAGTGAAATCAGCTAGTTTCGGTATGGATGCATCGTGAAAAAAATCATCTTCGTTTACGCCAGTCCATGTTAATAGAAGTTTTTTGCGTGGTACTAGGAACTTTTTGGAAATGAAATCAATGGTGATCTGGTTTTCAATAAGATTCAATGTCGCAAAATTGAATGCTAGGAAGTCCACAAGCCAGCAATAGATTCCCATGGGAGAATACCACGAGCCCTGTTTACGAGAGATTATTTTGCCTTCATAGAATGAGAGTAGAGAGTTAAAAACAAGAACCTTGGTTGATATTAGACGAGCAAAGGGGACTAGAATGTGTGCGGAGTAACCTACCCAGAGTACGTCGTATTTGCCAGATAGGTTTTTGTGGCGACGGTAAATATTTAAAAATTTTTTTAGTCCAGGCGAACTATCTCGTATGTCGATTATTTCAACACCGCATTCTCGCAAGCCCTTTAGATAAGAACTATCTCGGGCTGGTATGTGTTCGGTTATGTTTAGATAGCAGATACGCATTATTTCAAATAGTTTTCCTGGTACCAGGAAATAGTTTTTTTAAGGCCGGCCTCAAAATTAGTTTTTGCTTTGAAGCCAAATTCTTTTTTGGCGCGTGTTACATCAAGCATTCTGCGAGGCTGACCATCGGGCTTCGTTTTGTTCCATATCACTTTTCCTTTATAGTCTGCCAAGTTACATATTAGGTTGACCAGATTTTTTATAGATATTTCCATTCCAGATCCCAGGTTAACAGGTTCTGCTTTGTCATATTTCTCAGCAGCCATAATTATACCTTCGGCTGCATCTTCTGCGTAGAGAAACTCTCTGGTTGGTTTACCCGTGCCCCAGACTTCTACTTGGCCAATTTTGTTTTTCTTAGCTTCGCACACTTTGCGTATGAGTGCCGGTATTACATGTGATGACTCTGGATTAAAATCATCCCTTGGGCCGTATAGGTTTACTGGCATAAGATATATGGAATTAAATCCGTATTGTTTTCTATAGGCTTGCGATTGAACGAGCATCATTTTTTTGGCTAGACCATAGGGAGCATTGGTTTCTTCCGGATAACCAAGCCACATCTCATCTTCTTTAAATGGAACTGAACTGAACTTTGGGTAGACGCATATCGTTCCTATCGCTATAAATTTTTTTACTTTGGCTTGGCGCGAGGCTTCTATAAGTTGAGTTCCCATCATGATGTTGTCGTAAAAAAGTTCGCCTGGTCTGGCGCTGTTTTTACCTATGCCACCACCGTTTACAGCTAAGTGTATGACGAGGTCCTTGTCCTTAACAACTTTCTGACAGTTTTCCCACTTCCTAAGATCGCAATCTTTTGAGCGGGGGATTGTTATATTCTTTTTTGGCACACCTTTTTTTATTAATTTTTCAACCAAAAAAGAACCTACAAATCCGGCCCCGCCTGTAACAAGTATTTTTTGTTTTTTTAGATTCATAACGTTTCTTTTTTTTGTTAGGACTTAGCGCGTTTGACAAAGTTCGAGGTAAAAGATGAGTGCCGGACGAGCCATACTGAAGTATGGTGAGAACGGAACGGAATCTTTTAACAAAGAAACTTGTTAAACCCACAGGGCTTAAGCCGAGGTCAGCCCCATAAGTTCTTGGGGCTCCGAGGCGAAAGCGCGCAAGTACTACTAAGATAATATGGAAATAATAGTATCAATATCTTTTTTTGTATAGTCCGGATTGTTGCCTACATAAAAACCACAGTCATTGATTAGTTTGGAATTGGTGTTTTTCAGAGCAGTTGTTTGCTTAGATGCATATTTGCGGAAGAAGGGTTGGTCCGTTATGTCGCCGCCGACTATTGGGCGAACTTCTATTTTGCCAGCGCATTTTTTTATCATCTCATCTCTAATTTTCACGGAGCGACAAACAAATGGTATCGCGAAGTTTGATACGAAATCCAGATGGTCAAATTTAATAGGAATATATTTATCTGTATTTTTATAAAGTTCCTTTGCTACCTTAAGGAAGTTTGAATTTCTTTTGAGAAACATTTCATCAAGGTGTTTTATTTGAGCATTACCCACAAAAGCATTTATTTCGGTGGGGCGAAGATTGTAGCTCAGATCATAAAATGTATATCTGGCATAGAAATCATTTATGTCGTGTGTTTTTTTAAGATTCTTTTGATCGTTTGGATTCAGGTGTCGATCCCAGCCGTGCGCACGCACCATGCGCAACATAGAAGCGAGACGATTGTCATCCGTGCAGACAGCGCCACCCTCAATAGTTGATAGGTGGTGTCCGACAAAAAATGAAAACGTGCTTGCCAGTCCAAAATTTCCCAACTTCTTGCCTTTGTAAACAGAGCCAAGAGATTCGCAATTGTCTTCGATAAGAGTAATGTTTCTTTTCCTGCAGGCCGATCTTATTTGATCAATGTCATCGCAAAATCCTAGCAAGTTGGTTAGGAAGAAAGTTTTAAAATGGGAACTATCTAAGGCATTTGCAAGCTTCTTGCTGGATACATTGAGGGTCTCAATTTCAACATCAACTGGAATGGGCTTTAATCCTAACTGTATTAGCGGCATTACATTTGTTGACCATGTTAATGACGAAAATCCAACCCCATCTCCCTTTTTTAAAATATCAAGATTAAGAAGCGCCTGTATCAGCGCAAGATTGGCCATGCTCCCACTATTGAAAAAAATACAGTGTTTGCGTTTTTGGTAAGTGGCAAAATTTCTTTCGAATTTGAGACACTCAGGTCCAAAGCTAAGCCATTCTGTATTCTTGACGAATTTAGATAGGGCGAGCCTTGTCTCACGCTCCTTATAAAATGTTGAATTTATCAATTTTATCATGTTTATGATAGGGCTGGTTACATTGATTTTGACTCAGCTAACATTACACATATTTTCGGTTTTGGCAATTTTCAAATTTTTTATCTTCATGTTACTATTATGAAATGTCTCAATCAGTAAAAAACAATAGACAGGATTGGATTGCTGGTGTTTTGAGGGCCGGTTTATATTTGGTGGCCTTTGTCCCGTTGATAATATTTTCAGAATATATCTCTCCGTTTCATTTTGGGAAGGTTGTCATTTTTCGCTCCATCATAGAGATAATGGCGGTCTTTTATTTGATTCTTATATGGAAAAATAGAAGTTACTTACCCAACAGACATATTATTTTTACAGTAATAGGGCTTTTTACTCTGGTGTTTTGTTTCTCTACTTTGGCCAGTGTCAACTCATATCTGAGTTTTTGGGGTTCTCTTGAAAGGATGGGTGGTCTCTGGAGCTTTTTCCACTACCTAGTATATCTTGTTATTTTGGTTTCAATTTTTAAGAAACGTGATGACTGGATTTATCTAGCCAGTCTGGCCATTTGTGTGGGGGTTATATCTGCTTTTTACGGATTCGGACAAAAGACGAACATAGATTTTTTTATAGGTGGCCAGGGCAGGGCTAGAATATTTGGAACAATCGGTAACGCTGCCTTGTTTGCTGGTTATCAGCTTTTAATTACGTTCTTATCCTTGACGATGTTCGTCAGAAAGGAA
>Ga0209542_10010079_pt1 | contig 17148 bp, 27 predicted proteins | sample RifCSPhighO2_01_FD_184028 | JGI IMG/M metagenome (GOLD analysis project Ga0209542, IMG submission 184028) | Soil microbial communities from Rifle, Colorado - Rifle CSP2_plank highO2_0.1 (SPAdes) (version 2) | ecosystem: Environmental > Terrestrial > Deep subsurface > Rock core/Sediment ...
ATCTAGCTAAGCCATTTGAGAGACCAGTGTTTGAGATGATAGTGCGAGGGGCAATAATGGATAGAGAAGGTAATATGATTGAACCTGTTCCTGAAAGAAATCCTGAAGATATTAAACGAGAGGCGAAAGAGTCCTTAGTTACATTAGTAGCACTAGTGAGAGAGCGGGGATTAATAATAAGTGAACAAGACCAATCTACTATAAGGTCGTATATTCATAAGAAAATTCAGACTGACAAAGAAAGAATTCAGGCTGAACAAGCGGTAGATCATGTCGTTAAATTGATTAACGATACAGGGGTAATAAGTTTAAGAGAATTATTGCCTCTGATTAAAAGCATTCGCGCTGCGCTTTAGTTTGACAATTGTGTACGATTTGTTAGTATGTAAATAACTGCACTTTTGCAGTTTTTGTATTGGGTTTTTATAAATTCCGCCTCTACGGCGGATTGCCGATGAGGCAATATTAATAATATCGCCGCTGGGTTTGATCCTGGGGCGGAAAAGTTAGTAATCAAGCCCCAGTGACTGGTTCTCGTACACTGAGTTTTGGTTGTTAATCAGAAAAAATATGGCAGAAGAATTTAAAAGAGATAAGCCACACGTAAATGTGGGTACCATCGGTCACGTTGACCATGGCAAGACGACTTTAACAGCGGCGATTTTGAACGTGCTTAACTTGGCCGGAAAGGCCGTTAGGCTTCGCGGGGTGGATCAGATAGATAACGCTCCGGAAGAAAAAGCCCGTGGAATTACCATTAACATTTCTCACAACGAGTACGCTACCGATGCTCGCCACTACGCGCACATCGATGCTCCGGGACATGCTGACTACATCAAAAATATGATTACCGGCGCTGCTCAAATGGACGGCGCAATCCTTGTGGTTGCAGCAACCGACGGCGCAATGCCTCAGACCCGCGAACACGTTTTGCTCGCAAAACAAGTTGGCGTACCCAAGATTATCGTATTTCTAAATAAGTGCGATATGGTTGACGATAAAGACATGATTGATTTGGTGGAAGAAGAAATACGAGAACTTTTGACGAAGCAGGGCTTTGATGGGGCAAATGTTCCGGTGATTCGCGGTTCAGCATTGAAAGGACTTGAAGCTAAATCCGTGGATGATGAATGGGCAAAGAAAATTCTTGAATTAGTAAATGCTCTTGATACTTACATTCCAGTTCCAGAACGAGACACAGCAAAACCCTTCCTTATGCCAGTAGAGGACATCTTTTCTATTGAAGGACGCGGTACAGTGGTGACTGGAAAAATTGAGAGAGGGATGGTAAAGGTGGGTGAAGAAGTTGAAATTGTCGGAATCAAGCCGAATCAAAAGACCACAGTTACCGGCATCGAAATGTTTAACAAAAATCTTCAAGAAGGTATGGCCGGAGACAACGCCGGAGTGCTTCTTCGTGGTCTCAAGAAAGAAGACATAACTCGCGGGCAGGTTCTGGCAAAGCCGGGTACAGTGACTCCCCATGACAGCTTTAGCGCAGAGATTTATGTGTTAAAGAAAGAGGAAGGAGGACGCCATACTCCATTTTTCAAAGGTTACAAGCCTCAGTTTTATATTCGCACGACGGATGTGACTGGCGATGTTACTCTGGCGGAAGGTACAGAGATGGTTATGCCCGGAGACACGGTAAAAATTACAGTCAAATTAGTTACTCCAGTTGCTCTAGAAGAATCACAGAGGTTTGCTATTCGAGAAGGAGGCAAGACAGTAGGTGCAGGAGTTGTTACGAAAATAATCGCATAGCAAGTTAGGCCTTAGGCGCTAGGCATTAGCAAAAAGCTAGAGCCTAACTTCCTAGAGCCTAGAGCCTAGAACCATGACAACAGCAGAAAAAAAAGTATCCGCCAAAGGCGGATCCGCCTCGGGCGGAAAAAATAAGAAAGAAACTAAAACCTCAACCAAAGCTAAAGTGAGGGTTTCTAAAATACCTCGACCGAAAATAGCTGTCATTGTCCCTGGTGGGGTTCCGCAGAAAGCAGTGAAGAAAGAAAAAGCTGAAGGAGTAGACAGTAAAGTAGTGCTTCGCATCAGAGTCCGAGCTTACGAGAGCAAAATATTGGATGCTTCCGTAAAACAAATTATGGATACCGCGATTCGTCATGATGCGACCATAGTGGGACCTGTACCGCTACCGACTGAAATAAAAAAGTATACCGTCAATCGCTCTCCCTTTATCTACAAAAATACACGAGAGCAATTTGAGATAAGAGTGCATAAAAGATTGATTGATATTGTAAATCCAAACGGGAAGACCGTGGAGGCTCTCACTAATTTATCGCTTCCTTCGGGAGTAGATATTGATGTGAAGATGCTTTAGAAAATAAGGAGTTTGTACGACTATATTTTCTTAAGTCCGCCCTAATTTATTGATTAAATTATTAAATTATATGAAATTAAAAAGAGATAACATGGTTTAGAAAAAGATTTTAAGTGTTTTATAAATTAGTTGGCGGATACTCAAATTTTATATTCGTTTCACTCATTAAAATTATGGTAAAATTCATTCTGGGAACAAAAGAAAATATGACGGAATATTTTTCCGAAAATGGAGAGGTCATTCCAGTGACCATACTTTCTGCTGGTCCTGTGACAGTGACGCGAATTTTTGAAAAATCTAAAAATGGCTATGATTCTATCCAAGTGGGTTTTGCAACGAAGAAAACTAGCAAGAAAAATAAGGGAATTGGGAAAAAAGAAGCCGAAGCTATGAAGGGCCTATCTTACAAAAATATTAAGGAATTCCGATTGAAACCAAGTGATAAAAGCGAGGTAAAAGTGGGAGACGTTGTTGATGTCTCCATTTTTACTCCGGGAGACAAGCTAGTCATTTCAAGCATTTCCAAGGGTAAAGGTTTTCAGGGCGTGGTAAAACGACATAGATTTGCCGGCGGTCCTAGAACTCATGGCCAAAAACATTCCGAAAGAGAGCCGGGAAGCATCGGGGGAGGATTACGAACCCATGTTCCAAAAGGAATGAGGATGGCAGGCAGAATGGGAGGCGACCGGATAACACAAAAGAATTTGAAGGTTGTTTTTGTGGATAAAGAGAACAATATTATGCTTGTAAAAGGAGCGATAGCAGGCAAGCGTGGAAGCCTGGTGGAGATAATAAAAAGAGGAGACTAGGCACTAGGCCCTGGGCACTAGCTTAAATGCTAAAGCCTAGAGCCTAAGGTCTAAAGCCTTATTAAATATGGCAGCAAACAAACAAGACAAATTGCAAAGTAAAATATACGACCAAAAGGGGAAAGACGCGGGGACGATAAATCTTCCGGCGAAAGTCTTTGCTGCGAAATGGAGGAGTGACCTGGTGCACCAAGTGGTAGAAGGCATGCGCAGCAATAAGCGCGCCGGCACTGCGGATACCAAGGGGCGTGGAGAAGTGCGAGGCGGAGGCAAAAAGCCATGGAAGCAGAAAGGCACCGGGCGAGCGCGGCACGGTTCAACCAGGAGTCCTATCTGGGTAGGCGGAGGTGTAACTCATGGTCCTCTTGCAGAAAAGAACTACAAGAGAAAAATTTCAAAGAAAATGCGCGCACAGGCGCTCTTCTCCGTACTTTCTAGAAAGTTGAAAGACAATGAAATACTTTTCGTTGATTCACTGGCCATGGGAAATATCAAGACCAAAACTGCGCTAGAAGTTATGAAGAGTCTTTCAAAAGCTTCAGGTTGGAAACCACTTTTTGGCTCTAAAAGACCCAGGGTTCTGACTGCTCTTTATAACAGAAGTGAAAAAACCGAAAAGAGCTTTAGGAATTTACCGCAGCTAGAAATAGTTTTCCTGAAAAATTTAAATCCTCTGGATGTGCTAAATCATAAGTATCTTTTAATAGAAAATCCGGTCGAAAGTGTAAAGTTTCTAGAATCCCGAGGGTAAACTTATGACAAAAATAATCAAAAATCCAAGAATTACTGAAAAGGCTTCTTTCTCACAAGAACAAAATGTTTACACTTTTGACATTTCTTCAAACGCGAACAAGACAGAAATAAAAAAAGCAATCTTTGAGCTTTTTAAGGTAAAGCCAGCGAAAGTGAATGTTTTAAGCGTGCCAAGGAAAAATATTATGTCCAAAGGCAAAGCAGGCGTAAAAGGCGGAGACCGAAAAGCCCTTGTTTATTTGAAAAAAGGAGATAAGATAGAGTTTATTTAGTTATAAAGTAGAAAGTTCATAAAGTTCTAAAGTAATGAAAAAATATAAACCTACAAGCAAATCAAGAAGGCAGATGACCAATGTCAATTACAAAGGAGTATTGACGAAGTCGGAACCGACCAAGTCTCTCACTTATGGCTTTCGCCGTTCTGTCGGCAGAAACAGCGCTGGACGTATAACCACCAGACACAAGGGCGGAGGGCACAAGCGTCTTTTTAGAGATGTTGATTTTTTATATAACAAGAAAGAAATCAGAGCCAAAATAAAATCTGTAGAATATGATCCGAATCGTTCGGCGTTTATCGGACTGGCAGTTTACAAGGATGGAGAAAAGAAATACGTAATTTTACCTCAAACTTTAAAGCCCGGGGATTCTTTTATTGTATCTGCCAAGGCGCCACTTGATGTGGGGAACAGACTTCCTTTAAAAAATATTCCAGTCGGAACTTTTGTTTACAATATTGAAATAAAACCGAGTGGCGGTTCAAAGATTGGTCGCTCTGCGGGAATTTTCGCGCAAGTGGTGGCGAATGCGGACGGATACACAAACATCAAAATGCCTTCCACGGAAATAAGAAAAATAAATGAAAATTGTTGGGCTTCTATCGGTGCTGTCTCAAACGAAGAGCATCATTTAGAAAATTACGGCAAGGCTGGGCGAAGTCGCTGGAAAGGGATTCGTCCTACCGTGCGAGGTACTGCTATGAACCCAGTAGACCACCCATACGGAGGCGGGGAAGGCAGGCAGGGACGCGGAACCAAGCGTCCAAAGACAATGTGGGGTAAAGTTACCGGTGGCAGGAAAACTCGCGGTCCAAAGAAGTACTCCAATATATTTATTGTCTCCCGCCGTCGCACAGGTAAAAACAAGTAATAAACTATTTTCTTTTAATAAGTGAATAAGTGCACGGGTTTGACATTTTAGCCCTAAGTAATAAGTGAATAAGTGCACGGGTTTGACATTTTAGCCCTATTTGTTAGTATAATTTCAAGGCTCAAACGAGAGCCGTTTTGTTTAGAAAAGTAAAGAGCGTTAGCGACTATAGTTTTCTTAACCCTGTTAAATGATTTTAAATTATGGCTAAGTTCTACTATGTATATGTATTATTGTCTGATACAGATAAGAAGTTCTATACAGGTTTTACTGGAGATTTAAAATCAAGATTTGAGCGACATGATAAGAAACATGTAATTTCTACAAGAAAACGAGGCAAGCTCATTCTTGTATATTCTGAAGCGTGTTTAGACAAAAGAGATGCTATGCATCGTGAAAAGTATTTAAAAACTTATCATGGCAAACTATTTCTAAAAAACAGGCTCAAATCTTATTTAACAGGGTGTGGATTTAAATACTCGCTTTGCTCGTTTTAAATCACACATGACCAGATCAATCAAAAAAGGGATGTATGTGGACGAGAGGCTCTTGAAGAAGATTGCCGGCAAAAACCCGCTTCAGACTGAAATTGTGAAAACTTGGAACAGAGCATGTCAGATATCTCCGGAGATGCTTGGTTTTACATTTGGTGTTTATAACGGCAAAACCCATGTGGAAGTTCTGGTCACAGAAGATATGGTCGGACACAGGTTGGGTGAATTTTCACCGACCAAAAAGTTTATGAAACACGGCGGAAAGATGCAGAAAGAACTTGAGCAAAAGAAGAAAGAGGCCGAGATAACTCAAGCTAAATCTGCCACAGCGGTTGCCGCTGATGCCAAAGTGTCACAAAAATAAAACATGAATCCCGTTAGAAGCTGCGATCGCAATTTAAAAACAAACAAAAACATGAAACCAGATATTGAAAAAATTAATCACATAAATTACCAGACGTGCGAGTTGATCGCGATCTGCTTCTAAACGGGATGAAAGCATTTTTAAAAAATTACAGACAGTCTCCCAGAAAAGTTCGTTTGGTTGCGCAATTGGTCAGGGGAAAGGGGGTGACGGAAGCTACCGCGGAGCTTGATTTTTTAGCGAAGCGCGCGGGGCTGCCTATTAAAAAGCTTTTACTCTCCGCTCTGTCTAATGCAAAACAAATGGGGATTGATGCGGAGAATTTGTATATAAAAGAATTTAGAGTAGACAAAGGTGTAACAATGAAAAGGATGATGCCGAGAGCGATGGGTACAGGGCATAGGATAAACAAGCGCACCAGCCACCTTGCGCTCGTTCTCGGCGAACGAGCCAATAAAAATATACAGAAAAGTATAAAGTCTCCGCCAAAGGCGGATCAGCCTCGGGCTGAGAAAAAGAAAGTTAAATAATTTTATGTCAAAAATAGTCCATCCATACGCACATAGGTTAATTATACTTCGAGACTGGAAATCTCGCTGGTTTGCCGACCCTAGAAAATATGTCGCCTATTTGAAGGGGGATGTTCTCATTCGTCAATATTTGGAAAAAAAATTGCGCGGGATGTATGTGTCTACTATTGAAATTGAAAGGAGCCGAAAAGCTACCAGGTTCATTATCAAGACTTCCCGTCCGGGGCTTATCATAGGGAGAAGTGGCGAAGGGGCAACAAAACTGAAAGAAGATATCTTGAAAAAAATGGATAAATTAAAACTTCCACGGCCGGAAGATTTCAAGCTTGAAATTGTTGAAGTAACAAATCCAGAAGCCGATGCCGCCATCGTAGCATATATGATTGCAGAAGGTCTGGAAAAGAGGCTGCCATACAGGAGGGTCATCAAGCAGATTATTGAAAAAGTAATGACAGCGCGCGGAGTAGAGGGAGCCAGGGTTGTGCTTTCGGGCAGGCTTGGTGGAGCTGATATTGCTCGAACAGAAGAACTAAAGCGTGGAAGTATTCCGCTTCAGACTTTTCGTGCAGACATAGATTTCAAGCGTGAACGCGCTACATTGTCTTATGGCGTAGTGGGTATAAAAGTTTGGATTTATCGAGGTAAAATTTTTTCTGAAAAGAAATCTACTCGCAGTGTATCAGTATCTACCGACGCAGGAGGGAGAAGTGCCTCCGAAAGTGAACGTGGGTTAAAAATGGACTAAAAAATTAATTATATGTTAATACCAAAAAAAGTAAAATTTAGAAAGTGGCAAACGGAGCGTAGAAATCCAAAGGCTATGTCACCGGACACTCGAGGCACCAAGCTGTCCTTTGGTTCTTATGGTCTCAAGTCTACTTCACAAGCTCGCATCAAATCAATTCAGATTGAATCTGCCAGAAAAGTGGTGTCCAGGACACTGACCAAAGCCGGTAAATATTGGATTCGTATTTTTCCAGATCGTCCCTATACCGCCAAGGCCGCCGAGATGGGAATGGGAAAAGGAAAGGGAGATCCGCAGGGATACTGTTTTGATGTTTATCCGGGACGCATTATTTTTGAAGTAGATGGTGTAGGAAAGGCTATAGCCGAAGAGGCGCTGAGGAAAGCCGGCACCAAACTTCCAATTAAAACTAGAATTGTTCGCAGAGCTCATCAATAAAATGAAAAAATTAAATATTAAAACAAAAAAAGAAAAAAATTTTCCGCCCAAGGCGGATCAGCCTAGGGCTGATAGAGACAAAAAGAAAGATGAGCTCAAAAAAGAACTTGCTATTTTGGAAGAAAAAAAGAGACTCATCAAATTTAAAGCTGAGGGTTCAAGGTCCAAAAATGTGAAAGAATATGCTGCCTTAAGGAAGCAAGTGGCTCGTATTTTAACAGCAATAAATTCACCCGCCTAAAATTTTTGTTAGAAAATTTTTGTGGGTAAAAGAAAAAATGAAAAAGAGTAATATTTTAAAAGGAGTGGTGGTTGGTGATAAGATGAACAAGACAATCACTGTCTCTATTTCCAGATTTGTGAAGCATCCTTTGTATGGAAAGTTCTACAAGGTAAGTAAAAAATACAAAGCGCATGATGAAGAAAATAAATATAAAGTAGGCGATAGTGTAGAGATAGTAGAGACTAGGCCGATTTCCAGAGATAAAAGATATAAAGTAATATAATAGCAAATTAGGCATTAGGCCCTAGGCACTAGCAAATCAAAAGCTAAAGCCTAACTGCCTAAAGCCTAGAGCCTAAAAAAATGATACAAAATGAAACATTAGTAAAAATAACAGACAATGCAGGAGGCACAGTAGGAAAGGTGTTCAAGATTTTGGGCTCTTCCAAAAAGAGATATGCCACTCTTGGTGAATTGGTTATCATTTCTGTGAAAGTAGCTTCTCCGCGAAAAGCTGTGAAAAAGAAAGATGTGCATCAAGCAGTCGTCGTTCGCACTCGGGGCGCTTACAGGAGGCGCGATGGTTCGTACATCCGTTTTGACGATAATGCAGTCGTACTTTTAGAAAAAGGCAAGAAAGACCCCAAGGCGGGACGTGTCTTCGGACCAATCCCGAGAGAATTGGCTGAAAAAGGATTTCAAAAGATAATTTCTTTGGCGCAAGAAGTCATATAAGTGAAAATCAATGAGTGAAGCGAATATGATTTTCCTTACCCTGTTAAATAAATTTTACTTCGCAAAATTTGCCATACAGAAAGAAGTAATGTAATGTAAGAAATAAGTTTAATTATGAAATAAATATTTAAAATTAAGGAGAAAATTAATGCTGTATGGCATTTAACAGGGTGTCGATTTATATAGTCGCTCTGCTCCTTATAAATCAGCCATGAAAATCAAAAAAGGGGATAATGTAAATATTATAACGGGCAAAGACAAAGGTAAAAAGGGTAAAGTTATCCGTGTTTTAGTGAAGGAAAATAAGGTTATCGTGGAAGGAGCAAATATGATGAAAAGGCACCAGCGTCCAAAGAAGTCCGGAGAAAAGGGTAGAATGGTAAATGTAGAGATGCCTATACATGTCTCGAACGTCAAAAAGGCAGAGTAGTTGAAAGTCATCAAGTTCATAAGGTCCATAAAGTAAATGCATTCTAAATCTAACTTTATAAACTTTATAACATTACAAACTTTAAGAACTAACCAATGAAACATTTAACTGTAAAAGAAAAAGAAAACGAAGCATTTGAAAAAATGAAAGTAACTTTTCATTACAAAAACGCTATGGCCGCGCCAAAGATGAAAAAAGCTGTGGTGAATGTAGGCACTGGCACAGCAATGAAAAAAGACAAGAACAAGAACGAGGCTATCGGAGATCGTCTGGCAAAAATTACTGGACAAAAAGTAGCCCTCCGTGGAGCCAAGCAGTCCATCGCTTCCTTTAAAATAAGGCAAGGAGACCCAGTCGGTATTATCGTGACACTGCGAGGCAAAAGGATGTATGCTTTTCTTGAAAAAGTTATAAACGTCGCGCTTCCTAGAACCAAAGATTTCAGAGGTATTTCCAAAAAGGCAGTAGACAATGTGGGGAATTTAACTATCGGCATAAAAGAGCACACCATCTTTCCTGAAACTGCGGATGAGGATATCCGAGATGTTTTCGGCATGTCTGTCACTTTTGTTTCTACTGCTAAAAATAAAGAAGAAGGTGTTGCTTTCTTTGAACTGTTGGGGGTGCCTTTCAAAAAAGAATAGGTTATAATTAAGTGCAATGAATCGTCGCGGTTTTACTTTAATTGAACTTTTAGTTGTTATTGCCGTCATCAGCCTACTCTCGTCTGTAGTTTTCGCCAGTCTAAATTCCGCTCGGGCCAAGGGCCGCAACACCAAGACCATTCAGGATATTCAGCAATTAATTAACGCCTTTAATCTTGGCAGAACCGATAATAATTCATTCCCTATTCGCCCTCCTTGGGCTTGTGTTAGCCAGACTTGCGACGGTGCATGGAGTGTCTATGAGGAGGACCCTGTGGTAGACGTGTTTTTCACTCCATACATGTCTCAAAAACCGTCGGACCCGTATTTAAGCAATAACCGAGGCGGATATTTATATGGTAATCCTTGGGACCCAGCTGGTATTATTTGGCCTTCTGGCGCGTACCTATATTATCTATTGGAGAAGGGCGGTGTTTGCGTAGGCGGAAAAATTTATGATGCTTCTCCTTCAGATTATGACGTATGTGTATTTCAACTGGACGCTTAATTAATTGATTTAAAAATCAAGTATAATTCTCTATGCTATAATAATTCAATGCATTCAGTCTTTTCGAAAAAGAAAGGTTTTACTTTAATTGAACTTCTAGTCGTCATTGCCGTCATTAGCCTGCTGTCGTCTGTAGTTTTCGCCAGTCTAAATTCCGCTCGGGCCAAAGCACGAGATGCTAAAGCAATTCAGGAGTTTCGACAGGTCTCAGTTGCCTTGGCCCTTTATTTTGATAAATATGGCAAATACCCCAATGAAATTCCGGTGGGATCTTCTCCTTGGGAAATTAATTTTAATAGCATGACAGGTCAACTTGTAGCTGAAAATTTTTTAGCCGCAGTGCCTTTGCCTCCGGCTAATCATGTGTATCGATACGTTAATTATGGAAATAGCCTAAGCGACATCGGGCAGAAATCGGGAGCACTTTTAGTCACCATTCTGGAGGCGACCCAGCCTTCGACGACAGGCCTGCCTGGTAGTTGCCGGCCATGGAACGCCAACTGGTGTTCTAGTACTACCTCCAGTAATTATTATTGTATCTGTAATTTATATTAAGTTTCTATAAGGATTGACTAATTGGGCGGTTTTTGATAAGATTAAAATGTCTTTAAGTATGGGCTGATCTGTGTTTCTCCTTAAGGCTAGAATCTCTTGTTGGATAAGGCTTTAAGAAAAAATACATGATATCACCTACAAGACAGGCGATATTTATTTACTTGTCCCGTTAGAAAATTATGGGCAAGTAATTAAGTCGTTAAACATTATTAATTAATTTTCTAATGGGATGGCAAAAACATCAGTCATAGCTAGAAGCAAGAAGAAACCAAAGTTCAGTACTCGGGCTAAAAACCGATGTTTTCGTTGTGGCAGGGGGAATGCCTTTATGAGGGATTTCGGTATTTGCCGTATTTGCTTTAGAGAATTAGCAAACGAAGGGATGTTGCCAGGGGTCAGAAAATCTTCCTGGTAGGGATAGGGGAAATGGATCCCGTTAGAAGCCGCGATCGCAATTTAAAAGAAAACAAAAATATGAGATTAAATATAAGGAAAATTGGTAACATAAAATATCAGACACGCGAGTTGATCGCGATCTGCTTCTAACGGGATGGATTCAATTTCAAACATGCTAGTGATAATGAAGAATGGCAGTCGCGCAGGTAAAAACTCTGTGCTCTTGCCTTATTCTAAAATGAAGCACGCTGTAGCTCTTTGCTTAAAGAAGGAAGGATACATAGATGACTCTTTCAAGAAAGTGAAAGACAATCACTCAATGTTGGAAATAAAGTTGATTTACATTGACAAGAAACCAAAGATAGCTGAAATCGAGAGGATTTCAAAACAATCCAGACGCGTTTATTTTAGAATGAAAGATATACATTCAGTTAGAAACGGTACGGGGCTGCTTGTGCTTTCAACCCCGAAAGGAATTTTATCAGGAAAAGAAGCCAGGCGGGAGCAGGTCGGAGGCGAGGCGTTGTTCAGACTTTGGTAAATAATTAGGTTCTAGTTTCTAGGTTCTAGAGAATTCAAAATCACTAGCACCTAGTCACTAACAACTAGCAACTAATCATATGAGCAGAATAGGTAGACAAGAAATACAAATACCAACCGGAGTTCAGGTTACCCAAAGTGGCTCTGTTTTGACGGTGACGGGTCCGAAAGGAACGCTTGCTAAAAATTTTAGGGATGATATTAAAATTACCATTACAGACCCCGCCAAGGACGGGGCAGGTAAAACTATAAATTTGACTACAAAAAGAAATGACAAATTTTCTCGTTCACTTTGGGGAACTTATGCTTCTCATATAAAAAATATGATTGCCGGAGTAGTTACACCCTACCAAAAGAAATTAATACTGGAAGGAATAGGTTTCAAGTCTGAAGTCAAAGGTAAGGAAATTCATTTTGCCTTAGGTTTCTCTCATCCAGTGATTGTGAAGATTCCAGAGGGAATCACAGCTACTGCCGAAAAAAATACCATTACGATTACCGGCATTGATAAAGAATTGGTCGGAAGTTTCACTGCGGCTGTTCGCGCATTAAAGAAGCCGGAACCTTATAAGGGCAAGGGAATGAGATACGAAGGAGAAGTTATTCGACGCAAGCAGGGCAAGAAGACGGTGTAACGATACAAATACACAAATGACTACCAATTATACAAATAAAATTCGCATCATTAGTAAAAATTAGTATATTGGCATCATATTTATGCAAAAGAAAGATGACAAAAGAATAAGGCTAAAGAAAAAAATTAGAGTAAAGATAAGTGGTACGGAAGCGCACCCACGACTTTCTGTTTTCCGCTCTAATAAATTTATTTATGCGCAAGTCATAAATGATTTAGCGGGAAAGACCCTGGCGCAGGCGAGCGACCTCAAGATGACCAAGGGAACCAAAACCGAGCGGGCAAAAGAGGTGGGGAAAATGATCAGTGGCATTTGCCTGAAGAATAAAATTACAAAAGTTGTTTTTGACCGAAATGGATTCAAGTATACGGGAAGGATAAAATTGGTTGCTGATGAAGCGCGCGCTGCAGGACTTCAATTTTAAGGATATGTCTCCCGTTAGAAATCGCGGACGCATAGAAATAAAAATAATTATGGAAATTATGAAAAATATTATGAATAATCAAATTGGAAACGTAGCGCAAGCGTACGCGTCCTATTTCTAACGGGATGGAAAAAACAAACACAAAAGAAAATACGAAAACGAGTGAGAAGAGAGGCGGTAACCGCAGGTCGTCCTCTTTCGGGCGAGCTAAACCGGAATTTGACCAAAAAATAATAAACATCCGCCGTGTGACCAGAGTAGTCGCCGGGGGACGCAGGTTTTCTTTCAGTGTTGCTTTGGTTGCCGGAGATAAGAAAGGCTCCGTTGGTTTAGGATTAGGGAAGGCCGGAGATACGGCTCTTGCAATAAATAAGGCAGTCCGAAATGCCAAAAAAAACATGGTTAGATTAAATTTGACCAAGACCATGTCCATTCCCCACGAGCTTTCCGCGAAATTCTCCAGCTCTAAGGTCGTGCTTCTGCCCAATAAGGGTCGTGGACTTGTCGCCGGCTCTGTTGTGCGTGACATAGTGAATCTATCCGGTATGAAAGACATTACGGGAAAAATATTATCTAATGGTAAAAATAAATTGAATAATGCCAAAGCAGTTATGAAGGCGCTATCCCCTATCTCTTCCAAGTATTCCAAGCCGACAGAGTCACCGATCAACACCGATGCAACCCAATCAACACCGATAGCAATCAATATTGATCAGAAATTATCAGAGTAATCAGTGATTTCATGCAGATACATAATTTAAAAAGAACCCATAAGAACAAAAGAGATAGGTTGGTTGGACGCGGAGGCAAACATGCCAAGACTTCTGGTCGCGGAGGCAAGGGACAGACTGCTCGCGCGGGGAACAAGCGCCGCCCTGAGCTCCGTGATATCATTAAGAAATTACCTAAAAATAGAGGATACCAATTTAAATCCAAGAAGAAGGCGTTTGTTTTAAGTGGAGATAAGATAATTTCCAAAGCACCCGCCGATGCTAAAGCTATGGCGGGCAGGGAAAAGTTTTCCGAAATTCGCAAACGATTGGGGATTAAGGGGAGAAAGATTATTCTAAAATAGAATGAGAAATTTTTTAAAGAAAATTAAATTAGTTTGGACAGACATTACACTGAGAAAAAAGGTGTTGTTCGTTCTTTTTGCGCTTATAATATTTAGATTGCTTTCATCTATTCCCATTCCGGGCATAGACACTCTACAGCTCAATCGTTTTCTTTCCAATAATCAATTTTTCGGCATTTTGAATATATTCTCTGGGGGCGGACTTTCCAATCTTTCCATAATAATGCTCGGTGTCGGACCATATATTACAAGTTCAATTATAATGCAACTTTTAACCATTATGGTTCCTGCTCTAAAAAAGATTTATCACGAAGAGGGCGAGGCTGGCAGGAAGAGATTCACCCAGTACTCAAGACTCTTAACAATACCGCTGGCTGCCATTCAAGGCTTTAGCCTTCTGGCCATTTTAGAGAATCAGGGTATTTTGTTTAACCTGACGGCTTTCGATAGAATTACAAACTTATTTATAGTCGTCGCCGGGTCAATATTATTGATGTGGCTTGGCGAACTTGTGTCTGAATTTGGCATAGGCAATGGAGTGTCTTTAATTATTTTTGCCGGCATTGTCGCCGCTCTGCCTGCGCAGGTCAGCCAGCTTGCCTTTACCTTTAATGTTTCTCAGATTCCACTTTTTCTTATGTTCATAGTGGTTGGGGTATTAGTTATTGCGGGAATAGTACTAGTTACTGAAGCAGAACGCCCCATACCAGTTACCTATGCCAAGCGTGTGCGGGGAATGAAGATGTATGGTGGCGGTTCCACCTATTTGCCTCTTCGCGTGAATCAAGCTGGAGTTATTCCCATAATCTTCGCTCTTTCCATCTTGCTTTTCCCGTCTATGATAGGAAATTTCTTGGCTGGCTCTACAAACCCTATTGTTATGAAAATTTCCAGCTTGCTTATTTCTTTTTCTCAAACGAGCATTTTGTATGCCGTATTATATTTTATATTAGTATTCCTCTTTACGTATTTTTATACGGCAGTCACCTTTGACCCTGAAGCGCTCTCCACAAACCTGCAGAAAAACGGAGCATTTATTCCGGGTATTCGTCCGGGCGCTTCTACCTCTGATTATATTGCTAAGGTTTTAAACCGCATCACGCTCCTCGGAGCGGTATTTCTGGGATTTATCGCAGTTTTACCTATAATCATGCAATACGCTACCGGCATCGCCTCGCTTGCGCTCGGCGGTACCTCTATCCTCATCGTCGTCTCTGTGGTTCTAGATCTCTTGAAAAAAGTAGACGCGCAAATCTCCATGCGAGAGTACTAAAATTAGGTTCTAAGTGATAGTTTCTAGAGAAAAATCTATGGCAAAAAAAGAAACAATAGAAATAATATTAACAGGCGGAACTATTGATTCTACATGGGACGGAATTTCAGATACCGCTAAAGTGAATTCTCATTCAGTTATTCCCAGTTATTTTAAAAAATTAATTATTTATTCAAAAATAAAATTTAGCGAAATTTGCATGAAGGATAGTCGGCAACTTAGTCAACGAAACATTGCGCATGTATTGAGAGTTATTGAGAATAGTAAAACTAAAAAAATTATAGTTACCCATGGTACGTATACCATGCCGGATACTGCCAAATTTATTGAAGCAAATCTAAAAAGAAAAGATCAAACCATTATTTTTACTGGTTCAATGGTTCCTTTGGAAGGCTTTTATCCGACAGATGCGACTTTCAACTTGGGCTTTGCTCTTTCAAAAGTTCAGGATTTGCCAGCTGGTATTTACTTATGTATGAATGGTGAAACTTTTACTCCCCAAGAAGTTGCTAAAAATTTAGGAGAGGGAAAATTCTATTCTATTTTCAAAAGAAATAAAAAAAATATTTCTTAAATAATATTGCAAATTTCTCTTGTTGTTAATTTATGCATATGCTAAAATTCACCACATATGGTTATAGATAAATATAAGAAACAAATCAAAAAATTTATGAATGCTGGTAGTGAAAGAATAAACTTAGCCCAGAGTTTACTTTGCTCTGTCGCTATTGGAGAAAAACTGCCTCCCCACATACACGAAAGTCGTGAGGTTCGGCAGATTCTCTATGGCTTCAGGCGATATAAGTTTATAAGACGCACTGGCAAAGATTATGAACTTACGTCGAAGGGCAAGAAGAAACTGCAGAATATTTTTATCGACGAAGTCATCATGAAAGTTCCTAAAAAATGGGATGGAAAATGGCGGTTAGTTATGTACGACCTACCGGTTAGATTTAAAAAAGTCAGAAATGCTTTTAGGTGGAAATTGAAAGACTTAGGTTTTTTTCAATTTCAGAAGAGCGCGTGGATTTATCCTTACCCATGCAAAGAGGAGATATTGTTTGTAGCGGATTTCTATGGTGTGCGAAAATACATAGAAATTTTGGAGGTGTGTGAAATTTTAGACGACAAAAAAATAAAAGCCCATTTTAATTTATCATAAGGCATTCAGAATCTTATGGTAGTGAATTTACGCATATGCACAAATTCACTGCATAAGTTTTTTAAAAAATTATCTATCTTCTTTCCATTTTTTGTATTCCCTGACTATAATATCTACTACTTCTTTAAGATTATTTTTATTTGTGTCTACCACTAGGTCAAAATTACTTTTTTCCGCATTGTTTATTTTATACAATTCCCAATATCTTTTTTGTTCACTCTCAAAACGTTCACTCATTTTTTGGAAAACTTCTTCTACGGTTTTGGCTTGCTCGCTTTTTGCTCGCAAGGCGTTTTCTTTTAGGCTGTTTAAAATTCTCTCTCTGGCGATTTTTTGTGGCAGTTCTAGATATATTTTGAACGATTCAGGAATCCAATGGAATGCTGTTCTGGAGTCAATCACTACCTTTTCGGCGTTTCGCATGTTGCGCAATTTTTCATCTGTCCGGAAATCAATCTCCGGCTCAGTTTCCGCTCGCTTATTTATTTCATTGACGGAGAGTCCTAGCTCCATTCCCACTTGTCTAAAAAAATCTCCAGACGAAAAATGCTTAAAGCCGAGTTCTTTGGCTACCAACTTTGCAGTGCTCGATTTACCACTACCAAGCCCTCCGCAAATGGTGATAATTTCTTTCTTCATTGTCTAAGTATATCACATTGATTTTTCAAGCTAAATTTTGTATTGTTTAAATATATGGCAAATAAAAATGGTCAGACTTTCGTGTTTTTTGGAATAGTGGGCTCTGGCAAAGGGACACAAGCCAAGCTCCTGCAAGACTTTCTAAAGGAGAAAGATGGAGGAGAGTGTGTCTATATCTATCCCGGTAATGAATACAGAAGGTTAATTGAGTCAGGTAGCTACTCTGGGCACCTCATCAAAGATTCTCTCGATAGGGGGGAACTTCAGCCAGACTTTTTAACCAATACAATTG
>Ga0209542_10010080_pt1 | contig 17148 bp, 18 predicted proteins | sample RifCSPhighO2_01_FD_184028 | JGI IMG/M metagenome (GOLD analysis project Ga0209542, IMG submission 184028) | Soil microbial communities from Rifle, Colorado - Rifle CSP2_plank highO2_0.1 (SPAdes) (version 2) | ecosystem: Environmental > Terrestrial > Deep subsurface > Rock core/Sediment ...
CAACCTGATAGGAAGCCGGCGTCAAAGCCACCTGAAATGTAAGCCTTACCATGGCTCCAGAAGCCAGATCTCCCGCCGACCATACAATTTGGCGGCTTTTATTGTCAAAAGAGAAGTTAACCCCTTGATCCTGCGGATAAATATTATCAACCAAATAAACATTCTGGGGTAGAATAGCTTTTACTTTTATATTTTTTAAATCGTTAACGTCGTTGTTAACTTGCCAGACAATTGCGTAATAAGTGGTTTGCCCAACTTTTGGAGGAATAGGGCCTGAATTTTCAATGCCGCCAGTGCTTTGAAAATAGGCTTTTTGCGAAAAGCTAACCTTAGAGCTTATCTTTGTATCAAAACTTTGGCTGATGTCTAATACATTAACCCTGTTTATCACAACCGGGTTTGCTCCTTGAGGCAAAGAGTCTTTCAGTTTTATGCTAAAACTTACGCTTACCTGTTGATTTGGATTTAAGGTTTTTAGTTGCAAAACCTGGTTTGGATCAAAAACTATTAAGTTATCATTTTGATTGACCTGCCCGTCTGTTGAAGACAAGGTTGATAAGTCATAAGCATCTCCCTGCAGGCGGTCAACAACGAACAAGTTACTAAAAGGCGTAGATCCGATATTGCGGAAAGAAACCGTATAGTTTAATGTGTCTCCAAAGGAAGCAGCATAATTTGAGGAACCGTTAATCTGCTGAGACACAAAAAGTAAGGGTTGTGCCACCTGTACATCTTGGTCTATCTTTTTAATGGTCACAAAAACCCCGTTTTGCCACATGCCAAGCTCCGCCGAAAAAATCAACTGGCTTTGAGTGTCAGATGTCACATTTCCAGATATTGTCACCCTTCCCCCATGCCCTTTGTTTAAAGTGCCTACTTTCCATTCAATGTCATCAAGAGACATTGGGTCTGAATAAGTTATATCAAAACCATTCACTGGAGCCACTCTCACGCTCAAGTTTTCCAATGGATAATCAATGCTTGAAAAATAATTAATGGAATAGTTTATAATCTTTCCCTTTTCAACACTAGAAGGCAAGTCATAAGTAAAAGTTATGGGAGCCTCAGAGATTGTAGTTGACAGAGTTGTGTCAGATTCATATTGGGCCGACAGGTTACGTGGCGTGTATGTCAGCCAAGCGTGAGCCATTTTTACATCTCCCTCTTGGCCCAGAATCCTTCCTTTGAATTGAATTGAGTTTTCCTGCCCCGGATAAATATCATCTAGACTTTGCGTAAAACGCATCTTTGAATCTTCAGTTAAAGAGTTATCTGGAAGCTGGAAAATAAGCTGGGGGTTCTGCAAAACAAAATTCCCATTATTTTTGTATTTTACAGTGTAAGTGATTTCATCTCCCGCTTTTGCTGAAGCGGGCCCCAAAATCTGAAGATTTAAAATTCCTTTTGAGAATACCGCATTGTTAAAATACCAGTAGGCTCCTGCGGTTAAAACCACGACAATAGCCACCAAGGAAAGCAAAACCTTCCTGCTAGTCATTATCTTGTGAAAATCAACTTTCAACATTTCTTGATAAGTTCGAACTTAAATATAAATAATATCTGTCTGAAAGTTCTTTTAAAGACTCTTTGATGCCATCTTGCATCCTAAGCTTTGAAAGAATACCCCAGTCCTTTTTTATAATTAACCTTAAAACCTTTACCGTGTCTGACTTAATTTTTATTCCCTTTCGCTTTTGACTGTAACAGTTTTTGCAAATGATTCCTCCTTCTATGTTGGAAAAATAAAGTCCGTACGGATTAAGCTCCTGCTGGCAATTGGCGCAATTTAGGAGCTCTGGCCTGTATCCCAATTCAGACATGAAGTTCCAGAAAAAGTAGTAATAAACCATTTGACAGCTTTCATTGTTTGACTGGCATTGGTTTAGCTTTTCAAACGAGTCAACAAGTAATACCCATACCTTTTCATCGGGCTCCTGACCTCTTATAAAACTATCTGCCAATTGGGAAATCCTGTGTGCAGTTTCCAGTATTTTTGAATCTTGAAATAAGTTTTTAAATCTTTCTATAAAGATTGCATCAGTCAAAGTTTTCGTCCGCCTACCCTGTATAAACTCAATATACGATAAGGCAAAAACATCTATTCCGCCCCGAAGCTTTGAGTCAATTTTTCTAATTCCTCTTCCTACCACCTCTAATCTGCCAAAGTCTTTCGTAAAAACTGAAAATATCCTATTGGCATCTAAGTTATCCTCTTTTTTAAAAACAAAACCTTCTGTTTTATATCGTAGAGTCATTATTATTTCTTATCTAGTCCAAATAACCCTTTAAAAAAGTTTCTTACGTTTTCTTCTCTTTTCATCTCTCCTATTTCAGATTGAGTGACGCCACCTTTGCTTATTTCTGCTACTTCATGTTTTTTTCTCTCGTATTCAATTGCTTTTCCGCGAGGTGAGTTAAAAAAGTTGTTAATTTCTTCACGAGTAATTCCATCTCTTTTAAGATCCCCTGGCAGTATTTTCTCCATTTCCTTTATAGCATCTCTCACTTCTTGTGAGTTAGCAGGTTTACCAAGAACCTCAGCTAATTGTTTTTTAACTTCTGGATTTCTTTCTAACTCAAAATTCATTTTTCCCTCATAAACTCTAGATTGACCATGAAATAATGTATCGTCTTTTGGTGCCTCAATTGGCCCCGATGGATTATAATTGGAGTTTGATTTATGAGCAGTGGGTATGGGATATTTTGAGTTTTGATCCTCTCCTCCTGGCGAAGGCTGGTGTGGTGGGGGCGTTGGAGGTGGTAGCGGTGGAATTGGCATATTATTATTTTTTTAATTTTATTAATAAACTTTGTTCACCTGCTTTAAATTCTTTTTCGAATGCGTCTTTTGAGATGTCATTTTCATTTGAATATTTTTTGGCCTTAATCTCTTTTAAAACCACTGCTTTATTTTCTTCTAAAACCCTAACAATTGAGTCATTGCCGGCAAAAGAAATTAAAATTTCCTCTTGAGGAGTCAGCCCCGCCTCTTTTCTCATTTCTTGCACAAAACGAATTATTTCTCTTACTAATCCTTTTTCTTTCAGGCTTTCTGTAATATTCAAATCCAGTTCCACCTCTTTTTCTATTGTACCATCAAAAACAACTTCTTCCACGTTAACCTCATCTTTTATCAAATCCAGCAAATCTTCATTATTGATAATCTTTGATTTTTGGTTTTTAACTTTTAACTTTGCTAAGGGTTGCCTAACTTTGACCGAATTCAAAGCTCTTTGAGCCAACGCAAGCGTTACTACACTACGCACTTCATCCATTTTTTGCTCTAATTCTAAATCAGTCTGCATGCCTTTTTCATAACTTGGCCAATCACACAAGTGGATTGATTCAGGCATATTTTCTGACTTTAAATCTTGATACATTTTTTCAGCAAAAAATGGCATCACGGGCGACATCAGCTTTGCCACTGAAATCAAAATTAAATAAAGAGTCTCAATAGCTTCTTTTTTATCTTCGTTAGCATCGTGAAACCTTTTTCTTGATCTTCGTAAATACCACAAAGACAAATCATTTATACAAAAATCCTCTAAAGACAAAACTGCTTTTGCAATGTCGTATTTATCAAAACTAAATTCAATGACACTAGTTAAGTTAATCAATCGCGAAATAACCCACCTATCTAAAACATTACTTTTATCGCTTATTTTTATTTCTTCTAATTGAGGTCTTTCACTTTTATTTACATAGGTTTCAAAAAAAGAATAAACATTGTAAACCACTAGTAATTTTCTCTTTGCCTCGTCAATTAAGTTGTATCCAAAATTAGCATTTTCAGCAGGATTCTGTTTTGCATAGTACCAGCGAATTGGGTCAGCCCCAACTTTCTCTACAGCTTCATCAAACCAAATAGCATTTCCTTTTGACTTGTGCATTTCTTCCCCCTTTTCATCTCGAACAGAAGCGTATCCAAAGATCGTCTTAACTGGTTCTGTCTCTTCCAAAACAGCTGACATTACCAAAATGGCATAAAACCAATTTTTAAATTGCCCCGGAAAGGATTCTGTGACAATTTCAGCAGGAAACCATTTTTTCCAGTACTTTTTATCTGAAAAGTACTTCATTGTGGAATAGGGAACTATCCCAGCATCCAGCCAGGGGTTTCCAACGTCTTTTATTCTTGAAACAACTGCCTTGCAACTCTTGCACTTTATTTTTACATTATCTACCCATGGTCTGTGTGGAGATTTTCCTTCAAAACTTTCCCAACCTTCAATTGCCCTCTTTTTTAATTCTTCCTTGCTGCCAATTACTTCAAAATTACCGCATTCTTTACACTCAAAAATAGGCAATGCCAAACCCCAGTATCTTTTTTTAGATATCAGCCAGTCATGCATATTGTTTAGCCAGTCCATTTCTCTTTCTTTCCCGAAAGAGGGAATCCAGTTTATTTTTTCAGTAATCTCTTGCAAAGGTTTTCTTAACTTATCCATTGCAATATACCATTCGTCAACAACGCGCCAAACAAGTTCTGTTTTGCAACGCCAGCAAGTGGGATATCTGTGTTTATACTTTTCTATTTTAAAAACATAATCGCCTTTTGATTTTAAGTAATCTAAAATAATCTCTGGGTGTTTTTTGGCATTTTTACCAGAAAATTCTCCAAGACCATCCAGATAAACTGCATCTTCTCCAATAATTTCTATCATTGGCAATCCTAATTTCTTGCCAAGCTGAAAGTCTTCTTGTCCAGCTGAAACAGCTGTATGCACAAGTCCCGTGCCTTCTTCAATATTAATTGGCATTATTCTTTCATCGGTTGCAATAACTGTATGGAAATTTTTGGGATAATTTTTAGATGTTTCACGTACTTTCGACAAATCATCAAAAGCAAAAGTGTATTTTAAGCCAACAAGATCTTTTCCTTTTATATTTTTTAAAACTTTTGAATCTTTACCAAAAATTTTCTGAGCCAAATCTTTCGCCACCCAATTCTTCAGCCCTTGTTCATCCTGCACCAAAGAATAATCAAGTTTTGCATCAAACGCCACAGCAATATTGGCAGGCAATGTCCAAGGAGTAGTTGTCCAAACCAAAAGATACTCGTCTTTTTTGCCGACTATGGGCAACCTAAAGTAAATTGACTCATGGATAATTTCTTTATATTCTTCTGTTAAAATTTCGTGCTGGCTTATGGCAGTCCCGCATCTTGGACACCAAGGCACAGAGTCGCGCCCTTTATATAAGTAGCCAAGTTCCCAGCATTTTTTCAAGAAATGCCAAATTGCATAATTGTTCTCCTCAGACATTGTATAGTAGCTGTTTTCCCAATCCATCCATTGTCCCAATCTTACTGATTGCTGTGTCTGAATGCCCGCATACTTTAAAACTCTTTCTTTGCATTTTTCAACAAACTTGTCTATGCCATAAGTTTCAATGTCTTTTTTGGTTTTAAAACCAAGCTCTTTTTCAACTTCAACCTCAACCCAAAGCCCCTGGCAGTCAAAACCGTTTTGATATCTTTCGTCATAGCCTTTCATCGCAAAATATCTTTGCAACAAGTCTTTATAGCTTCTGCCCCAAGCGTGATGCACACCCATTGGATTATTAGCCGTAATAGGTCCATCCAAAAAACTCCAAGGTTTCCCCTTTTTATTTTTTTCTCTTAGCTTTTCAAAAATCTTGTTATCCTGCCAGAACTTTAATATTTTTTGTTCTTCTTCGGGGAAATTGTATGCCATAGTACACGATTTAAGATTTATGATTTACGGTTTTGAAAATTGATAATTGAAAATTACTTAAAACTCTCTTATCTCTGCGTTTTTCATTCTTCTATTTTCAAAGTATTTTTCAATTGCCTCTTTTTCCGGCAAGCTTTCCAGTTTTGCAGAAATCATTGAAAGTGTTACTTGGTGACTCACAATCACTATGTTTTTTCCATTATACTTTTTTTCCATGTTCTTTAAAAAAGATTCAATTCTCTTGCCCATTTGTCTGTAATTTTCCCCATGTGGCGGAGTTTTGGTAAACCTTTGAGCAATACTTTCAAAGTAGCTTTTCAAGTCTGGTGTGGGTATGCCATTCAAATCTCCCACATTATATTCTCTTAACCTTTTATCATACAAGGGCTTTATTTTCAATTTTTTGCCTATTATTTCAGCTGATTGCTTTGTTCGCAGAAGATCTGATGAAAAAATTAAATCTATATCTTTGTCTTTAAAATATTCTGTCGCTTTTTTAATTTGCTGCCTGCCCTCTTTAGTTATGAAGTTTTTAAAATTTTCCGGCCAGCACGAAATCACCTTTTTTTCATTGGATAGCGCCCTGCCATGCCTAATCAAGTAATATTTATTTTTCAATTTCATTGGTAAAGTATCGATGCGAATATACAAATTTACTAATTATACAGATTATCATACAAAAATTTACAGAAACTTTTTCCTGGCATCTGTTTCTATTCTTACCACCATTATAGGTTTTATATATCGATTTCTAAAATTAACCATCAGCCCCAATTTCTTGCTCGTCATTTGCAAGTATCTTTGTAGTTGGTAAAAATCTTCTTTATTTATTAACCTTTTAGCTTTAAGTTCAAGAATTAACTTATCCTCAACTACAAAATCAATAATATTATGTCCATCATCTAATCTTTTCTCTCTATTGTAACTCAACTTTGATTCTTTCAACTTTTCTTCAACCAAGTCTCCATATTGCTTTTCTTTTGCAAACCGTCCCATTTCATTATGCACAGCAAAACAAATGCCGTTAACCTTGTATGAAAGTTCGCCGTAAATGATTTTCGTATTTTTATTCGTATCATTAGTATCCATTTGTATATTTGCATCGATACTCTACATCTTATCAGGTGCAGATATTCCAAGCAACCACAATCCATTTTTCATTGCAACTGAAAAAGCTCGCGTCAAAACAACTTTATAGGACGACAGATCATCACTCTTATCAACTATTTGATTGTTGGCGTAATAGTTGTTAAATTCTCTTGCCAGCTCAATAAGATAAGTGGCAATAATGTGCAGCTGGTACTCTGTACCCGCTCTTTCAACAACTTCGGGAAAGCGAGCAATCATTTTGACCAGAGCATTAGTTGTATTCGGATGCATTCGTAGATTTGGGTTAATTCTCTCGGTTTTTGCTTTTTCTAAAACAGATTTAGCTCTAACATATGCATATTGCAAATACGGTCCCGAATCTCCCTCAAAAGAAATTGACTTTTCAAAGTCGTAAATAATGTCACTTCCAATTGATTGCTTTAAAATTGAGTATTTTAAGGCTCCAATTGCCACTTGCTCAGAAACCTCTCTTTTTTCTTGATCAGAAAAATTTCTTTCTGCAATCTTCTGCAAAACCATATTCTGTACTTTTTCAATTAAGAATTCGGCCGTTATTACGTTTCCCGTTCTTGAAGACATTTTTCCTTCGGGTAAACGCATCATTCCGTGCCCAATGTGTTTTGTTTTTTCAGCCAACTCCGGAAAAATTTGCTTCATTGCCGACAGTAAAACTTTAAAGTAGGCATTAATCTCGTTGCCCGTAATAATTACAGAGGCATCATATTTAAACTTATCATATTTTATTTTTGCCAACCCCAGCTCTTTTGCCTCGTAGGTGGGCAGTCCTTGCGAGTTTATAAAAACTCTTGTGTGCAAGCCGTGATTTTCGCCTTTAAATACAATTGCCCCATTATCTCCCTTTTCAAAAACTTTTCCAATATTTTTCTCAACAACCTCTTTGCCAAAGCCGGCAACCTGGCTTTCAAGAATAAAATTATCAAACCTGGTGCCAAGCCGTTTGTAAATTTCATTGAAATACTCCAGACTCCACTTTTTCCCCTCATCATAAACTTTGTTTATTTTTTTGTCTGATCTATCAAATATTTTTTTGTTGAGTTCTGTAATTTCTTTTTTTGCGTCTTCATTACTTTCAAAAGCATTGTTTCCGGCCACATAAGCCTGTTGCCATGGTAAATCAGGATTTTTAAGCTTTCCAAAAACTGCTTTTGCAATTCCAATACCCACATCGCTTTGATAGCAAAAACGCTTTGTTTTGGCTCCCTGAAATTCTAAAACCCTTGAAATTGACTCCCCAATAGAATTGCTCATTAAGTGTCCAATGTGAAACTCTTTTAAAATATTAGGGTCTGTGTATTCAACAATTACTTTTTTGTTTTTTAAGCTGTTATTTTTTCCAAAATCTTTTCCAACTTTTTTTAGCTCATCAATAAAAAAACCGTTTGTAAGGTAAAAGTTTATAAAACCTGGCCCCGCCACCCCAACTTTTTCTATTCTCACATTCTCGAGAATGTGAGAATGATTTATTGTATCCACAATTTCATTTGCAACTTCAACCGGATTTTTACCAAGTTGATTTGCCAAAACCAAGGCAACATTAGTTGAGTAATCACCATAGTTAAAATCTTTTGTTGTTTCAACAGAAAATTTCCCCTCTTTTCGACGGCCGTTATATTTTAGAGAAATTTTATTTACTGCCTTATTAATTATTTTTTCAATTTCGTCCCGTATCATAAATCTTAAACCTTATACCCCTGCCCTCAGGCAGGTTAAATCTAATTAATAGTTGTTCCAATAAATGACTTGCCATTTAAAAAGTTTTCAAGGCGGTCAAGCTTTGCCCCATTTAAAATAACCACTTTAATTTTTAAAACTTCTGCGTCGCGCGATGCAACGGGGTCAAAGGGAGCAGAAAGCCCCGGACTCCATTTAATAGGTAAAATTTTGCGAAAACTCTTCCAATCAATTTCTTTTATGGCTTTGGCGTTTTTAAACTTTTTGGGATCCTTGTCGTAAACATAATCAATGTTGCTCATATTAATTATGGTTTTAATTCCCATATTTTTTGCCAAGGTAACGGCGCAATAATCAGTTGACCATCCGGGCTTCCAACCCCCGCCGACAATAACATCTTTTTTGGTGGCTAGTTTTTTTGAGGGATTCGTAACAACTTCCGCATAGACCCATTCGCCAAAGGCCTGCTTTACTAATTTTGCATTAAGCCTAGTAGCGTCAATGCCTATCCAGTCGCTTTCTTTGCTATCGGCGCCAAATGATTCAATGGCTTTACTGTAGTTGCGTGCTGTTTTTCCTCCGCCAACGAATATAAAAAAGCGGCAAGTACCCAAGTACTTTTTGATGACATTGCGAAAGGCCTTTAAAAAAGTGGCATCTATCTCGCCCGGTACCACCAACGACCCTCCTAAAGAAATAATAATGTTTTGCTTTGGCATTCAAAAATTTTATCACAAAACAACAAAAAATCCCAGAGAAAACACTGTTTCTCTGGGATGACATAGTCTCACAAGGGTCTGACCACATGTATTTCAGCTTTCCTTATGCGGTACTGGGGATAGCTAGGACGATCATATTCGCCAAGCTTGCGTTCCTGGACGTGAAGCCATACCGTAGTAGCATCGCCAAGCTCGTGTCCTTGCTGTTCTGAAAAACCCAACTCTTCTAGTTTTTTCTCGGCATCTTCTCTTGAGGCAAATCCGCCCAAAAAGGTGGAGCTTCCCCAATTACCGCCTGCAACAGTAAGACTTTGAAATGTAATCGCATGCTCCATGGCATACCTCCAACAAAGGAACAATTCGTGAAACCTTTGCCTAGTCTATACTATTTAAGCCCAAATTTAAAGGCAAACTAAATTAATTAAAATCTTAACAATACTTTAATTTTGCAAAGTAAAAATATTCATCCAGATAATTTACATATAAAAACCCTGCAACTAATTTGCAGGGTTCTCGCGTATTGAACGCCTAAACGCCTAATTTAATTCCAAAAGAGCAAATGGATTATCGCTATGCATATCGGACTTAATTCCAGAGTGACAAAGGCCCCACTCTTCACCATCCCAGTACATGCCACAAATTTTAATGTATTTTAGAAAAACAGAAATGACCGTTCCTCCAAAAAGAATTGTCTTATGCCTTCTCCAATCATCTGGAATAATATCCTGACTATTAAGAAGAGCATAAAGCACCTGTATATCAAGAAAAACATATTTTTCTTTTCGCTTTAGGCGCCCTAGTTTCTCTTCTAAGGTAATCAGCCGTTCGCCCGATTCGACGCCAGTTTCAAACTTTATGTCTTGAAGACTGAATTCGCTAATAGAAAAAGAATTCTCGTCCTGTCCAAGGATAAACCAATCTTCTCCTTCAAACATATTGCGCCAAGAACAATCTGCCCGATCGACAGTAAGTACTTTAAAGTCACACATTTTAAACCCTTTCCCTAAAGAAAAATCTTCTACCTACTCTCTATATATTATAGTAATAAATTATTTTGTCAATAGTTTACAATACTTACTCTCGCCTGTAAAGTATATGAATGACCATCTATTCCGACAACAAAAGGGCCAATTTTGACTACGAGATCATAGAAAAATATGAGGCGGGTTTGGTTTTGTTGGGGCAAGAAGTAAAGTCAATAAGAGTGGGGCGAATTAACTTAAGCGGGTCTTACGTGGTTTTTCAACAAGGAGAACCTGTTTTAATAGGTTCAAAAATTCCTCCGTGGCAACCAAATAATGCTCCAGTCGACTATAACGACGAAAGAACACGCAAACTATTGCTTAACAAAAAAGAAATAGATTATCTGGCTGGCAAGGCAAATGAGAAGGGTTTTTCCCTAATACCCTTGAAAGTTTATGATAAAAATGGTAGGATAAAGCTTGAATTCGGATTAGCCAAAGGAAAGAAGAAATACAACAAAAAAGAAAAGATTAAGAAAAGAGATATTGAAAGGCAGACCAGACGAGAGCTTGCACAGTAAACTTGGGAGCGCAAGCATCGACAAGTGCATTCTTTTAAAATAAGCAAATTGAGTATTCTCAAATCTCACAAAACTTTGAGAAAAACATAATTGCTAACTTATTCGCTAAGAAGCAACCAGCATTAGCATACGCTTAATGCTCATCTTTACTGTCGACTCCTTATAGGCAGATAAAGGTGTTATATTATAAGGAAACAACGGCTTTTCCCGAAAGCCGTAAATAAAACGGGAAAAGGGTTTTAATTTTTGTCTGTTAAACACTAACACCTAAAATTAAACAGACTAAATTTGTAGAATTATTTTAAAAAAGCATTTGCACGTGGGTTCGATCCCACCGCTTCCACCAAATTAGGTGCTAGATCTTAGGTGATAGATATTAAAAAAATACTAAACCCTATAATCTAACACCAAACACAAAAATTAATAAAGTTTTAGTAAACAATTTCATACGAGCAAAAGAGGTAAGAGTTATTGATGAAGAAGGAAAACAGCTTGGCTTAATGAATATTTTTGCCGCCATTGATTTGGCAAAATCCAGAGGCTTTGATCTAATACAAGTTACAGACAAAGTAGAGCCTCCAGTTTGCAAAATTGGCGAATACGGCAAATATCTTTATTCGCAGCAAAAGAAAGAAAGAAAAATAAAAGCAGGGACAAAAGAGTCAAAGTTAAAAGAAATTCAACTTACTTTCAATATTTCACCCCATGACATTGAGGTTCGGGCAAAAAGAGCTGCGGGCTTTCTGCAAGAGGGAGACAAAATAAAGATTAACTTAGTTTTGCGAGGCAGAGAAAAGGCAATGGCCGAGTTTGCAAAAAACAAAGTGACACTATTTGTGCAGACACTAGAACAATTAACACCAATTAAAACAGAACGAGAATTAAAAAAAGAGCTGCGAGGATTTACAATGATAATATCCAAAAAATAGGTGCTAGGTGTTAGATTTTAGGTGCTAGATAACGCAATAAAACGTTACGAACCAAAACCCAACACCAAACACCCAACACCTAATCATGAAAACAAAGAAATCACTAACAAAAAGATTTAAGATCACTAAAAACGGCAAGATTTTAAGAAGGCTTTCAGGACAAGACCATTACAGATCAAAGAAAACCGGTCAAGCAAAAAGAAAGGGTCGCAAGTGGGTTCCTTTGGCAAAGTCTGAAGTAAAAAGAATAAGAAAGTTTATTTCAAGATAATATTCATTTTTTAATACAAAAACATGGTAAGAGTAAAAAAGGGTAAATCAGCCCATAAGAAAAGGCGCCATTTGCTAAAACACGCAAAGGGTTTTCGATGGGGCAGAAAAACTAAGTTAAAGCTGGCAAAAGACGCATTAAGGCATGCGTGGACTTTTTCGTACAGAGACAGAAAAGTAAAGAAGAGAGATTTTAGGCAGCTTTGGCAGATTAAAATAAACTCAGCTTGCAGAAAAATGGGCATCAGCTACAGCAGGTTTATCAACGCATTAAAGAAAAATAAAATAGAGCTAGACAGAAAAGTGCTTGCCCAGCTGGTAGAAAAACATCCTGAAATATTTGAAAAAATTGTTGAGGAAGTCAAAAAATAGTTTGTAGTAAGTAGTTTGTAGTGAGTAGCCAAATATAAAACCGCCTTTTGAAGTGTACCCCGTTTAGTGGACACGGATAAAAAACCTCTACGCGGCGCAAATCTTCAGCAAATGATCTCGGTATTCTACCGGGGTCATTTTGTTTTTGCTCCATTGCGCACGATCGTAGTTGTAGTAATGAATGTAGTTTTCAATGAGCTGGTAAAGCTGTTCGAACATCGTACAGTCTTTGTAGTCAATGTCGTCTTTTAAATGACCGAAGAATGACTCAACCGGAGCGTTATCTATGCAGTTGGCTTTTCTAGACATAGACTGGAACATTTCCAAGGCTTTAACTTTCTCAATGTAAACAGGATTAGTAAAGTGGAATCCCTGGTCAGAATGAATCATGGCGTTGGGATATTGTTTCATCTGTTCGATCATGGTGAGCACAAGTTCCATGGTAATATGCATCGATACGTGCCAGGCTACGATTTCTCCCGAAGCAAGGTCTTTGACGATCACCAGGTAGGCACATCGGTGGTTGAAGAATAGATAGGTGATGTCAGTGCCAAATACTCGATATGGGACTGTCTGAGTAAATTGCCTGTCAAGATGATTGGGAAAGGTTCGGTGCTCTTGAGTTTTCTTCATGATAGCCTTGTAGGGATTCCTTCTTCGGATGGTGCATCTTAATCCATAAGTTTTCATGATTCGTTTAATCTTCTTGTGATTGAAATGAACCTTCTTTTCTCGTTCAAGATTCATACTAATCGTTCGCCAGCCCTATTTAGTCTTGCCTTTGTCAAAGATTTCCTTGATGAGTAGGCAGTCATTGTAGTCTCTGGCTGGCACTCTCGTATTCGCAAGCCATCGATAATATCCACTTTGCGAGACGCCAGCGATGCTGCATAGGATGTTGATATCTTTCTTTAATGTTCTGATGATACCATGCTTTTGGTTCGGCCGTAGTTTTACCTCTGTTTGCGGAGCTTGGCTAAAAAAGAGCTCTCGGCTTTCAGGTAGGCTATCTCTGCTTCATAGTATTTCAATTTCTCTTGGTCGGACATGGGACTCAGGGATTTTCTCCTTCCCGGGCCGCCACGGGTTTCTTTGGAAAATCCAGTTTTTCCTTTCTTCCGGTACGTCCTTGCCATCGGCCTAGACACCATTTCGGTTCTTCACGACCGATTAGAGTAAGATTAAAACCAGCTTCTTTAAAAATTGAAGCGGGCGACAGGCCTTCTTGGTGGCGCCTTATCGCAGCAAGCTTGAAATCTCTATGATACGTGATTGATTTATCGCTGCATCGCAGAACGTTGGGGTTCTGTTGCAACGTGACTATTTGCTCTTGGGTAAATATTCTTTTGCTCATAGTAGTTTTAACTTAGTTTTAGTTAATAGTATACCCACTTCTTTGCCAAAACAAAAAGTGGACGGCGGTTTTTTTACCGTGTCCACTTTTTGGGGCCCAGATCATATCGGGCGGTTTTTTGTTAAGTAGCTTTTTCTATCTTTAGAAGTTTTACCTTGTTTGCCTCGCCCCTATTATACCCGCCCACTTTGCCGTCGCTTCGCACTACCCTGTGGCAAGGAATTTCTTTATTATAATTTTTATTTAAAATATTGCCCACCGCCCGAAATGCCTTTGGACTGCCCGCCAATTCGGCAACTTGCTTATAAGTTAACACTTTCCCCTTTGGAATTTCACTCACAACACTAAAAACTCTTATCTTAAATGTTTCATTTTTCATGTTTCATGTTCTATGTTCCACGACGTAATCGTTTGCCTTTTCCAATAACTCTTTTGCATTTTTGTATGTTACCCGCTTGAAAGCCGTTTCAAAGGGAAGCCATAAAAAACCTTTGTGCTCTTTTGAAATTTTAACTTCTTCTGTTTTTGTTTCAGCCAGTAAAAAAACTACCAGCTTGAAAACCCAAGGAGCTTTTTTCTTTGCCTCGCCAACCAGGTCGTAACTTTTGCGGAAAAAATACTTTGCGTACTCTTTGAATCCCGGTATAATTTTTAAGTCAATAATTCCTGTTTCCTCTTTAATTTCCCGAAAAGCCGCTTCCTCAACGCTTTCACCCTCTTCAATGTGCCCCTTGGCAAACTCCCAGTGACCTGACGGGTAATGCAAAAGCAGATAGTGCGGTACACCGTTTACAATGCGAAATATTATAGCTCCTGCTGATTTTTCCTTTGGCATAATGTTATTTCAAAATTTAAATCTCAAAATGCAAAATGATGATTATAAATTAAAAATGCCTTAATAATTCCTCAATTGGCAAAGTATTTATAATGTCTCCTTTCTCAGCCCACCCGCGTCTTGCCTGCAGAATTCCGTATTCCATTAAGTTCATCTGTTCTTTTTTGTGGGCGTCTGTGTTTATAATCATTTTGACTCCGTGATTTTTTGCCTTCCTAATATATATGTCTCTCAAGTCCAATCTTGATGAAGAATTAATTTCCAGTATTGTCCCCGTATCCTTTGCAATTTTTAGTATTTCATCAATGTCTACAGCATACTCGTCTCTTTGGCCAACTACTCTACCCGTTGGATGAGCTAAAATATCAACATTGGGGTTTTGCATTGCTTTTTTAATGCGCGCCATCATTTCAGCTTTTTCCATTTTCAAAAAAGAATGAACTCCTGCAATAACATAATCCAGTTCTTCTAAGACTTTGTCATCAATATCAATTGACCCGTCCTTTAAAATATTAGCTTCGCAGCCAGCTAGAATTTGAAATTTTCTGGACCCGCTGGGACTCCCGAAGGTTGCATTTGAAATTTGAAATGACTTGTTGAGTTTTTTAATATATTCTACCTGTTCAAGGAGCTCTTTTTCATTGAGACTGCGCTCTATTTTAAGCGTTTTAGTATGATCTGAAATTCCAATATATTCATACCCCAAACTTATTGCATATTTTGCCAAAGCTTCAACTGAATCTTTTCCGCCGTCAGTATCTTGCCAATTTGAATGAACATGCAAATCTCCTTTAATGTATTTTAAATCAATAAGTTTCGGTAATTCATTTTTTAGAGCCGCCTCAACTTCTCCTGCGTTCTCTCTTATTTCAGGAGGAGGGCAGGCCATACCCAACTTTTTATAAATATCCTCTTCTGTGTGGCTTGCAACCATTTTAGACCCATGGAACAGTCCATATTCAGAAAGCTTTAATCCTTTTTCAATTGCAATTTTTCGCGTTATAATATTGTGCTCTTTTGACCCCGTGAAATACTGCAAAGCCGCCCCGTAGCTTTTATTTGGAATAACCCGCAAATCCATATCAAAGCCGTATCTCATTCTAACCGAGGCCTTCGTCCCTCCCTTGCCCCAGACTTTTTCAACACCAGGCAGAGAAACAAAAAAATCCATAATCCTCTTGGAATCCTCGGCAATAACCAAAAAATCCAAATCTCCAATTGTTTCTTTTCCCCTTCTTAGAGATCCTGCTATATCAACCTTATCAACTCCCTTAAACTTTTCCATTTTTTCTTTAACTTCGCGGGCAATTGGTAAAATTTCTGAAATTAAAAACCTGCCTTTGTCTCTTTTTAAAAATTCCAGGCCCTGTAAAATGTTCTTCTCTGTCGTCTCCCCAAAGCCAAATAAGGGAGCGACTTTACCGGCTTTCGCCGCCTTTTCTAAAGTTTTTAAATCATGCACGCCTAGTTCTTTATAAAGAACTTTTATTTTCTTTGGACCAAGCCCCTCAACCCTTACCATTTCATCCATTTTCAAAGGCATTCTTTTTTTAAAATTTTCATAGTCTTTTATCTTTCCTTTTTTAATATATTCCTCAATGTGCCTGGCAATTGATTTTCCGACTCCCGGAATCTCCATTAAAGCCTTTAGTCCGCCCTTTTTGTAGATTTCTTTTACATCTTCTTTTGAAGACTCCAAGGATTCTGCGGCTCTTTCAAACGCCTGAGGCTTGAATGGCACCTCCTCCATATAAAGATATCGGGCCATATCATAAAATATTTTTGCAATTTCCTGGTTGCTCATCGCTTCGCTCCAGCGACACCAATTACTAATCGCACACTAATTTACTAATGGGTACTAGTAAATTCGGGTGTCATTTGTAAATTGGAGTCGCCTTTATACGTTAATGTTGTCTTTGCTGACAGGAAGGTCGTGCACATTTCTTGGCACCTTAGGAAGCATATCATCCCGGACTCTTGCAATAAAAGCAACTGAAAGCAAAGTTGAAACTCCAATTACTATAAAAATCAGCTGAAAACCTATGTAGCCGGCTATTATACCCCCGGCGGCTCCAGAAACCCCGGCCCCAATCCCTAAAATAGTACTATCTAAACCGCTTTCGTAGGCCTCTTTTCCTTTATCAACATGCCTAATAAAAATAGCATACGAGGACGGGACAATCATAGACATTCCCACAGCGTGCAAAACCTGCAAAGCATAAATATGCCATGGCAAAGTAGAGAACAAAAAACCAAAGGGGACTAATCCTGTAATAATAGTGCCTGTGATATAAAACCAGAAGTCGTCAATTTCACCGTGATTTTTGTCTAAATAGTTTCCGATGGGAACTTGTAATATGGATTTTGTAATCCAATAAAAAAGAGTGGCAAACCCGGCTACCGTGGCGGCTTCTGCAATATTATTGCTCACTCGTTGTATCAAAAAGATGGCAAACACCGGAGACAAAAGCCCCCAAGAGGAATTTATAACAAAATCCCAGTAAATGTAAGCTCGCATTACCTTGTTTACTCCCTTGAAAAAATTGAACATAATTTAATTGCCGAGGATAGTGAGCTGATGAACGCATCGCAATGTGTTCATCCGCGAACGACGAGGGCAATACAGGG
>Ga0209542_10010081_pt1 | contig 17146 bp, 26 predicted proteins | sample RifCSPhighO2_01_FD_184028 | JGI IMG/M metagenome (GOLD analysis project Ga0209542, IMG submission 184028) | Soil microbial communities from Rifle, Colorado - Rifle CSP2_plank highO2_0.1 (SPAdes) (version 2) | ecosystem: Environmental > Terrestrial > Deep subsurface > Rock core/Sediment ...
TGATTTAAATTTTATTATGAAAATTATTATCACAATCAAAGACAAGAAAGATGTTGATTCTACTGTTGATAAGGTTTTAGATATTGGGAGTGTGTTAGAGAAGAAGTTTAAAGGATTTAAGATGGGAAGATGTAAGTGTATGGGTGATGGAACTATGTTGATTTTGGAGAAGTGATTACTAATTAAGTTTTTAAGCCACAGATACATCGATTTATCAAAGAGGATAAAATGTCATTGTTTAATCAGCTACTAATAAACGGAATAATCGCTGGAGCAATTTATGCTTTAGTTGCTTCTGGATTCTCTTTAATTTATAATGCCTGCAAGTTTATACATTTTGCACATGGGGCTGTTGTTGCTTTTTCTGCATACATAGCATATTACTTTTTTTCAACTTTAAATATTAACTTCGGATTTTCAGTTTTATTTGCTTTAATTTTTGCTTGTCTTCTTGGGTGGGCTATGAATCATTTTGTTTATAAGAAATTTAGAGAAAGAAAAGCAAGTAATAGTATTTTGCTCATTGCTAGTTTTGGTTTACTTATTTTGATAGAATCATTAATTTTAATCTTGTTTGGAGCAGATGTAAAAACTATTAATTATATAGAAGTTGCTAAAGGAATTGAAATTTTTGGAGCAATAATAACTCCATTACAGATTCTTATTGTTGTTTCTTCAGCTGTCATTTTTATTGGATTATTTTTGTTTATGAAAAAAACAAAGCTTGGCAAAGCAATGAGGGCTGTTTCAAATAATAAAGATGTTGCTGAAATTGTTGGAATAAATTCTGAAACTATTTATTCTTGGAGTTTTATTATTGGTTCATTAATTGCAGGAATTGCAGGAATTTTAATCGGGTTAGAACAAAACTTAGAACCTACGATGGGAACAAGTTTAATTATTAAAGGATTTACTGCCGCGATTATTGGTGGAATTGGAAATGTTTATGGTGCTATTATAGGTGCATTATTGTTGGGATTAGCTGAAAATTTTGGAATTTGGTATTTGCCTTCAGGATATAAAGATGCAATTGCTTTTATTATTTTGTTTATATTTTTATTATTTAAACCAAAAGGATTGTTTGGAACTAAAAGGGAAGGAGACAAGGAATGATAGAAGCATATTTTATCCACTTATTGATTTTAATTGGTATATATTTAATCTTAGCTATATCTTTGCAGATTTCTATGGGTTTTACAGGAATGCTTAACTTAGGGCATATTGCGTTTTTTGCTATTGGGGCTTATACCTCTGCTTTACTTACATTAAATGGCTTTCCATTTTGGTTTGCATTTTTATCTGCTGGAATCTTAGCAATGATTTTTGGTTATATTCTTTCTCTGCCAATTAAGAAACTTAAAGGAGATTATCTTGCTTTAGCAACAATGGGATTCTCCTTTGTGATATATGCTATTTTATTGAATTGGACAGAATTAACAAGAGGATCTTTGGGCATTCCAGGAATATCTAAACCTTCTTTATTAGGTTTTAATTTTTCTAGTAATTTTACTTTTCTTATTCTAACATTTATTATTTGTGTTATTTGTTATTTTTTAATAAGAAGAATTACTCACTCTCCATTTGGAAAAGTTCTAGAATCTATAAGAGATGACGAACTTGCATCTAAAACGTTAGGAAAGAATACGTCCAAGGCAAAGTCCTTGTCTTTAATGATCTCTGCTTTCTTTGCAGGTTTAGCAGGCAGTTTATATGCGCACTATATAACTTATATTGACCCATCTTCATTTACGATTATGGCTCTTATTCCTGTTTTATGCATTGTTATAATTGGGGGTTTAGCTTCGTTAAGAGGAACTTTTATTGCAACAATAATCATTGTTCTATTGCCTGAACCATTGAGATTTATTGGTTTTCCTTCTTCAATAATCGGACCAATGAGACAAATAATTTACGCTTTGCTTCTAATTATCATTTTATTATATAAACCTAAAGGAATTTATGGAAAAGTGGAGATAGAATAATATGCTAAAAATTCAAAACTTATCAAAGAACTTTGGAGGAATAAAGGCAGTTAATAATTGCAGTTTTGAGATTGGTAATGGAAAGATAACTGCTTTAATTGGACCAAACGGAAGTGGGAAATCTACGATATTTAATCTTATTTCTGGAGTTCTAAAAGCCGATTCAGGAAGGGTTTTATTTGATGGCAAAGATATAACAAACCTGTCTGTTGATAAAATTTCAAATATTGGCATTTCAAGAATCTTTCAAAAATCAAGATTATTTAATAATTTAACAATAAAGGAAAATATACTTCTTGCTTTTGACAACGAAGATGAAAAGTTTTGGAAGAGTTTGTTTGGATTAAATAATCATACAAACGAAAAAGAAGAAAAAATAAAAGAGATGCTTAAATTTGTTAAAATGAATGAACACGAAAGAAAATATGCAAGAAATTTAAGTTTTGGACAAAAGAGATTAGTTGAAATTGTCAGAGCAATTATAAATCCGCATAAATTATTGATGCTTGATGAGCCAGTTGCAGGTGTAACTCCTCTATTAAGAAAAGAACTTTCAGAAGTTTTATTAAAATTGAAGGAAAAAGGAGAAACAATCTTTATTATAGAACATGATATGAATTTTGTTTTGAATATCGCCGATGAAGTTGTTGTTATGGACGAAGGAAGGATTATTGCTCAGGGCAAACCTCAACAAATTAAGAAGAATAAGAAAGTTTTAGAGGCTTATCTTGGTGATTGAAGTAAGGTTTATAAATATGGGTTATATAAAAATATTATGAAAAAGAGTTTAATGTGGATTGTTGGAATTGCTATAATTCTAATAGCAATAATAGGATTTTATGTTTCAAATCAGAATAATGTGGCGAATACCGTGAAGATTGGTGCAGTAATGCCCTTAACGGGGTTTGCTGGATATTGGGGACAATATGCAATTAAAGGGATGGATTTAGCTGTTGAAGATATTAAGTCGGACTACGGAAATGAATCAGTAATTCTTTTAGTAGAAGATGACCAAAGCGATAACAACCAAGCAGTAACAATAGCTAATAAATTTGTTAGTGTTGACCAAGTGGATGTCTTGTATTCCGAGTTTTCTGGTTTAAGTGCAGCGATCTCTCCAATAGCATTGAGTAACAATATTACTTTAATGTATGGTGCTTTCAATCAAAAAATAATAAGTAGCAATCCTCTTAGCATAAAATCTTTTATTGACTATTCGAAAGCATGTAAGCAATATGCAGAGTATGCTAAAGCTAATGGAGTTAAAAAAATTGCTGTTGTGAATGAATTAGAGGATGTTGTTCCTTACTGTATTGAAGAAATAAAGAAAGAGTATAGTGAAGATAATATTGTGCTCTTTGAAAATGTTGTTGATAACAAAGATTATAGAACCTTATTGTTAAAAATTAAAGCACAAAATGTTGACTCGATACTTATTCTGATGGTTGAGGCTTCTTCTACTAATTTTATTAAACAAAAAGCAGAGTTGGGAATAAATGCTCCGTTGGTTTGTTACAGAGCTAATTGTTATACTCAAAAAATTATAGAAACTTTCGGAGATACAATATTAAACAATACAATAATTTATGATGTTTCGGTATCTGATGTTTTTAAAGAAAAATTCAAAGAAAAGTATGATTTGTCTGGCGAAGACGAAATCATTCCTGCTGCATTTGCATATAATGGGCTTCTGTCTTTATTTGAATCCGCAAGACTTTGTGAAGATTCAAAGGATGCAACATGTATTGTAAACAACATCGATTCTGTGAAAGTTAAGAGTTCTAGCTTCAATAATGCTAGTTTTGAAAATAGACGTCTTCAAATTTATTTGGATTTTTATAAAATTAATAACGGAAATAGAATAAAAATAAATTGAAATGACAAACAAAGAGTATGACAAGATTGGTGAAAAGTATGCCAATCTTATCAAGAATGACCCTTTGAAAAATTATTTACAATATCCCGGATTAATCGGACTTCTTGGAAATGTCAAAGGGAAGAAGATTTTAGACATTGGATGTGGAAATGGATTCTTTTCAAGCATGATTGCGAAAAAAGGAGCAAAAATCGTAGGTTTTGATGCTTCTGAAAAACAAATTGAACTAGCCATTCAAAATGAGAAAAAAATGAAATTGGAAATGGAATTTTTTTGTTCAGATCAATTTAAATTTAGTTACCCTGGAAAGTTTGACTTAGCTTTCTCTAACATGGTCATATTCTATGCAGTTAATTTCAATGAGTTGGTTCAATTCTTCAAATGTGCATTTAAACATCTAAAAGATAAGGGGGAATTTATCTCGATTATTATAAATCCAGATTACAAGAGATTTGGAGAGCTACATTATGACAGAAAAATAATACGTGAGGGCAACAAAGCAAAATCTGAATTCTATATTAACGGAAAATTTGATGTAAGCTCCGAATTTTATTCATTTTTCACTAAACAAGAATATGAAAGTGCGGCTCGTGAAGCTGGATTTTCTAATAGTAAATGGAAAAGTATTAAGATTCAGAGGGAAGGAATTAAAGATAAGGGTGAAAAATTTTGGGAAGGTTACGATTCTGATCCTCTGTATGGAATTTTTGTTGTTAAGAAATAATCTTATAAACTCTCTATTCTTGTCTATCTACAGAAGAGGTTAATATGCTATATATCCAAAATCTTAAATCGGGCTACAATGGAAACGAAGTTCTTCATGGAGTTAACCTAGAAGTTGGAGCAGGAGAGATTGTAGCCATTATAGGACCAAATGGAGGCGGGAAATCAACGCTTATTAAGAGCATCTTTAGGTTAGCGAATATTTATGGGGGCAAAATATCTTTTATGGACAAGGATATAACTAAGATACCAACTCACGAAGTTATTTACGAAGGCATAAGTTATGTTCCACAAGGAAGACAAGTTTTTGATGAGATGAGTGTTCATGAAAACCTTGAGATGGGTGCCTATACTATGACGAATCATGCACTTATTAATACAAATATCAAAGAAGTTTATGAGAAATTTCCAATTCTTAAAGAAAAACAGAAAGATAATGCTTTTACTCTTTCTGGAGGTCAGCAACAGATATTGTCTATTGCAAGAGCTTTAATGCAAAATCCTAAATTGCTTCTTTTAGATGAGCCCTCTCTCGGTTTGTCACCAAAAGCAACGAAGGATATATTTGAAATTATCAAAAAATTGAACAAGGAAGGAATTTCAATAATGATTGTTGAACAGAATGCAAAACAGGCTGTGGAAATAGCTGATAGGACTTATGTATTAGAAGACGGGAAGATTGCTCTGACTGGTGGAAAGGAAATACTCAAAAATGAAAAGATAAGGGATATTTATTTTGGTGGAAGATAGTTTTATCCCCTTCAATGATTGTGATTTTCATGTAAGATAATTGAAGAAAAGTTTAACGTTCTTATCTAGCTGTTTTACGCTGCCAAATTAAGCCATAAGAACTCCTATAATGACACTTTATTCCTGAACTAATGGTTTTCTATGGGGGATATTAAACTATAATTATTAATCTTAAAAAATGAAGAATACATGTTGCAAAATGTTGCAGTATGTTGCAAGGGACATTTGGGACAAGTGCTACAACAAATGCATAAGTTTTTGTGCAGTGCAACGTTAGCACAAAACTTTGCTGTTGTTATACATTAGATGATGATGTAGCAAATATTATTTATAAGGGGTTGCAACATTGGGACATCGTTTTTAACTGGTATACAAGCATATTCTAAGAAAACAAACAAAAGCCGACAACCGATTGTTATTTTAGTAAGTTATTCAAATTGAACACCTTCTTATTAACCTAAGGTAACACGCCCCCACGAGGATTTGAACCTCGAAGCAGATAAAAAGGGCGAGCAGGGATTTGAACCCTGATCGGCTCCTCCGCAAGGAGCTATTCTGTCCTGGTTGAACTACTCGCCCTTGATAACTTAATCAATTTAACGGGGTTATTTGAATTTATCTCATTTGTCCATTTTTTCAACATCACTATTCCACTCAAAGAAATGTAAGACTTATTATTAGAATATGGTAAAAACCCCAATAGTTTTAACATCTCTGTAACTTGTTTTATTAGTTCTTCTGATTTGATGGTTATTGAGATAATAGGATACTCTTTACTACTTTTGTGAACCCAGTGAATACAGCCATCAGTATCAAATAACCCCCGGATTATTGCTCGATAAATATCTTTATCCCTGCTCTCTAAAATTACCTTTGGAATCTTGATATTATTCACTTTTTCACCATATGGGAGACCAATAGACTTGTTTTTAAAATCACAAAGGGCTTTAGCCCTGAGTAGTTCACAAAATCTTTCTATCCAAGCTAAACTATGAGGGTAATAAGAACCAGGGTTCTTATCAACTCCTTTTAAGATACCTACAGTCCTATCAATTTCCTTAAAAACAATGGGGAAAGCTTTATAAATATTTATTGGAGCTTTTTAGGGATGGTTAAAAAAGAAAAACCCGTAGAGGAAATTGAGATTTTAGAGAAGCCTGTTTTAGAAGTAATCAAGGCAGAAGATAAAATTGAAGTTAAAGAAGAAAATCTAATAGATATTAGTAAAGAGCAAGAAACTAAGCTTATACCTGTTGGTTCTGTAAGTTTTCCTTGTCCTAATTGTGGTAAAACCACTATTAGCAGGACTTTTAATGAAAGAAGGTTAGCTACGCCTTATAAATGTGAAAACTGTGGTTTTGTAGGTCCTAATTAGAAAAATGGGATTTGTTTTAATAACCTATAGATTAATGCCTGAATCGGTTGAAACTGATTTGGATAAGATGAAAGAAGAAGTTGAGCTTATTATTAATAAATTTGGCGGCAAGATAGAGAAAGTTGATAAAGAACCTGTTGCTTTTGGTTTGGTTTCTTTAATTATTGTTATAAGTTTAAATGAAAATATAACTAATTTAGATCCCTTAGAGGATTTATTAAGAAATGTTGATGGTGTTGAAAGCGCTGAGTCTATTGATGTTAGAAGAATGGTTGGTTAAGCCTTTTTAGAAAAAAGCCTTGGGAAAAACTAAGAAAACCCCGATTATTTGTAATTTTGTTGTTTCTTATTAGTAGTGAATAATAGTAAGGTTTATATACTAGTTATACTACTATTATTACTATCAATTAATAATAAAAATGAGGTCAAAATGATAAATTTAGAAGAAAGGGTTTTTAGAACAGCTCCTAAAGTTGGAGAAATTGGTGGCGGATTAGCTACTGCTACGGCTGGTGCTGTAAATGGTCCTGGCTTATTAGGACAGTATATTACTGGAGCTACGTTAGGTTATTCAAATGCTGCTATAGCAGGTAGTGTTATTGGAACTATACCTGGAATGGTTTTAGGTTATGCTGGTGTAAATACGGCTTTGAAAGGATTATATGATTTATATTACGGTGTGAGACACCCTATTAAACAAACTAAGAGGGTTTTGTCTACGTTAGGAAATATTATAAAAAGACCTTATAGGATTTTAACTAAACCTTTGGAGTATATATTTAAACCTGTTAGACTAATAAGGTAAAGGATATAAAGATGTTGCAATATGAAGAAATTTCATTAAGAAAAGGTGAGAATATATATGTATTTAGATTTAGGCCTGGACAAGAAAATAGAGTTTTTGAAGAATTATTGAGGTTAGTTGATGATACTGACCATAATTTTGATGGTTTAGATGCTACAATTATGTTAGGAATAATAAATGAAAGAGCAAAAAATAGGGAGAATGCAAATGAGTAATGAATTTTGTTGGATATACACTATGGGCAAGCAGAACCTTGCATTATTTGTAGCTGGTTCTGATGAAAGAGTTGGAACTCTTAGTGTTCAACGTGATCAAGATGGAAGAATTGTTGCTGGAAAAGTTTTTACATATAATCCTAGCTTAATTAATCGTGTTGATTTTTTTGATAAAGTTAATTCTGTTCCTGGTTTAGATAAAAGAGATATATCTGATGTATTCAAAATAAAAGATGGTTTTTTTAGATTAGAAGGGTATGTTAGAGACAGAGAAAGTTTTTGTATTTATGCTTATGAACCAGATCCTGAAAAAAGAGCTGAATTACTTAGAAAGGCAACATTGGCTAGAATCGGTCTTGGAATGAGATTTGGAGATTTTGTGGATGGTTTTGTAGAAAAAGTGATCAGTGGAGAAATAGAAGGAGAATAAATGGGATATAATCAAAGTATACCAGATGTAGATTGGAGCAAACTTGATAATATAGCTTGTGCTTCGGTATATTGCTCAAAAGTATTAAGAGAACGCATTGGACTATGGTCGTGTGTTAATCATTGGTTTACTAAAGAGTTTATGGATTTTGTAGGAAAGAGGCTTCAAAGTGAACAAGGAGAATATGAAAGACTAAAAAGCGTTTTTGATAGAAGAGATATTGATTATTTGGAGGAAAGATTGAGGCAATATTAAGAAAATGGAAAGCCCTTTAACAAAAGAACAAATAGATGAATTGAATGCAATAGTTAAATTACCTGTCGAAGAGCAAAGAAAAGTTTTAGCAGAATTTACTAAAAAATTAACTCCTGAACAATTAGACTTTTTAAAAAAAGGACAAGGTTGTGTTTTTTGCAGTATTGCAGAAGGAAAAATTGATAGCAAAAAAGTTTATGAAGATGAAAATTTTTTAGCTGTTTTGGACATTAATCCTGCTAATAAAGGACATATTTTATTGTTTCCTAAAAAACATTATGATGTTTTGGCCCAAATGGAAGATGTTTCTGAACTATTTAATCTAGCAAATAATGTTGCTAAAAGTGTTTTTGAAAGTGTAAAAGCTGAAGGAACTAATATTCTTGTAAATAACGGAATTGTTGCAGGACAAATGGTTCCTCATGTTGTTGTGAATGTAATTCCAAGATTTAAAGATGATAAAGTTAGACTTGGCTGGGAAAAAACCGAAGTTAATGATGAAGAAATGAATGAACTTGCAGTTGAAATTTCTAAAAATTTAAAAAATAAAGTAATTAAGAAAGAAGAAAAAATAGAAGAAAAGAAAATTAAAGTTGTTAAGGTGAGTAATGGTTATTCAGAGAGAGTTCCTTAGTAATGATGGTTCTCAAAAGCGAAGCTTTTTTAGATTAGTTCTTGGGCCTTTAAGATTAGGTAAGCAATTATTATTATTATCAATAAAATAACAATAAAACCCCAACTACTAGTTTTAGCCATTTTTAATCCACCTCTTTAAAATTAAGATTGTAACAATAAGTCCTATAGTAATAGTTACTATTATTAGAGTAGAACCAGTAATACCTAGAATTTTATTTCTCGTTATAAATTCTGTTAATGCGAGAATTAAACCAATAGTACCAATAAAAGCTAACACGGCTGTCGATATTGCAGTTATGGTATTAACTCTTATTTCTTTTGGTTCTTTAATTTCACTTTCTTGCATGAAATGATTATATTAAACTAGGATATAAAAGTTTTCTTTTTTAAAATCAAATAAAAGGATTACCAAAAATCAAAGCTAAAATTGTTCCTATTAAAAAAGGCGGAACAAATGGGATGCCTTCTTTTACTAAAACTTTTTTAACTCCTAATTTTATTAAATGATCTATATCTTTTTTTTCTATGCCTAGTTCTTTTTTATGAAAAATGATTTCGTTTTTGAGTTTAATATCTTTAGCTATCCAATCACCTTCAACTAGTTTTTCAGTTTTCTTATACATATAAAAATGAATATTTTCTAGTGCTTTAATTGCTATGAATAAATAAGGATAAATCAATAATAAAACCGCCAGGACTATAGAAGCAATTTGGAAATTACCTAAATAAAGAGAAAATGAGATTAAAAAAACACTTAATATTATAGTTAGTATTTTTATTATCTTGTAATTTTGAGAATTTAGTTTTGAGAATTCTTCTTTAAATTTTTTAGGATCTTTAAATATTAAAATTATTGACCAAATGAAACCATATAAAGAACCTATTATGAATATTAAGACTATTAAAGTTAATAAAAAAGGAAGCTCTGAATTTTGTAAATAACTTGGTTTTGTTGATAAAGTTGAACCTAAGCCCATTGCTAGTTTTGCATCTCCGCCACCCCATTGTTTTAAATGATATAAAATATTGCCTAATAGAAACATAGCACCAAAGCCCATTAAACCATAGATAAAGTAATAAAAATTTGAGAAAATTAAAGAGTAAATTAATCTTATTGATAGTCCTGAAAATATCAAAGCATAGCTTATCCAGTCTGGGACTTCTTTTGCCTTGATATCTGTTATTGTAGAAGAGATTAAGGCTGCCAAAGATACTGTTATTAAAAAAATGTCACCAATCATTATGCCTTTTACTTATTAGGTAGATTTATAAATTTTTTTGAGGGTTACGATAGGAAATGATATCTATTATTGGAGCAGGGCCAAGCGGGAGTTATTTAGCTTATTTATTAGCTAAGAAAGGAGAAAAAGTTAGGTTATTTGAAGAACACAAAATAATTGGAAAACCAGTTCAATGTACTGGTATAGTAACTAGTTTTGTTGAAGATTTAATTAAGATTAAAAAGGAAATACTTGTAAAAAAATTTTATTTGGTTAGGGTTTATAGTCCTGATGGAGAATTTGTTGATGTGAAACTTAAGGGAGATAATATATTTGACAGGGCCAAATTTGATCAGTATTTAGCTGAATTAGCTGTTGATAAGGGAGCTGAGATTTGTTTAGGCGAGAAATACTTGGATTTTAAAAATAATGAAATAATAACCAATAAAAGGAAAATTAAAACTGATTTCTTAGTTGGAGCTGATGGTCCTTTAAGTTCTGTTGCTAAAACTAATGGTTTGTTTGTTAACAGGAAATTTGTTACTGGATTACAAGCAAGAGTTAAAGCTAAAGTCAATGAGGATTATTATGAAGTTTATTTAGGCAAAGGTTATTTTGGGTGGAGTGTTCCTGAAGATTCTAACGTTACTAGGCTGGGATTTATAGCTAATTTTAATCCTAAAAGCTTATTCGAGAGTTATTTGAAAAAAATGAATGGAGAAATAGTGGAATATCAATCTGGGATAATTCCTGTTTATGATAATAAAGTTATAACCAGTAAAGAAAGAGCCTTTCTTGGAAAGAAACCTTCGGGAAAGAAAAATGTTTTTTTAACTGGAGATGCGGCAACTTTTGTTAAAGCCACGACTTATGGTGGGATATTGCAGGGCATGTTAGCAAGTGAAGAATTATGTAAAGCCATACTAGAAGATGAAAATTATGATAAATTATGGAAAAAAAGAATTGGAAAAGATTTATGGTTGCATTTGAAATTAAGGAATAAATTAGATAAAATGGATAATGAAAAATATGATGAATTAATCAAATTAGTAAAAAAAGAAAAAATAAGAAAAATATTAAATGAATATGATAGGGACTTTGTTTCTAAGATGGCAATTAGCCTTATCTTAAAAGAACCTAGATTTTTGAAGTTTATTATTTAAAAATAACTAATTCCTCCAAATAGTAAAAGTCTATTTAGTTAAATTTATAAACAATTGACTACATATGTATTAATATGGAACGAATTATAATTGATCCTAAAATAAGGCATGGAAAACCCATAATAAATGGTACTCGTGTGCCCGTAGATGTAATTTTGGGTAGCTTAATAGGCGGTATGAAATATGAAGAAATTGAAAAAGAGTACGGTGTTAAAAAAGAAGATATTATAGCGGCTATTGAATATGCTGCAAAATTTGTGATTGGAGAAGAAATACATCCATTAAAGATGAAGATATGAAATTTTTGATAGATGCTGATTCGCCACATTCTTTAAAGGAAATTTTTAATAAATAGGGTTATGATGCGGTTCATGTTAGAGATATATTAGGTTCTGCAGCAGATGAAGAGATTTTTGATTATGCTAATAAAAACAAATTTATTATAATTACAAGGGATTTAGGGTTTGCTGAAAGGTTTATGAAATGTGGTGGTTTCGGATTGCTTATTGTTAGGTTGCCTTATTATTTTACAGTTGATAAAATAAATAGAATCTTTAGCGAATTTATAAGGGAAGTTAATGTTGATGAGTTACTGAATTCTATTACTGTGCTTGAATTGGGTAGATATAGAACTAAAAAATTTGGTTTAAAGTAAAAACTATTAAATAATATGACCGCGATTTTGTTTCTAAACTTGCTTTGAATTTGTTAATTAAAGAACCAAAATTGTTGAAGTTTGCTTTGTAACCATCTTTAAGTAGTTAAATATAGAAAGATTTATAAACAAGTTCTTTTTAACTAAACGTGATAAAAATGGCTGAAAATAGAGTTTTTAGTGGAGAAGGATTAACTGCCTTATTAGGCGGAGCTGCTGTTGCTACAGCTGGTTTTTTTACTGGATACTTGCCATATTTAGCTACTTATGGTTTTATGGGTCCTGGGTTGGAAAAGAGTTTAGCTGATACTGGATTGATTAACACAAGTTCTTTTTATGGAAATATGTATGGTTTAGATGCTGTTGTTAATAATCTTGGTCCAATATTTTCTTTAGCAGGTGGTATTGCGGTTGGTGCCGGACACGGAAAAGAAGGTTTGGTTGGACTTAGTTTAGGTGCATTAAGTTCTGGATTGTGGCAATATACTGCTGCTGTTGCTAGTGGTCTTGCTACTAATTATGCTTTTACAACTGCAATCGGATTAGTGTTAAGTAATCTTGCTTTTGGAGTTGTCTTGGGTGTTCCAATAGGTTGGTTGGCTAAGAAAATTTATAGCAAACTAAAAGGTAAAAAGGAGTAATCTTTATATATAAATAAAAGAGGTTATTATTTATGAAATCTAAAAGAGGAGCTGCTCCTGAAAGTGCGACAGCATCTGTTGCAACATTGATTCTTTTAATATTACTATTCTTATTAGCTTATTTGGTTTTATTACCCAAAGAAGCAAGAGAAGATGTTTTAGAGGGAAGAAATATAAGTTTTGATGATTTTAATGGCAATGGAGATGATAACGGAGATAATGGTGATGTAGACAAAGAAGTGTTATTGTTAAGAGAACCAGGTGTTGTATTGCCTCCTGGTAAAAATGAAGTTAAGAAAGATTTTGCTTCTATAAACTTGATGGAAACCTCTCAAAGAAGTGCTAGAAAATTAGCTGATAGGATAACTGTTTCCAGGACTTTGTTTAATAATAATTATAAAGATGTTGTTTTTGAAATTGAAGATAGCAACGATTTAGAAGATTTAAACTTATTTTTTAATGTTGTTGAACAAAAAGGCGGATTAATAATAGAATTAAACGGGAATGTTATTTTTGAAGGAGTTTTTGATATTAACGATCTTCCTATCAAATTGCCTGTTGGCAATCTTGGTAGAGTTAATAAATTAAGATTTATGGCTGAAAGTCCTGGTTGGGCGCTATTAAGCACTAATAAATATGTTATTAGAGACATAGATCTAATCAAAGAGTCTAGTGTTGTTAATAAGCAAGAATTAAGAAAATTTGAAATAGCAAGAGCTGAAGCTATAAGCGAGGCCAAACTTGAATTTTTTGTAAACTGCATTGAGATTAACAGAGATCAGGGTGTTTTGAAAGTATATGCGAATAGAAGAAATGTATTTTTAGGTAAAGTTGTTTGTGATGCTTCTCAGACTAGCTTTGATATACCAAAGGATTATTTTAATGATGGAACCAATTATCTGACTTTTGAAGTTGACAAAGGAAATTATGTTGTTGAACAGATAAGGTTAAAGTATAAATTCGATGAAGGATTTAATCCACAATATTTCTTCACTATTGATGAAGACCAATTTGATGATGTTAAGAATGAAGATGCTAAAATTAAATTAAAAATGAGATTTGATAATGATGAAGACAGAAAAAGAGCTGAAATCAGAGTGAATTCTGGAACTGTATTCTTAGATCAAAATGATGATAAATTTGAAAAAGATATAAGCAGATATATTGAGGAAGGAGAAAACTTCATTAAAATATTTGCTAAGGATGAGTTTAATATTGTTTTGTTAGAAGTTGATTTTGTTAAGTGAGCTTTTTCTTTTGAAAAGAAAAACTTCGGAAAAAGAAATTTCGAAAGGTTTTTAAATTAATACGTATTTAGTACGTACTATGAAATTTGTACATAAAGTATCTAAAGGTAGTAGATTTAATCAGATTTATGTACCTAAGGAAATGGAAAGTGTGTTTGATATTGGCGATATAGTTGAAGTAAGACTTTTAGAGAAAAGTTTGAAGTTATGTTATTCTAAGAACTTATTGAAGCTTACAGAATTTAAAGAGAAGCTGATTAGTGAAATATTTTCTTTTTTGAGTAAATTTAAGGAAATAGAACAGATATTTGTGGTAGGTTCTTTTTTAACTCAAAAAATAGAGTATAATGATATTGATATAGTAGTAATAACTGATAATAAAAAAATTGAAGAAACAGTTTATAATAAATTGGTTGATAGATTTAATCTGAAGTTTCATGTAATTTCTATTTCAAAGAAGAATTTGAGTAGTTTAGAACAAATTTGTCCTTTAACCAGAAGTATGTTTTATTATAATATTTCTAATAAAGAGTTTAATCTTTCTTTAGATAAAAAAATAGATAAAAAACATATTGAATTTCTTTTAATGATGCCAGAAGATATATTAGAAATAAATGTTAATAGTAGAGTTTTTTATGATAATATGAGAAGATTAATAACTATTGAAGGGTTTTTAGAAGGGAAAGATGAAGATCCTATTAAGGTAGATGATGAATTGAAAATATTAATTGGTGAACTTTTATTTAATTATGTTAAAAATAATGAAAACTTAGATACAAAAGAGATTAAAAAATTAAGGGAAATAATAAAAATGAAATTGGTTAAAATAAATAGATTATTAAAATGAGTAAAACAAAGATTATTCATGAGTTAACTAATCTATTAGCTAAGGCTTTAAGGCATAAAATTGGTTCTATTGTTAATTCTAATGAAATTTATGCTCAAAAATATGCTAAAGATTCTGAGATCTTGATGAAAGAAGCTCAGAAAATTGCTATAAAAGAAAATTGGAATAATTATGATAAGGTTAAGATTAAAAAAGAACTTGAAAGGAAATTGAAATTGGAACTAGAGAAAAAGGATTTTTTAGATAATAAGAAGTTTGAGATTATGGAGGAAGAGGTTGAGAAAGCATTAAAGTTTTTTGATTTAAAATGATTGTGAACGGAAGCTCGTTATTCTGTTAGGTTTCAAGCATTATAAAAATATTCTGTATATTTCGGTATTGTTCTTTTTGATCTTATTTCTATGCACAAAGACAACAGCATAATTTAACTAAATGGTAGAAAATAGATAGATTTATAAGTATTAAAAGGTTACATTTTATGTATCTTTATGATATTAATAAATTGGAGCAAAAATGACCTTAAAATTAATTGTTGAAAAGTTAGCAAGAGATAACAAAAAGTTCATATTATCAAGTGAAATAAAAGACTATTGTAGAAAGCTCTCTCTTGATTATCTTCCAACAATAAAATATCTCCTTCGGAATAAGTATTTAGCAAGAGTCTTTAGGGGTATATTTTATGTCTATTCTATTGAAGAAAGAAAATTAGGCAAATCTGAAATGAACTCTTCTGAAATTTTAAAAAATGGCTTGGAAATTAAAGGAGTTAAGAATTGGTATTTTGGTTTGGAAACTGGCTTGAAATTTAATAATCTAACACACGAGTACTTTACCATAGACTATATTCTTAATGACAAACTCTTTAGAGCTAAACCAATAACCATAATGGGAAGAAAAGTAAAATTCTATAAACTGTCTCCAAAAATGTTTTTATTTGGGATAGTAAAGAAAAATGTTAATTATTCTGATTCAGAAAAGACTTTGCTGGATTTGATATACTTAAAACATTATACTAAAGAAGAATTTGAAGAAATAGCCGAGGAATTATCAAAAACTAAACTACTTAAATATGCAAAAAATTATAATAAAAATGTTATAAACCTTGTAAGAGAGATGAAATGATAAATAAAGAACTAACTGATTTTATTTCAAGAAGATTAGGCATATCAAGAAGAGAGTTAATAGAAAAAGATATAATTCTTAGCAAAATACTTTCTCATTTATCTCAAGATAAAGATTTTTATCAAAACTATGTTTTTAAAGGAGGAACTTGTTTGACAAAATGCTATCTTGGTTATTATAGGTTTTCTGAAGATATGGACTTTACATATTTGAATCAAAAAGACTTTGTTGGAAAATCAAAAAATAGACTTAGAAAGATAATGTCAGATAAGATTGATAAATTGGGAAAGCTAATTGAGATTATAGCCAAAAAGCTTGATTTAGATTTTAAAATGGAGAAAGAGAATAAAAGATACTTTCAATTCGGTGGAAGCAATGCTTTTGTAACTTTCAAGATTTGGTATAACTCTCAAGAATTAGAAAAAGAAACATTTGTTAAAATTCAAGTGAACCATATTGAAAAAATAATTTATCCTATAAGGGAATTAAATGTAGGATTTATTGTGTCGAAGAATCTTGAAAAGGATTTTTCTTTTATAGCATCTGAAGATGTAGAGATTCTTTTGAAGCCGTTTAAGATTAAGGTTTATGATTTAAAAGAGATTCTTATTGAAAAAATAAGAGCAATATTAACTAGAAGAGGAATCAAAGCTAGAGACTTTGTTGATGTATTCTTAATTGTGAAAAAAGAGAAATTAAACTTGAATGATTTTAAGAAACAAATAATTGAAAAAATAAATTATATGCTGAAGTTTGAGAAGTACATTCAAAATATAAATAATAAAGAATCTCAACTTAATGAAGAAGTTATCTTAGGTGAGGAAGAAGCAGTGATTTTAACACCAATAGACAAAGGTTTTCCTAAGTTTGTAAAGGAGTTTACCCTATTCTTAAAAGAAATAATAAAGGAATTGAAAAGTTAAAAAATTGTGAAAGCTTTAAATATTAATTAATTAGTAAATTATGATTAAAAGCAACCCTTTTTGGGAAAAAGCGTTGGCGGAAAAAGCTTAAGAAAAAAGAGGAAAAAATGAGATTAAAAGAAGAGGTGAAGTTCTAGTATGGTCGATGAAGAAGGGCCTATATTTAGTGAAGAAGAGATAAAGAAGGCAGAAGAGCCAAAAAAACAACCAAACCCACAATATAAAAAACGTAAAGGTGGTTTTTTTTCAAAGATTGGGTCATTAGGTTCCTGGTTTAAAAA
>Ga0209542_10010082_pt1 | contig 17146 bp, 16 predicted proteins | sample RifCSPhighO2_01_FD_184028 | JGI IMG/M metagenome (GOLD analysis project Ga0209542, IMG submission 184028) | Soil microbial communities from Rifle, Colorado - Rifle CSP2_plank highO2_0.1 (SPAdes) (version 2) | ecosystem: Environmental > Terrestrial > Deep subsurface > Rock core/Sediment ...
TGTATTCATTATTAATTTTATTAAATCAATAATATGTCCAAAGGACTGCCGAGCGGGACCCAATTTTATGTCTGGAAAATAAAGAAATACAGAAGAATTTGTTGATTAAGCGAAGGCGATGAAGATGGGAAAAGATTTGCAGATAATTTAATAATTTCTAAAAACAAGCTATGATAGCGATATGGACTACGCTAACAATCCCAAAGCTCACTTTGATTATGAGATCCTCGAGACAATTGAGGCGGGAATTGTGTTGGATGGACATGAGGTTAAGTCAATAAAAACTGGCAAAGTTTCGATAAAAAGTTCCTATGTAAAGATACTGAATGGGGAAGCATTTTTAATAGGCGCCGCTATATCTCCCTACCAACCCGCCAATACTCCCAAAGATTACGACCCTCAACGCTCGAGAAAACTACTGCTATCAAAAAAAGAGATTTCAAATCTTATCGACACTTCCCAATCAGACAGAACAACTCTGGTTCCACTTAAATTATATGGCAAAAAGGGCTATATTAAGCTCCTCGTCGGCATCGCCAGGGGTAAAAAGAAATACGACAAACGGGAGACCATAAAGAAAAAAGATGTCGCCCGTGCTAAACAAAGGGGTATCGAAGAGTAACAAAAAAGCGATTTAAATCGCTTTTTTACTCTACTAATACCGTGACGGATTTAAGTCCTTCTACAGTATCGAGACTCACCTTAATACTAGTCTCCTTGCCCTGACTGTCCCTAATGGGTTCAAACTGAAAATAGTTGTCTACATTACTGATCCTATTTTCTAAAAAAGGTCCTTTGGCTGAGTACCAAACGCCATCAACTTTTAGGGCTGCCCTGGCCACATTCCTAGTAGCAAATTGGAGTAACAACTCCACGCGTGGACTAGCCTCCACCATAAGCATCGCGAACAAACCCTGGCTATTGTTAGTGTAGATTTCGGTTATTAATCTACCGTCAGCCTCGCTCTGAGTGGAGTCATGCATCCATCCAGCTGCCAAAAGGTCCGGAACAGTTGTAGTTGTACGCACATAATCATCGCTAGACTGGCCACTGGACTGAGCAAAAGAATTGGAATTTACAAGAATCGTAACCAAAAATATCGACGTAACAATCAAAGTACTCTTCTTCATTGTGTTACTTTCTTGAGATGTTAATAAACTTCTCCGAGAATACAAAATAAACTTATAACAGTAAATATTGTAAAATATCCAATTTCGTGATATAATACATACACGGGGATGTAAGTTTCGACGAAGTTCCTTTCAAATTATGTGCAAGTAGTAGATGGATATCACTGCTTTAAATATTATCCAAAATTATAATTGCTAAAAACAATTATTCAGGAGCTTTAGCTTTCGCTTAGGCTTCCGTTCTCTCAGAGACTCTCGCTATCTGAGAAGAGCGCTATTAGCGAGATACTGGTATGGGCATCTTGGTGCGTTCTCGCTTAATATCGGGAAAATCATAGAATACTGGCTCGGCGATTTTGCTAATTTTTATAGCCGAGCACTAACAAACTAGCTAAACTTGTAGAACATAATTTGATCAAATTTCGGACGAGAGTTCAATCTCTCCATCTCCACCATAAAAATAAACGGCTCATCCGATGAGCCGTTTATTTTTATTCTTATGCTATAATAATTTGATGTTACATAACGTCTATAAAACCATTGGATTGACGATAATAGCTCTATTTTTAGTATTTGTGATCACGGCCGGAATAATTTTACTTGCCGGTTTTCCAAAATATAATCCTGACAAAACTCTTGAGATAGAGGGCGAGGTAGCGGATTTTTTTAACAAAGTAACCTTGCCGATAAAACTCGCCCGCCTTTCTTGGTTACCAGCAGACCAAGAAATCCTAATGCCTGTCTATGGAATTCGCGCCCGCGAAATAACCGACTCCTGGATGGCACCCAGACCCGAGGAACGTTATCACGAAGGCCAAGATATTTTTGCCAACCTAGGAACGCCGGTATTTTCGGGAACGAATGGATATATAACACGACTTGGAGAGGGTAACTTAGGAGGACTTTTTGTATATATTGCTGGAGCTGGAAGTAGGAGATATTATTACGCCCACTTTAACAAAATAGCCGAGGGTTTGAGTGTCGGCCAAAAAGTAACCACCGACACGGTCATTGGTTTTGTCGGCAATACCGGCAACGCCGAGAATACTCCCTATCATCTTCACTTTGGAGTTTATATTCTGAGAAAAGCTATTAATCCCCTGCCACTTATTATTAATCGGCCATAAGCTTTATCCATCCTTCTGGATAATCGGCTTTTATTTTAATCGTATCTTCGCCAGTAGCAGTTTTAAACTCTATCTCGGTTGCACATAAAGCTATCCCTTCAACTCCGTTCAGGGCGAGTGATCCTTTTTTTGATGCCCCATACTTACTATCCCCGACTACCGAGTGACCGATGTGAGAGAACTGGACACGGATCTGATTAAATCGTCCGGTTTTCAAATTAATCTTAACTAGAGAATATTTTTCCGTCTTTTTTATAACCTGATAGTCAAGCTCGGCATGAGTATAGTCGGGTAATTCTTTTTCGGAAACTAATGCTACCAGTTTAAATTCATCTTTTTTAATATAGTGGATTAAGTTTCCGTTCTCGGGTGTAATAGACCCTTCGAGCAAAGCAGTATAGGTTTTCTTGACTTGTCTGTTGCGAAACTGTTCGGACAATCTTGAAGCGCCCTTAGAAGTTTTGGCAAAAACAACAATACCGCAAACTGGCTTGTCTAATCGATGAACCAAACCGAGAAAGACATTACCCGGTTTATTATATTTTTTTTTAAGATATTCCTTGACCACCTCCATCAAATTCCCGCTCTTTTTATCCCCCGCCTGAATCAAAATTCCCGCCGGTTTATACACGACGATTAAATGATTGTCTTCGTAGAGTACCTTCAGATTCACTAAGTTATGTTACAGGAATTTTAGGAACTTGAGAAGGCTTCTTTTTTAACATCCGCCAGATCATAAAACCGGCTATCAACCCGCCAACCAGTACAAAATACGGCCAAAGTTTTAACAATCTCGAAACGAAGGTACCTTCGGCTCCCACTTTCAGCACAGCCGGTTTATCAACTTTTTCAAATACTCCATCGTTATTCGAATAAACAATAACCGTGTATTCCCCGTCATTAAGGCTAGGGACTTGAATATTATGGGATCCTTGGGGGACATAAACAGTTTTATTCAAACTGCCGTCTTTGTTAAAAACATCAATTCTATATCCATCACTCGGCTCGCCACTGGGAGGAGTCCCCCATTGAACAATACCCGCCCCCGCTCCAGAAGGATTATTTGTAACAGAAACGGTTGGACTTGGCTGTTGCGGTGTCGGGGTAGATCCCAGTAGAGTTGGTACCGGAGTCGGCACCACACCAAGAGTTCTGAAACTTATACTAGCCCCAGCAAGATTATTTGCCAAATCGTAAGAGTTAACCCTGGCCAGATACGGTGCATTAATACTAAGCGTAAGACCGGTTCTTAGTAAATGTTCCAGTTCAAACATCGCATCAGATTTAGCAGTAATTAAATAGTCGCCTTGAGCTATCCCGAGATAAGAATTAGCCGCTTCATTGGTTGTCCATGCGATATCAACTGAATTATTTGTTACTTCGACAACGCGTAAATTAGAAATAATCGGTGGAGTAATATCAGATAATGGGGTGGGGGTAATGGTACCACTGGACACTGGGGTCACGGAAGGCGTTGGGGTAGGCGAAGCAGTGACGACAGGAGTAGCAGTTGGTGCAGGAGTCTGGGCTACGCCAGACTCAAATATTCCGGTAGCCTGTGATTGATTGCCCCAGGAATCTTTTACGGTCAAACGGTACTGATAGGTCGTATTAGGAGAAACTGGAATATTAATATTGCAATTGAAAATTCCGGGGGTACAGAATCGATAATCGCCCAGAAAGCTCGTGCTTTGGCTATAACCCTGACCGCTTAATCCATATTCGATACGATAGTCTATTGGTTCATTAGCATTAAAATTAATTTCCATTTCATCAGTAGAAATCACTGTCCAAAGAATATTGGAAATAATCGGAGCGGATGATTCTGTTGTTTCGTAAAGCGCATATTTAAAACTGAAAGTCTGTTCTTCTGAGCCAAGCTTGCCCACTCCGGTAATATATTCGGACACAAAAGGTGCGTTATGAGAAATTACTTTAATTCTGTCGCTATAATACAGACGTAATTCAGGCATCGAGATGGTTATTCTGATACTGTATTTACTGCTGCTGAGAACGGCAAGCTGTGAAGAAAAATCAACATGCAGTTTGGTTCCGTTTGCAATCTCGGCGATAGTAGCTATAGAAACAGTCTTGGTAGAAATAACCGAACCCTGCTCATTCAATAAGGCAAAGGTTGCCGTTCCGCTCGAACCTGGGTTAGCAACCCAAATATCAAATCCGCCTAAAAAATCATTTTGAGCAAAAAATGTCTGTGTTGGAGTTTCTACTTCACTGACTTTTAGAGAAGAGGTTGCGTCAGGATTAAACTCCAGATATTTACCGCCGTGAGCATAAACAAAAAGAGGTGTAAAAGCCAGTATAATACTAAAAATGAACAGCTTTTTCATTGCCTTAATTATATCATAAAATCCCCTTTCGGGGATTTTATGATAATAAGAATCAAAAAGAATCTTATCGGGTAACGGAAATAACTTCTCCCAGCTCCTGGTTCGCAACTGGAACAGCAACGGTTATTCTTCCATTGGTACCAGCAGATCGCTCAATGGTGTAACCAATGTTATCTAGAGAGCCCACCGAAGGATCCATAACCATAGTTGAGACATAAGTCGGAACTATGCAAGGCGCAAGATCAATATTGGCAGCAAGAGCACCGATAGATGTAGCCGCTACAGGCAAATCATCTGGACAAGTAGCATCTAGCGAATTACCAGTGCCACCTGCATGTCTCCAGACTCCTCGGGCATCCGCCATCCTTTGGGTTACAGCATTCAAGATGGTATTAACATTTGACCAGCGCTGAGTGTTGCGGGCCTGGGCAAACTGCCTGGCCGGGTTCAAGGCAACAATAACAACTGCCGCCAAAATGGCGATAATACCGATAACGACCAGAATTTCAATAAGGGTAAAACCTGCTTGCCCTGACGTATGTCGAAGGGACTGTTTTTTAATATTTTTCATAAAATTTAACTAACCTTAAAAAATTATTTTTTGTTTTTTATCCGTCCAAGCGCTTTCAGACAGATAAATCGACCTAGTGTTTATTCTAACATTTACTTGCCCACTTCTAAAGAATTGGTTGTCCACAATCTACTAAAAATAAACTTCTGTTTGAGACAAGTTCTAGGCAAAAGATGAGTATCTGACGAGCCATACTGTAGTATGGTGAGGAGGAAACGGAATCTTTTGACGACGAAATTGGCCAAATCCGAAGGGCATGCCCAAGCCTAAAGATTCTTATCAGGCCAGGCATGCAGAAGTTTATTTTACCTCTTCCCAGGATATCTGTTTATATTGTCCGCCGGCCGGAAAATTAGGCGGCGGCCCGAACATCAAGTTGGGGTCATATATAATATTTCTCTGAAGGTAGCCCGTTCCATCGCTATACGACATGCCGTAGGTATCAAAAGAAGCAATAATTCCATACATAGTTATGACGTTTTTAACATGATGGGGAGCGCAACGATCTTGATTCCCTGCAGGTGGCCGATAATAATTCCTGCCGATACGGCGATTTTGAGCTATAATCGCGGAGTCAATACGCAAATCGTCTTCGCTCACCCAGCCTACGGTAAAATCTCCCTGGGCAACAAGTCCGATTACATCAGTACCGTCATAATTGGTATAGAGCAAGTCCTTATTTACTATTATATCTTTTTGCTTCGAAGGGTTTTCCGGTAAAAGTCCGGACGCAATAGTAAGCCTTGCCCCATCAATTTGTCCGTCAATCCAAAGAAAATCCTCAACAAAAATCGTACCATTAGCAGGAAATGGATAATTCTGAACAAAATCTTCCTGGTTAATACTCCAGCTCCCCCAATCCTGCTGACCCTGGACATTTATACAGCCATTCGGAGTATTAACCATATTTTTTACTTTATATAAATCAAAAGTATCGTTCGTTTTTAAAACGATGTGATAGCCTTCAAATCCCGAACCGACAGGACCCAGATAGCGTCCCCCTGACTGGGCCTGACTTTTTATAGTAGCGATATCAGAAGTTAACTCGGTAAAATCAATAACCGGAACCGGAAACTGACGACCTGCCAAAAAAACATCGGAACGATTAGGTATGGTACCTGGGGGCCAGGGTGGAGCAGTTCCGGGGGCTAAAGGATCAGCTGGGGCTACATGAGTATGAACTCCGAACTCATCATTACCGGAATGTTCCGGATCGTTGTAGACTGCTCTAGCACTAGTTACTATATTATGAGCAATACCATCAAAATGAACTCCCCCGTTGGAGTGAATCGGTCCGAATACTTCAGTGCCTACCGGAAAGTAAATATCGGTATTTGATACGGCGGCATATCGCAATAAAGAACCTCCATCCAGCCTAACCCTTATTATTTTTTCTACATTCGAAACTCCTGTTACTCTTCCCGATGATTCAATTGTCACTATCGATGTTCCGTTAACCGGCGGGGTGATAACTAGGGTGAATTGGCCGATTATATTTCCGTCTTTATCTTTAAAGTCATGGACGTAGGGACCAGGCTGAGAAGTTCCGTCCTGAAAATCGGTTGGGTCATGCACCAAATGCCAACGATAATATTCGACACCTGCCTCGGCAATTCTTAAAGCCAGCGCCTGATCATTGCTTCGGCGGGCAATTCGAAGTTGGGCATCTGCCCATATTATAAACCCGCCCAAAACAACAATAGCCAATGCTCCGAAAAGCAGAATCATAAGAGTAAGTTGACCCCTCTCGTCTTTCTTAATTGGAAATTGATAATCGATAATTGGTAACTTCATTTTTATAGGTTTCTCATATTAACTGAGGCGGATAAGTTAATTCTTGAGGGCGTATCCGCCGGATTCTGGTCAACGGTGATATTTATATTTACCAGCCTTAAATCGGAAATATTCAAAGGAAAGGTAAGTGCCGTCTGGGTTCCGGTATAATCAGCATTATAGTAAGCAAATATATTTCCGGCGGCAGAATAAACATTATGCACCGTTTCTACAATCTGCTCATCCGTAGCAGGATATGAGAGTGGCAAACCAATAGGCCTAATAGTTCCTTTTTTAAAAATGTTACCGTCTAAAAAGTACCTGACTCTTTCGGCAAGCCCGTCTCCGTCAATATCACTGTAAAAAATAATGGAGTTCTGGACGGCTGACTCGATGGGGTAAGAACCGTTCGCGGATTGCGACATAGCCCTAATCTCTGTTGCCATCACCCTCAACGTGAGCTGAATTTCCTGTTCAGCCACGATTTCCTCTCCTAAAAAAATACCGAAATCATAAATATCCAGACTAAACATGGTGATAGCTAAAACTACCCCGGACAGGATACTCATAGCAATGATTACTTCCATTAGGGTAAAACCTTTGTTCATCTCTTAGTTTGTTAGAATTAACTTATAATCTTCCCAGTCGGAATCAACGATAATGCCCGTATCGGTAAAGTTATTATATCCGGTTTTCTGAACTGTAATTGTATGCGTCCCCTGAACCAAACCACTGAAATACGCCTGACCATCTGGAATACAGGAGGAGTTAAAATATAAAGTTAGGTCCTGCAAGCTGGGGGTATAATCTTCATCCTGAGTTTTTAAATAAACTTTGTAGCGTAAATAACGATTACTATTATGACCGGAGTAAATAAGGCTATCACTAACACTATAGTAACTATTTACAGTTCCGTCAGGCCCTATAAAATTCCAGCTACTGTTGTCGTTATTGGAAGCAATCTGAATTCTCAAACTATCTGAACCGGTCTGCGGCGGCTGTCCGCTTGGATTCCATAACAGATTATAGAAAGCAGTGTTAGATGTGCCAAAATCAATAGTTTTAGATACTAGCCATTCATCGCTGGACGAAGCATACTTCCCGCCGGTAAGTTTTAAATGCAACCCCCCTGACGGATCCGCCTCCTCTACGCTGGAACTCTTAGAGTCATACTGACTGTTTGACCAATCGGTATCTAACAAAAATTTTCTTCCCGTGTATTCACTGCTAGAAAATCCGGTTTTACTAATCGTAACATTAGCATCATTAACCAACTGGCCATCTTGGTCTTTAACGGTCACAACTATTGCTGAGGGACCCTTAGGAGACATCAGCCAAGTCAAAGCATAGGTTCCATTAGGATCCACCGCTACCGGTGTCAGTGGGGTAAAACCGCTTACTTCATAGCCGGTATCTTGACTCTGAAAATGATAGGCATCAAACTCCAAGTTATTTACAGTAGTATTTCCATTGATATCGGTGGCATGGGACAAAGAATATTTTAAAACATTTGGGTTAGTCCCTATCAGCTTCTGACCACTTTGGAGAAAATCTATACTACCGACCCCGCTACAAAATTCGTTTTGGGTTCTCATGCTTAAGGTGCTGACTCTATCTATTACAAAACTGGTTTCGGTAATTTCCTGGCTAAGTACGGTAGCATTCGGCTTCAATGGATTTGGGTTGGAGACACCGCCGGGAAGATATGTTCTATCGGTGGAATAGCCGTTTTTTGAAACCGTTATTGCATATCCGGCAGAGCTTGTGGCAACATCTACTAGTTTAAGAATTCCGCTTGAATCGGTTGTATCATTTAAATTCACTACTGGATTGACTGCGGTATTTACCACGGTTACATTTGCTCCGCTAATTGGCTGGCCGGAAGCATTAAACACTTTAATTACTAAGGTTCCTCCATTAGTAACTGTTTCTTGTCCGGGCGGAGAAATAAGAGTAGTCATTTTAGCAGGAATAAAGCGAGAACAGATCGAACAACTTATCTCAATCTCAACTAGCTTATAATCAGCCGGTGCCAAGTCATTAGGAGTTCCACCCTGAATACCATCAAAAGGGTCGTCGACATTACGGACAAAAGTATTAACTACAAAATTAATATTTCCGAAAACAATATTTTTTTCTGCCGGAATAATTCCCGACGGAGAACCACCCTGGGTACCAACACTGATATAGGGCATATTCCTTATTATCTCAACTTCGTTATCCATGGCCGACAGAGCAGTAAGGTTGAGATAGGACGCCGAGAATATATCAATAACATTAGAATAGGCTGAGTAAAGACTTGCTGAGATTATGGTAAAAAGACCGATTGCAATAAGAGTCTCAATTAATGTAAATCCTTTGTTCAAGAAGTGGTTAGTGGTTAGTGGTTAGTGGTTAGTGAAAGAAGTTTTTAATTTCTAGTCACTAGTCACTAGTCACTAGTCACTTTGTTTTATCTCCCGAGTGTCTGCGTTATTGCATAGATTGGCGTTATGATTGCAAGAGCAACAAAGGCAACTATAGCGCCCATTATCAAAAGCATTATAGGCTCGATAAAAGTTGCCAGCGACTTAGTAGATTCGTCAAGCTCCGTCTCATAGAAATCCGCTAAGAAAAGTATTGATTCGTCCAGTTTACCGGTATTTTCACCAACAATAACCATCTGAGAAAAAATAGCTGGAAAAAGTTTAGGACTTTCAATAAAATATTTAGACATCGGGTCTCCTTTACGAACTCCTTCAGCCACCCTTAACACCTCCTGTCTATACACTAGATTGGAAAGAGTATTGGCGGTAATCTCAAGAGCCTCGACAATCTTTATCCCCGCCTTAAGAAGAAGGCCGATGGTGCGGGAAAAACTGATTATATTGATTGACTTAGACATATCTCCAACGAGGGGTACTAAAAGGATTATCTTGTGCCATCCGAATCTTATGCTGGGTACCTTAAGTATCGACCAAAACCCGACCATAAATCCCGCTAATCCCAAGCCGACCAGATAACCATATTTGGTCATAAATTTAGATATTGCAATAAACGCTCTGGTAACAAAAGGAAGTTCAACATTAAGACTGGTTAAAACGGGTAGTATCTTGGGAAATATAATAAATATCATTATTGAGGTAATACCGATCGTAGCAACAAAAATAACCACCGGATAAGCCATAGCTCCCCTTATCTTTTTTTGTAATTCATCCCTCTTCTTAAGCTCCTCGGCTAGATACTTTAAATTCTCACCCAAAGTACCGCTGGCCTCTCCGACCCGAACAAGGTTAATGAAAAAATCTCCAAAGATATTCTGATAACGGGCAAGTCCGTCGGCAAGATAATGGCCATTTTTAAGATCGAGGATAAGCTGATCGATTATTTTTTGAAAAATACGGGATTTAGTCTGGACTTTTAATATTTCCAAACTCTGAAGAATCTGCATTCCCGAACGGACCATAACTTCAAGATTCCGAGCAAAAAGCATTTTTTCCTTTGTCGAAAGCCTAAAAAATATACTTTTAAAATTAATCATGCTTATTTTACTCATTAACTACTCTTAATATCTCTTCAATCGTAGTAAGGCCGGCGATCGCTTTTTTAAAACCGTCTTCAAGAAGAGTAACCATGCCATTCTTAATAGCTATCTTTTTAATCTCCCCTGCATCAGCCCGCCTCATAATAGCCTCACGAATGAAGTCATTGATTTCAAGAATTTCATAAAGACCCATACGGCTAAAATATCCGGTATCGCCACACTCGGCACATCCCTTACCATAATAAAAATCTCTGTGATTATCGACGACTTCTATGGAGAGGTGATCCTTTAAACTATCAAATTCAGCATCAGTAAGATGTTTTTTTGTTTTGCATTGAGGACAAATCATACGTACTAATCTTTGTCCTATGGCAATATTTACCGTCGAAGCTATCAAAAAAGGCTCTATTCCCATATCAAGCAGCCTAGGAAGCGTAGTCGCAGAATCATTGGTGTGCAAAGTAGTGAGAAGTTTATGGCCGGTCAGCGCAGCATTTACAGCAATCGAAGCTGTCTCTTGATCTCTTATCTCACCAACCATAATAACGTTCGGATCCTGACGTAATATGGAACGTAATCCAGCGGCAAAAGTAAGACCGGTTCTTTGATTAACTTGAATCTGATCTATGCCCTCAAGAGAATATTCGATTGGATCTTCAATGGTAATAACCGAGACTTCTCTAGTATTTACTTCTTTCAATATCGTGTAAAGCGTAGTTGTTTTTCCTGAACCGGTGGGTCCTGTCGCCAATATCATGCCGTGAGGCCTTTGAGTGGCTCGCCGTATCTTTTCCTTATCTATTTCAGTCAGAGCCAAATCATCTATTTTAGCTATCTGTGTTTGCTCGGCTAAAAGACGCAAGACTGAATTCTCACCATAATAGGTTGGTATTATGGAAACCCTGACATCGAATTGACTGGGAGGATTAGCAATAGCGATCCTAAAACGGCCATCTTGAGCAGCCTGGTGCTCATCCGTACGCATGCCACCCAAAACTTTTATTCTCGTGATAACTCCCAGGTGAATCCCTTTCGGAAACATAAAAACATCGTGCAAGATTCCGTCTATCCTGAGCCGGGCGATTAATTTATCCTCAACCGGTTCAAGGTGAATATCAGAAGCCCGGGCCAAAAAAGCATACTCCATCATACTGTCGACTAAACTTATTATTGATATTTCGTTTTCTGGCATCAATAACATCTTATCGATGTTTGCCTTAAGTCTTCGGGGAGCTTCCAATGAAATCTCGAATTTCTCCTTTCGAGTTGCTTCTACTTTTTCGGCAACCTCTTTGGATGTTATGTCTTTATTGCTAACTTCAGTCTTATTAATTGGAATCTCATGGGTTTTGCTTTTAAGTACGTCTTCAACCCTGGCAACAATATCTTCGGTATTGGCAAGCGCTTTAATGATATAGTAATTAGCTCCAAGCCTAAGACTCTTCTCTATTGCTTCGGGCTGATTCAGGTTGAACATTACTATAACTGGCAGTGTAATTTTATTGAAAGATTTGCGGATTTTAGCCAATAATTCAAACCCGTCTATATCGCCAGGTAAAGGAAGGTCAAGTAGAATAAGGATTGGCTTGGTACTTGATATCTTATCTAGGGCATCCTTGCCGCCATAGACGGTTACAGCCTCATAGCCGGCGTTTGTTATCTTTTCGGCCAACAATTCGGCCATAAAGATATTATCTTCAACTATAATGATAGTCCCTAATTTTTTAGTTTTAGAAAAAGCCATTTTAAATTACTTCGAGGTAACTAATCCAAGTTCCTGTTTTATCCTTCCCACTATAAGATTGAGGTCATCTGTCTTTTTAACGTAACCGATTGCTCCGGCTTCTTTTGCAAATTTATCATCGAGCCAAAAACTATCCTGTTGGTTTTCTCCAAAATTTGTAGAAAATATAACTTTAGTGTTGGCTATTTCGGCATCCTCTTTAATTCTTAAGAGAGTCTGGACTCCGCTCATCTTGGGCATTCGGATGTCAAGAACGATCAGGTCGGGTTTAATGGCTTTGGTTTTTTCTAGTCCATCCTGACCATCAACCGCCTCATTAACAACAAAGCTTTCGACCTCTAACTTAGCCTTAAGTATCTCCCTGAAATTATCGTCATCATCCACTATTAAAATGACCTGTTTTCCATCTTTATCCATAATCAATATTATATCATATACAACCTCAATTAAGAATGTGGATTTACCCCTACCCAAGAGGGAAGAGATTAGATTTTTCCCTGGCCGGATTGCCAATAAAGAACTTAGTTTGTATAATGTATAGTATGGATGAGGTTAAACATAAAAATATTCTGGCCAAGGATATTATGACCAGAAAGGTACTATCGGTATCTCCGGATACTTCAATATTTGATGTGGCAAAAATAATAAGCGAGCATAATTTTGACGGCTTGCCAGTGATAGATAAGGAAGGTCGTTTACTGGGGATAGTTACTGAATATGACCTAATCGTCAGAACATCTACGGCAAGCTCTTCTTTCCTGCAAAAAATATTGGATGAAGTCTACGCTAAAAAATCTAAAAACGCATCAGAAGCTATCGAGGGCGGGGCTCAAGAAATATCATCACTAACAGTAGAAAATATAATGAACAAAGAACCGCTGGTCCTGAAGGAAGACGCTACCTTTGAAGAACTCCTAGCAGTATTTATAGCCCATCACCGGGTCAACCCGATACCAATTATAGATGCAGGAGGAAAGGTTGTCGGTATTATAAGCAGGTTTGATATCTTAAGACCACTAAATCTCTTGGGATACGGTTCGAAAAGATAGTTAATAATAAATTATGACAGCAGACGAAAACTCAATAAAAATATTTGCTAAAGATATAATGACTAAAGAAGTCATATCGGTTCATCCGGATACCAATCTTTTAGATGTGGCCAAAACCCTAGCCGAGCATAATTTTGACGGCGTTCCGGTAGTAGACAACGATAACAAAGTAGTCGGTATAATAACTGAATATGATTTGATAAATAAGACTTCGGCGGTTCATCTTCCTACTCTGCAGGTAATACTTCGGAATCTTCCCCAATTTAAAGCAGAAGAGTCTCACTTTCAGGAAGAAATATTATCATTGAAAGTATCGGATATAATGAATAAAGACCCGCTCACCGTTTACGCAGATACGCCCTATGACGAAGTAATTAAGTTATTTAAAGATCATCATAAAGTCAATCCAATACCGGTCGTAGACAAAGACCATAAAATTATCGGCGTTATCAGCCGTTTCGATGTGCTTCGGCCCTTCCATGTTCTACAGGGAGTACTCAAGTATTTTTAGTTATAACTTGCTGGTCGCTCTCGCCTTAAGATTTGGCGAGGACGCTCTTAATCAACTTCTTCGTTAAAATCTCCGCTTCTCCTTCGCCATATACCAATATGACTTAGTCGAATACTCGATTTTGCCTCGAATTTGGCTAAGCCAGCTGCGTTCTAAAACTCTTGCCAGTCCTCCTTTGCTTGGACCAGGCAGACAGATAAGCTTTCATAAGTTCTAAAACAAAAAAAATCCGCCATCCGCCAACTGGCGGAGACGGATAAATTCTTAATTATTTATCTTCGGAATCTAACATGGGCACCCAGACTGACAGAGACATACATACTAGCAACTGGTTTGCCGGTTTGAGGCTGTATGACATCTCCACCAATTGCCCGCCCAACCCGAATATCAGCAAAGAATCGGGATGGACCTTCTGCTCTGGGTAAAAAAGTTACACTTGCAAATGGCGACCAGACCGTATCAAGACCCGCTCGCTCATATATCTTAACGTCGTCAGATAATTTAGCGTGGTTATGAGAATACATAACTCCACCCCCCAACTTTAACCACTTGAGCCATGGGACTCCAACTTCCCCTTTTGCACCGACAGAAATAATTGACGCTCCCTGAACACCATCAACAATTGCTGGATCAAAGAACACTAATGCCCGAAGTTTATCTGTTCCATAGCCTAGAGCAAAGTTAGCAGTAATACCCGCCTGATGATAATGCAAGTGCCCCCGATAAGCCGGATCATAAATATCGGTTTCGTGTTCAAAATCAACAGTTCCTAAGCCAATTCTATAAAAACCTCCCGTATTTTCCTCATCTTGCGCAAAAGCATTGCCAGAGAATACTACAAAAACCAGTACCAGAACAACCCCAAGCAATCCAAATTTTCTCATTCTTCCCCTCTTTTCAATGAACCAAAACTAGTTGCTAGATATTACACTGATAATCAAGAGTTGTCAAAAAGAAAGAAAGATAGGGATTTTCTTGGCAAAGCCCCAACCCAACCTGAAGCATGCCGAAGGCTGAGCGGTAGCTATCTGCCTTCTCGGGACATTAGAGTTGCTGGATTGATTGGTTTGTCAAAGGTCTTTCCTTGACAAAATCCGGCAACGCCCATAGAGAGTCTTGCCGCTGGAGCAAGACGAACGTGTCCCGAAAGGCAGTAGCTATCGCGACAAAACCTGGTAAAGATTGCGTGGGGCGTGAGTAGTAAAACTAAGCGAGTGGAAGTTTTACCAAGAACTTACTCCCCTTTCCGGGTCCGTCAGATTCAACCCAAATCTCTCCCTTATGATCAATTACGATTTGATGAGCAATAAAAAGACCGAGGCCGGTGCCTTCAATTTTACCTGTTGTCAGGGCATCTCTTCGGAATTCTTCAAACAAATGTGGTAAAAGTTCCTGTGATATGCCGTGGCCTGAATCAGAAACAGAAAAAATAAACTTACCGGTAATTGATTCGGTCCTCACCTTTACAAATCCAGTATCGGTATATTTGATTGAGTTCTCAATTAAATTTTGAAAAGCTTGACGGATATTTTGAGCATCGGCATTTATCCAACCACCGCCCGGCAATGGCTCTAGGCTAAAATTCAGTTTCTTATTGTCAGCTAAGGGTTTCAACTCTTCAAAGATACTGCTGATTATTTTAACCACATCAACTCTTTCGAATTTATACTGCATTTTCCCCTCTTCTATTTTACGTACGTTGAGAAAATCGCCCACCAGTTGAACCATCCTGTCCGCCGAATCTTTAATCTTATGAGCCGCATCATTAACTTTCTCCGGGGTTTGGCCATATGTACCGTCATAAATCAAAGTAGCAAAACCCTTAATCGCCGCTAGCGGTGCTTTTATCTGATGTGAAGCGAGAGAAAGAAACTCCGATTTCATATGGTCAAGCTCTTTCAGTTTGTCATTGGCAAGTTCTAATTCTTTAGTCAGCTTCTCCAGCTTCTCACGCTGTTGGACTTCTCTCAATACGCTCCGGATCAAAAGAATGCCGAATACAAGAACCAGAAAAAATATCCCCGCCCGAAAAATAACTACCATAAGGCTGTCGGAAAGAAGGATCTCAAATAAAGTTATCACTGCCAGGAAAAAAGTTAATATTTCGGCAGCAACAACTTTTACCCTCAATAGGCCATGCTTTAAAATCGCATAGAATGTAAACGCTATGAAAGGAAGCATAAAAATTCCTGCCAGAGGAACAAAAGTGGCATTTTCAATCAGTGCCGGAAAAATAAAGTTGAAGATAATGAGTAAAGAAAAGCTGATAAGTGCTCCGACGAGAATAAAGGAAAACTGTATTCTTTCCGTGCCATGGGCTTTAACTGTCTTTTTTATCAATTGCCAAAATCCTCCCAAAATAAGAAGCGTGATGGAACTTCCGAACAGAACTATGCCCGGACCATTGTTTAGTTTTAAAATTCTTCCCGTATCAGATACCTCGGCCACTGATTCAAATACTAAAGGGGTTAGAGTTGATAAAGAAATAGTAGTAACCAGGGGAATTAAGCCAAATTTAAACCACTTTTTAAAATTCCATTCCTCGCGAGGAAAAACATAAAAGAACAGAAACATGGAGAAAGAATGCCAAACAGCAAAAAATATTGTTATCCTTAGTATCCAAAAACCAATATTAGGATCAGCTACTCTGTAACTAATATAGTTGAACGCACCATATAGAATAGTGGCCACGGCAAGAAATAAAAAAGCCCTATTAGTAGCGCTTCGACGATTGTTAATAAAAACTATGAATCCCAAAATACCAATGGCGGCTATGGTAATTCCGACTGACAACAGATCAAAATTTCGAATTGATTCCATAATTTAATTTAGAAACCGTCTGGAAAGCTCTTATCGTAACAAAATTGCAGAATTTATAGATAGAAAATCGGCAGATTGAGAAAGAATAGTGGATACTATTCAGACGACCTGTCTGCCGGTAGGCAGGGATACGACGATTTTATAGCCGAAATTATGTAATTGCAGTAGAAAAGGAGCTTTTCATACAGTTTCATACAATATCCGGAGCAAGGCGAGAAGAACGAGCACTTGGCTGTCCCCCGTGACCTATACGGAAAAGCATTGCCATGGTCTCCTCTTCCACTTGGAAAATATCCTGTAAATTTTTATAAGCCTTAATTAACATGTCAACGTGATAAGACTTCAGATCCTTAGCTTCACCAGCAAGAACTCTCTGCATTAAAAATAAAATGCCGGTTACTGGTTGAAGACTTAGTCCCAACCTTGTCGCCTTCAGCCACACTCTCTGCATCAACCTGCCGGCCATAATAAAATCGGTAGGTCCATTACCGGGAATAGTAACCACTCCCATCGCTGAAGCAGCAGAGTATATCTGGGCATTACCCCTTGC
>Ga0209542_10010083_pt1 | contig 17145 bp, 16 predicted proteins | sample RifCSPhighO2_01_FD_184028 | JGI IMG/M metagenome (GOLD analysis project Ga0209542, IMG submission 184028) | Soil microbial communities from Rifle, Colorado - Rifle CSP2_plank highO2_0.1 (SPAdes) (version 2) | ecosystem: Environmental > Terrestrial > Deep subsurface > Rock core/Sediment ...
ATATTAGTTTAAGCACCTTGACCGATGCAGTTTATACCATCAGAGTCTACGGAAATGATACGCTCGGAAACCTGAACAATTCCGTATCCAATCTGAGTTTCATCGTTGATACCACTCCGCCAAATGTTTCCATCTTCTTCACCAATGACACTGCAACTAACAACAGCAATCATACTAACTCTGGAGTAATCCAGATCAATGTCACTCTCAATGATACTCTTACTACTGTTACTGATGTCCGCTTCGGTATTTTCAATACTGTGAACAATTCTGAGTTCAACCTCACTACTATCAAGCTGGGCAGTTTCTGGACTCAGGATCTAAGTCTTGCAACATTAACCGATGCCGTTTATTTCATCCGCGTCTATGGAAATGATACTTTAGGAAATATGAACAACAGCGTAATAAATCTAAGTTTTACTGTCGATGCTACTCCGCCGACCGTGAACATTACCAATCCAAGCAACGGAGTAACGCTGAGCGGAACACAAACATTTAGTGCTACGGTGAGGGATGCCACCACGGTTGTGAACACCGTTATCTTTCAGTTTAGTGCTGGAACTACGGCAATAAATAGGACCGCGTCAAATACTTCTGGGAACTGGAATGTGAGTATAGATACAACTATCCTGGCTGAAGATTCTCAAACAATAATAACTGTCTTTGCCAACGACACTCTCGGCAATATGAACAGAACTGAAACTATAACCGTTACTATCGACAATGTTGTAGCAGGAGGAGTGACTGGCGGAGGTGGCGGAGGACCATCACAAGGCAAACCACCTAAGGAAGCTCCGGAAGCAGCATATCTCTGCGGTAACGGTGATCTTGAAAATGGAGAAGAATGTGATGCGGGCGACGGATGTACGGCTGAATGTACTTGTAGTTCAGGATATATGCCCAAGCATGAAGTTGATTGTGAACTGCTGCCCTACTGCGGAGATGGAGAAATAAATGGTGGCGAAGAATGTGATGGTGCTGATCTTGACGGAAAAACTTGTAATTCTTTAGAATATGCAGAAGGAAAATTATCTTGTAGTTCTTCGTGTACTTTAGATAGTAACGAATGTATTACCTACGAAGAGATATATAATAAGCTTCTTACTGAAATAGAAGGCATCCTTCCTGAGAGCGGAAGCAGTCTCGATATTGATCAAAAATTCGAACAAGCTAAAAACTTGTTCGAAGAAAAAAAATTCAAGGAAGCTTACGAATTATTGCTAGAATTGAAGGGCGATCTTAAGGTCTACCAGCTACTGATCCTTCCGGGGAAAAAGATATTCTCCGGGATCGGAAAATCCGTACAGGAAGATACTGGTTATTGGCTCCTTTCGGGGATGGTAGGACTACTGGTCTTGGCCGGTTATTATGTGAAAGGATTGCCAATTAAGGAATATGTCTGGAAACTCAAGCCGGTACCTGAAGTAAGAATAAAAGAACCGCTCACCACTCCTTCGAGCATCACCGCAAAACCAAGCAAACCGCTCACGCTTTTAGGAAAAAAGAGTTACGTAGATTTGCAACAACAGTTAGAGCAAGTAGATAAACTTCTTGAAGAAGTTCCTGTTCCTGAAACGACAAATGCAGTAAAACTTACTTCATTAAGGAATGGTTCAGAAATCGGGACCAAGAAACCCATTATCAGTATTAAAAATATAGAAGAGTTGGAACAATGGGTTGATAAAATGCTCCTGCTTAAAACCCCTGAAGCAAAAATGACTGAAATCATACAAAAAGTGACTAACTTTAGTAATGGGGAGATAAGTATAGCGCTTCAACGGGTTAAGGCAACTAAACTGTTACAGGAGCGATATTCTATAAATGATAAAGCAGTTGCTGAACTGAAGAAATTTATCTCCAGAGAGTTTAAAAAAGGTGCTAGCCCCCAACAAATTATTACCGACCTGGTTCAAGAAGGATGGGATATGAGGACCATAAAGCCGTACGTTATTGCATACTATAACTGACTGTTTTACCATATCAATAATCAATTACCGTAAACTTTATATACCCTCATTTCTTCTGATTCAAAATCCTTATCAAGGTCAATAAATGAGGGTGAATGATCATGGAAGAAAAAGGAAAAAATTATTCTAAAGAACTGCTGGGGAAAACAATAGTTTCCAAATCAGGAAAAAAATTCGGCGAAGTAGGCGATTTAATATTTGAAGTTGGTTCTGGAGAACTTATTCATTTGTTGCTTAAGAACCCTACGTCTTATACTGACCGGATGGAATTGGAAAAGACCAAGGATGGCAACATTTTGATCCCATTTTCAGCAGTGATTGCTACCGGAGATTACATCGTTGTAGCTGAAGAAGATATTGTATAGATATTGATATTATATTATTCTTTCTTTTATAGAGAACTTTGCAAAATAGTGATTTTGACAAATTAATTATCCGAAAATGCCAAAATCACGGCTATTGCAAAGTCTCTTAGAGAAGTTTGCCAAAAAAGATGAATTATGCAAACTTCTCTATACAATAAATAGCATTAGTTTCTTTTCCTGTGCCAATAGCAAGAATAGGTTTGTTAGGATGAACAAAACTTAAGTAAGCCACGAGATGAGGGTGCAATATTTTTCCTATTGCCGGATCAGATGTTCCATCGTCAAACAAAGAAGGACAACCATCCAGAAGTTGAATAATAGGAATACAAGATTCAACAGTATGATGTTCCTGCAAGAGAGGCATTCCTGGTTTTATCTCCTGGCCTGCTGAATAAGGACCGTATTGCTTTTGTGCAGCATATCCAACAATCACCGGTATTTTTTCCACGCCAACGAGACGATCTAAAGCATTTCGTACTTCTACAGAGTTACCTTCAATGTTTCGCATTGCTTCAGTTTCATTCTGATCATCAAGACGGCAAATTCTTGATCGTTTGGAAGTTTCTCCAGTTTCACCGAAAGCATACGCTACAAGCATAGCTCGAGCTTCTATTAAACTAAGCTCTTTACCCATGGCCTCAATATAAACAGTAGAATTCTTTAAAGAATATCCTCGTTCTATTGCCTGATAGAATGCCCTATCTACCTGAGTAAAAGCTTCTGCTATTTCTTCTCTTTCTAAAAATTCTTCCAGAGCAGCAGTTTTCTCAAAACTAACTTCTTTCCCTGTTTTTGGAGAAATTGCAGTTAATTGACTTAAGCGATCTTGGCGAATAAAACCAGACATAGTCTTATCATTGCCGCCTACGGAAGTATTACCACATTTGAAGACAACAACTTTTTGGTATTCTATAGCTTCATGAGTTAGTCCGGCATCGCCAATTATTCCCATACCATGGGTATTAGCCGCAGTTCTATTGTTACTGTAGGCAACTCCACCGGAGAGAAGACTTGATTGTACTCCTTCAATGATCCCGGAACGCCCTCCATCAATATGTTTATGGATTTCACTGCGACAATCGCCGATATAGAACAAATCACTTTGCATAACCCTTTGAGATTGTTCTAGCAAAAACTGAGCCGGATCGGAATGTGTGAAAAAGTCTAACTCTCTTTGACTTAATTTTCCCTTTAATGCTGATAATCTTTGATTTGCTTCTAATTTTGCAGAATCATTAAATGCTACCCCTAAGGAATAGAGATCAGTTATTCCCAGTTGCGAAAACTCCGAATCATGTTTTATGTTATCATTAAATTCTCTTATCTGTAAGTTGACATGTTTCAGGAACTGGGCACGGTCATACAGCACATGCTCCACCAATGGCGCTTGCTTTGCTGATGCGTACTTTAAAGAAGAAGTGGCTCCCGAGATAGTGGAACCCATGGTGTTTGATTTATTAATAACATCGTCTGCCTTGTTGGTGGGCACAACTAAGTTAGCCCTCATATCAAGCATGAGGTGATAATCTATTCCAAGTTGTTTCCTACCGGTAATATTCCTCATTCGAGTAACTTCTTGCTCTAGGCTAAAAGGATTAGTTTGGGTGTTAGAGCCAATATAGTTTTTAATGTCTCGATCAACAATAGTTTCTGGGCAGAGATGCAAACTCAATCTCACGGGGTTTCCCTCTTCGTCAAGGGTGTGTACACCTTTTCCGGCGTTGTGTGTGCTGTTAGGCGCTAAAGTCCAACCTACATTTGGATCTATCCTTCGAATTAAAGCAGTAGTTTTTGCTTTAGCCTCGTCCCCCTTCTGTCCGCCAACCACTACATAGACGTTGACTTTGCCTTTCTTTTGCGGAAAATACAGTGTCTTTCCATCTATGTCAGAAATAAGTTGAAAACTTTTTGTAGAGACAGTTGGAGGAGATTCCCGAAGAATATATTCTAGGTCGCCCTCATCCATGCTTCGAAAATTAAACTTTAACAACATTCCAAAAAAATAAGCCAGAAGTTATTTTTAACCATTTACATCCTGTAAAATAGATAAATGACAATAAAGAATCTAACAGGATTACTCTTTTCTTACTTCCTTAACTCCCGGCTTGAACTCTTCATCAATCTTCTGCAGATAATCTTTAACCCTGCTGATAACCGAGGTTAGGATGAAGCTTTCAATTTTCTCTTCAAAGATTTCTGAAAGATTGTTGAATTCATGGATCCGATAGAGATTAGCGTTGGTTTCAATCAAATGAAGATCTTTTAATCTTTTCAGTTGTCTTCTGATATTAGAAGAAGCAATACCCAGCATCGGTAATCCTGCGGTCTTACGCAGGGTCATGACATTATTCTTGATCTCTTCAGAATGAAGTTCCTCCCGATGCTGTCGTGCTTTCAGTAAAACATGAAATACGTCTACTACAACATCTCTGGAATCTCCTGGCTGGAGCAACCCTACAGATAAACAGAATTTTCGTACTAATTCTCTATCTGTTACGGTTGGTTTTTCGTATCTTCTTAATGTGATTTCGGCTAAAGGAGTATCTCTGCTTATTCTTGCCATTTTATTGCCCTCCTCTCACATTAAGAAGGCTCGAAAATTTCGTTAGAAATTTTCGTTGACGTCGTAAAGTAATCTCCGCTAAGGGTGTGTCTCGACTTATTCTTGCCATGTTGTTTTCCTCTTTGTTCTTTTTTGCTGATTTTATGGTTTAATCTGATTAACATTAGGAGTGAAGATAGCAAAAGGTGAGTTTATTTTTTTCTTTTTTATCTAGTTTAGCAAAATACATCCTTTCTAATTGCACAATCTGTCCATCTTTTAACTGCTCCAATCCTTTCTCGCCTACACCTAGAGCTGTTTCGCCGCTATCGAGCATCACTTCAACTTTCGGTAGATCTTTGGAAGAAGGCAACCAATGGATAATGAATCCTTTATTGGGATTATTTTTGTAATCCTCATACTCTTCAGAAACAAACTTCCAGCCCTTTCCATCCAAAGTAAAATTACAATAATCCATTAACCGGTGAATTTTTCCCTTTCCTAATTTTTTAAGGTCAGCTTGGGAGATAAAAACCTTGCCTGCTGCAGAAAGAACTCTTTTTCCTCGTTTGGGAAAGTCAGGATGCAAATCTAAAGTAGCTTCTTTTTTAGGAGCACCTTTGATGGTTATCTCGACTGGATTGGCAACAAAAAAATATCTATTGGCGTTAGGCTCTATAACTTCGCGGTTGAAAGCGTTGATCATCTTCCAAAATTCTTCTTGGCTGACGGTTTTGTCGGCTAAACTTAAACCTATTTCCATAGCGAATTTACGGAACGCCTCTGGTTGATATCCCCTTCTTCTGAGAGCAGGTAGAAATGGCAAACGCAGATCATCCCAGCCAGTGTACTGTTTTTGTTCGATAGCATGTTTAGTTTGAGTGGTGCTTAAGGTAAATCCTTCAAAATTAATTCTGCCCCAATGTTTGTATTCGGGATGTTTCCAGCCAAAGCAATCCATAATCATGGTTTCTTTTGTAGCATTATCGGCATGATCTTTTCCGTTTAGGACGTGAGTGACGCCCATTTCATGATCATCAACTGCCACAGAAAAAACCATCAACGGCCAGACTTTTTGCTCTTTGCCAGTTTTAGGATGGATATGTTCATTAATGCGCATGAGGGGAAAATCACGCATGGCTGGATTTTTATGCTTGATGTCTGTTTTCAATCGTAGAACTGCTTCACCTTCTGCATATTCGGAAAACATCTTTGCATAACGTAATTGATTTTCTTTTATAGAGAGATTTCTACAAGGACAAGCGATCCCTTGATTCTTTTTTTCCCGCCATTCATCAGGATTACATTTACAGACGTAGGCTTTTCCTTTCTGAACTAATTGTTCTCCGTAATCGTAATACTTTCCTAAGCGAGAAGATTGAACTGCCACGCTGGCTACATGATTGTCGGACAACCATTGTGTGTCCCGAGGTATCATTTCATACGCTGGTTCATAGATGTTTTCTGGATTGGTATCTTCTATCCGCAAGAGAAATTTCCCGTCGTACATTTTTGCGTACTCGTAATTCAGCGAAGCACCGTAAGCGTGCCCGATATGCAATGGGCCGGAAGGTGAAGGAGCTATCCTTACTACGACCTTTCCTTTGGTCGCGTTGGGAAGTGATTTTAATGGCCCTTCTTCTTTCTCTTCTTTTTTTTCGTGCAGAAGTTCAGGAGCGATTTTTTGCAGCTGCTGTTTTATCTTGGGCAATGGCAGCATTTCTACGTCGTTGATGATCTTTTCAATTTCTTTCAGAACTTTGGGAACGTCTTTCTTCATTCCAGGATTTTCTTTGAGAACTGAACCTAGAACAACATTCTTATTGACCTTACCATTAAAGTCTAAAGCGTTCTTTAACGCATGTTTGAGAATAATGTCTTTCATTAATGCTTAGATGTAAAGAGAGATTATTAAATGTTTTGATTGGAGTTAACACTTCCAATTATTCTTTATCCTAGAAATAATCCAGCTCACTCCTGCGCCGAGCGTCCCAGCTAATACATCATTCTGGGCGTCCCATTGATCGCCCTGCATACCCAGAAAACCGCTGCCAAGAGTAACGTCATGAGAAATAACCACCGTTAAGTATTCTATGATTTCGTAAATCGCTTTAAATGAAACGATAATCAAAAAAGGGATGAGATAACTCCAAATACCTTTGATTTTCAATTTTCGAGAAACAAATTCACGTAAAGGGAAATAAAACACCAGTCCGAAGAAAAAATGAACAAATCGATCATAGTGATTTCTGCTCCAGTCAAATTGCTGTCGAAACAATTCAAATAGAGGCATTTTACTATAGGTATAATGGCTGCCTAGTGTATGAAAGAGTAGAAAAATGAAAAGCAAAGTATAACTTAAATTTGAAAGGCGGAATTTTCTATAAATTAAAACCAAGAAGACAACAAAAGCAACACTTAAAACATTCTCAGCAAACCAAACCGTCCAGCTGTAAGGCTTAATTGCCATTACAACCCAGAAAATCGAGAAGATAAACAAAAGTAAAAATGGGAAGCGATCTTTCTTGAGAATCTTCATCCCTAAAGTTTCCCTCGCTCCACTAAACGCTTCATTCTTTTTACAAACTCGTCTGCTTCCATATAATATTGGTCGTAGGCGGTCCCTTTAATCTCTTTAATTTCCCGATGAGTAATCATTTTGCTAAGATGATAGAACTTGCGCATGCTTTCGACATATTTTTTCTCCAACAGATGATGCCGTACAAACACTTTATCCAAAAGATCGGCAACATGTTCTGGTGTGGGAGGAATTTCCTTAGCCCGCATTAATGCAGCGTGAGCTGCGTCAATCACTGCCCAGTATAGATCTAACGTTGCTTGCAATACGTGCCAGCGAGAGTTAAGTAAGGTTTGTGGAGCTCTACCAAAATACCGCCAGATACTTTCTTCAGAAGGCCTTATACGGCCGTTTTTGAGAAGGATCTGTAATGGTTCAAAAAATCCGGTATCAAGTATAGCTACTCCATCGCGAAGGATGTTCACAACTACCGGATCTCCAGCTTTAGCATATTCCCAGAACGAAGTGAAAGTCATGGAAGTGATGTGCAGCTTCGGAGAAGTCCTAATTACTACCTTTTCAACAATAAGGCGGTAACCTTCAATCAAAGCTTCACTCAATTGAAAACGAGTATCATCAGTTATCACTAAAATGTCAAGATCACTAAGAACAGTAGCTTCCTTCCGCGCAGAACTGCCAAAAACAATCACGCTCATTAAGAAATCGCCCAATTCCGTCTTTAGTTCTTGGGTGAATTTTTGAGCGATCTTCATATCCTCGGTAGGATATTTATGGATATTCTCGTTCTCTTTTTTATGGATTTTAAATTCCATCTCATTATATAAATAAGTAGGCTTTATTAAATTTGTGATAACTACTCCAAAACATATTCTTGAAATGTGATTCTTGAATAACATAAATCTTTATAAATTATTTATTCCCGTCTAAAATGTTACTAAAAGGTGAGGGTGATGCTATATGGAGCAAAAGCAATTAGATGAACTAGACGATTCTTTTTTTGGCGAAGAGTTTATTGAGGATGAGGCAGAAGAGTCATTCTCTTCAAATACGAAAGTCCAACGAGTAGAGCCAAAGCTGGAAGCAGAGGCAGAACCAGAATTGAGACTAAAGAAAAGTGCAAAAAAGGCTGTGGCCAAAAAAACGGTTAAAAAGACTGAAAAAACAATCAAAAAAGAAGCTGTTTCTGAAGCTAAAAAAGAAAAGACGCTTCCAGAAAAAGAAGTGAAAAAAGAGACCGTAGAGATAAAGCCGGCCAAAGAAACACCTAAAGAGACTAAAATAATGGTAGAAACTTCTTCGCCAGTCAATCCCTGGGCAGAAGAAAAAGGCTCTGGAGTATTCGGACAAGCTTCCACCTGGAAAACTTTAACTTGGATAGCTCTAGTATTATTAGTTCTTTCTCTGTTTACTCAAGGATTTGATTTCTCAGAAAAAAGCCTTACAGGAGCAGCGATGGTATCATTAGATGAAGCAAAGGATAAGGCACTTATCTATGTAAATGGACAGTTATTACAACCCCCATTTCAGGCCACGGTAGAAGCTTCTGAAGAGTTAGATTCATTATATAAAATAACTTTAAATGTTGCTGGGCAAACAGTAGATTCTTATGTGACTAAGGATGGAAAATTGTTTTTCCCTCAAGGATTAGAGATGGAGGCCGTAGTTCTTGGAAATGGCGAAACTGAAACCCCTAGTAATTCAGAACTTGCGCCAGTAGAAGTCTCTGCAGATGATGATCCTGTTTTAGGTTCAGAAAATGCGCCAGTAACGATGGTGGAATTCTCTGATTTTCAGTGTCCTTTCTGTAAAAAGGCTAACGATGAAGCACTCAAAGAAGTAAAAGAGAAGTATGTTGAAGCAGGTAAATTGAAGATAGTCTATCGAGATTTCCCTCTAGAGTTTCATCCTGAAGCAGAAATAGCAGCTATAGCCGCAGAATGTGCCGATGAACAAGGAAAATTCTGGGAATACCATGACCTGCTTTTTGCAAACCAGGATTCTTTAAGCGATGCCAATTATAAAAAATGGGCTGTAGAACTTGGTTTAGATGAAGAGGAATTCAATGAATGCTACAAAGGCTTAGAATACCTTAACGAAGTCCGGGCCGATATGGCAGATGGACAAAAGTATGGGGTTTCTGGAACTCCTGCCTTCTTTATCAATGGAAGAATGATCAGCGGAGCGCAACCATATTCGGTCTTTGAACAGGAAATTGAAGCTGCCTTAGCAGCTGCTGGAGTTGAAAGTGAAGCTGTAAATGAACCAGATCTTGCTCCAAATGAACCTGAAGAAGCAGAAGCTACTGAAGTAGTTCCTGAACCAGCAATGGCTGGAGAGACGGTAAAAGTTACCCTCAATGCTAAAAAATGGATTTTCCAGCCTAATGAAGTAACAGTAAAGAAAGGAAGCAAGGTGGTAGTAACAGTTGTGCCTAGCGGTTTAGATTTCACTTTCGCTGTTCCTGCGTTAGGCGTAGAGCAGAAAGTGGCCGGAACTACTGAGGTAGAGTTTGTAGCTGATAAAGCCGGAACCTTTGACTTTACCTGCGGCAGTTGCGAAGACTGGCGAGGAATGAAAGGAACATTAGTGGTTGAGTAAACGTCAAAGAAAACTGACCACCGCTTCGCTCGGGTCCAGTTTTCCGACCCTGTTTTTTCCAGCCAAGGTGAAATCACTTGTGGAAAAAGCAGATTTTGATAGAAAGATTTAACTTCTTTTTTATTTTATTTCTTTAACAATGGCCAAAACGGAGAAGTTGTTTAGCAAGGTAATGATCGTGGTATTTCTGGTCTTGCTAGTATTAGGTTTTGTGATTCCCGGAGTAATTAATTATGATGCAAATGATGATACTACAGTAGAACCACGGCTCTGCAGCAGTGATGCAGATTGTTATCTTCTTTGCGATGACCAGCCGGTTTCTGTTCTTTGCTCACAGAATTTATGTTTACAAAACTCCTGCGATGAGGGGAGTTATTATCCCTACGGGACTGAACCGATTACATTTACACTCCGAATTCAAAATGTTTCCCTGCAAGAACTAAGTAATGGGCAAGACCTTTTTGTAAAATTCAAAGGACAAATGGTTGAAGTATATACTTCCCGGCTCATATTGTATCAGATTTTGGAAAAAGTGGATATTATCCTAGATAACCAGTGCTTATTTTTTAATGGCAAACAGTATTGTGACGAAAAATTAAGGATGACTGTGAATGGAGAAAATTCAACACAATTTGGAGGTTATATGCCGCAGGAAGAAGATATAATCGAGATTGAATATTGGTGATCGATAAACAGCTATAGTAATTGTGAATTATTTTCGTACACAAGATTTAAAAGAATGTTCTTAATTCATAACGGCATGACTTTTACAAATGTGGTTACATTTTTAAAAAAAATTGCTCCTTTAGCTAAATTGAGCAAAAAGGAAATTCAATCACTTCAAACACCAGATAGGATCTTAAAGGCTGAATTAGTGCTCAATGGAAAAAAATATCCCGCTTACCGAGTTCAATTCAATAATGCTCGAGGACCATACAAGGGCGGCATCCGTTATCATCCAGAGGTTTCCGAGGATGAAGTAAAGTCATTAGCCTTCTGGATGACCATTAAAACCGCAACTACTGATCTTCCTTTAGGTGGAGGAAAGGGGGGAATCACTGTTGATCCTAAGAAGTTAAGTAAAAAGGAATTAGAAGAACTAAGTCGGTTGTATGTGCGTGCTTTTTACAAGCATCTCGGTCCGGATACTGACGTTCCTGCTCCTGATGTTTATACTACACCAGAAATCATGGGCTGGATGCTGAATGAATATGAAAGATTGGCTGGGAAGAAATCTCCTGCTTTTATTACTGGAAAACCCTTGGAGTTAGGCGGTTCCAAAGTTAGAGATATTGCTACTGCGCTGGGCGGAGTTTATGTTTTAGAAGAAGCGGTGAAAAAAATCGGCTTGAAAGAGAAAAAAGTTGCAATTCAAGGTTTTGGAAATGCCGGGGGAACGATGGCAGAACTCTTGGCAGAAAGAGGATATTCAATTGTTGCTGTTTCTGATTCAAAAGGTGGTATTTATGATGCAAAAGGATTAGATATCCAGGAAGTAATTAGAATCAAAGAAAGCAAGGGAACGGTAATCGAATACGCTAAAGCTACCAAAATAAGCAATGAAGAGTTATTAGAATGCAATTGCAGTATATTGGTGCCCTCCGCTTTGAGTGGAGTTATCACTAACAAGAACGCTTCAAAAGTAAAAGCAAAAATCGTCTTAGAACTGGCTAACGGCCCGACCACACCGGAAGCAGATGAGATTTTGTCGACGAGAAAAGTGTTAGTGCTGCCGGACATATTGGCCAATGCGGGAGGAGTTACAGTTTCCTATTTTGAATGGGTACAGAATAAGAAGAATGAATCTTGGGGCGAACAAGAGATTAAGAAAAAGTTGCAAGAAAAAATGGTTTCTGCCTTCGAACAGATTTGGAAAGAATTCTCCGACGACAAAAACAGTTTCAGGACTGCTGCCTACGTATTGGCGTTGAAAAAAATTGTTGCCGCTGAAAAAAAGCGAAAGAGAATTTAAGTAGATTTAGGTAACATTTAAATATGTAAAAGTATTACTTCTGTCAAGAATTAACAAAAGAGGTGTTATGATAGATGGCTAAGAAAAAAGCAGGCGCAAAGAAAAAAAAGCGAAGATAAATTTTTAGAGTAACTTTTCTTTTTTTCTTTCTTCTTTTGCATATAATCTCATTCTACCGGTTTTTCATCGAAAATAATAAAAAGGAGCCCTTTATTTGGTATTTTCATGAAAAGAATATTAATTAACCAAATTCATGACCATCTAGATAAAGAAGTCTTGCTCAAAGGATGGGTACAAGAATTACGGAATTTAAACAAAATCAAATTTCTCATCTTACGGGACAGAACCGGAGACATGCAGACTATTGCCTTCAAAGGCACTACCGAAGAGGATTCTTTTAATGCTTTAACTACCATCACCAATGAATCAGTAGTTGAAATTGTAGGAACTCCCAAGAGAAATAAAGAATCACGCTGGGGTATAGAGGTATTAATCAGGAAAATCAGTGTCGTTTCTGCGGCTGAAACACCCTTGCCCATCGATAACTCTGATAAAGGACAAACCCATATCGATAAACGCATTGATCACCGCTTTTTAGATACTCGAAATCTGAAAAAGCAAGCTATTTTCAAAGTCAGGGGAAAAATTGCCAAGATTTTGACCAATTTCTTTGACAACAACGGTTTTACTAATATTAATACTCCTAAGATAACCACCATAGGAGTAGAATCAGGAGCTGAATTGTTTATCTTAGATTATTTCGGAAAACCGGCTTACCTGGCGCAGTCACCGCAGATCTACAAACAAATGTTTGTAGTAGGTGGATTTGAACGAGTGTATGAAATAGGACCCGTGTTTAGGGCTGAGAAGTCGCATACTACTCGGCATTTGACTGAATTTACCGGTGTGGATTTTGAAATGGGATTTATTGATGATGTTGATGATGTGATGGATTTGATTGAAGAGATGTTTGTTGATCTGATGAGCAATCTGTCTGAGGAAGCGGTGCAAGAATTGAAAACCTTAGGAGTAGAATTAGTTGTTCCCAAGAAAATCCCCCGCATCACTATGGATGAGGCCAAGAAAATGTTGGCCAAAAAAGGTAAGAAGTACAAGGATGATGAAGATCTTGACCCTGAAGGAGAGAAATTATTTGGCGAACTGGTTAAAGAAAAGTATGGCTCAGAATTTGTGTTCCTAACTTTATTCCCCTGGGCAGTAAAACCATTTTATCAGATGAAAATGGAAGGAAAAGCATATGTGACCAAATCATTTGATTTACTTTTCAACGGAGTAGAAGTATGCAGCGGCTCCCAACGGGAACACCGCTATGAAATTCTTAAAAAGCAAGCCAAAGCCAAGGGCCTGGATTTAGATAAAATGACCGAGTATGCAGAGATCTTTAAGTATGGAACTCCCCCGCATGGCGGAGCAGGATTTGGGTTAGATAGGATTACCCACAAACTGTTAGGATTAGATAATATTCGGGAAGCGGTATTGTTGCCTAGAGATCCGGAAAGGACGAGGCCTTAGAATAATGCCTCCAACAACTCTTGATGATATAACGCATCGGGAAATTATATTAAGTCTTATTCTTCTAAAACCAGGACATAGAAACTTTCGAGTAGAAGATCTTAAGAGAGGATTGGGTGTAGCTTCTAACGAAAATCCACGGTTAGAAATCCCATCGGACAGTGTTGATACTACTTTCTTTTTCTATGACCATTATTTGCATGGAGACTTAGGCTTACCACATTATAGATTAAATGAATATGGACAAAGATGTTTGCAAAGAGAGTTTGATAGATACTCACCCGAACTTCAAAATGAATTAAGAGAACTGGCAGGAAAAGTGTGGCAACATCATTGAATTAACTTCAATTCCATTCAAAGTCTTTAAAGCATTTATATATTAGTTTTATTTTCTACTGTTTAGAATAGCTAAATGGAGGTATAAACCATGACTATTAAAGAACAATTTCAAAGAATAAAAGAGAACTGGCTCATAGTATTAGTATTGGCCGTGGTGTTAGTGTTGTTTATGGGTTTACCAGCAGTGGAAACTCTGCAGCAAGGAGTATTTCAAACAGGGGGAGCATATGGCAGAGATTATGCTGAATCTGTGGTAGGAAAGATGGGAATAGGTATGCCTTCGCCGATGTATTATGATGGCGGGTTTGCTCCTGAAGTAGAAGATCGAAAGATCACCAAAACTGCATCTTTGAGTACGGAAGTAGAAAGAGGTACCTTCAAGGATGCTGAGAATAAGTTGAAAAGTATTGTAAAAGTTACCGATAGCTTCTTACTCAATGAAAATGCGCAGAAGTATGATTACGGCGATGGACGAAGAACATACTATTCCGGAACCTACACTATCAAGGTGGAAGAAGGAAAATATGGTGCGGTGGTTTCACAACTTAAAGAGATTGGTGAAGTTACTTCATTCAGCGAGAATGCTGATGACATCACCGAACAGTTTGTGGACTTAGAAAGCGAATTGGTTTCTGAGAAAGAACGATTAGCACGCTACAAACAGATGCTCTCAGAAGCAACTACAGTTGAAGATAAGATTCAATTAAGTGATCGTATCTTCAATCAGGAAAGAACCATCAAGTATCTTGAAGAGCAGCTACAAAGTACAGGAGAGCGAGTTTCGTATTCAACTGTCTATGTAACTATCACTGAAGAACAGTCCGAGTACGTTGATGCTGTCTTGGTAACTCTTTCCGAGTTGGTAACAAGATTTGTTCAGAGCCTGAACAACTTGCTGAAGTTAGTAGTAGGATTAATTCCGTACACTGTTTTGGCAGTATTAGCCTGGTTGGGATGGAAGAGATTCAGAAAAACTGATGCGAATAAGAAGAAGTAATTTTCTTTTTAATTTTTTATTTTTTCTCTGATTAATTCTACGATAATATATATGATTAAAGCAGCTATACTTCCTACTAAGAACCATAAAGCAATATCTGGCTGTGCGGTTGCAACTGGAGCTTCTTGGGCCATCTTCAAGCTGGCTTCATAAGGTAAAGCCTGAGCGGCATCGGCAGCAGTTGATTCCATGGTTTCTACCAGAGGAATAGCTTGAGAAGCTGTTTGCAACCATTTAATCACTGCACTGATTCCTAAAGCAGCTACTACAACAGGAAGAATTCCTTTCAATTTCTCCTTTAATCCAGAAACATGCTTAGGAGCAATAATGATGTATTTGTTGGCCAGCTTGTAATGCAGGATTTCCCGTCCTTTTTGGCTGTAATGGAATTCTTCGGCAGTGATGAGATGTGCTTCCTGCAGCTTTTGTAAATGATAATGAACGGTAGAAATAGGGAGGTTGAGCATTTTAGCGATATTTGCCTCGGTATCTTCCTTTTCTGCTAAATGATTGAGAATTTTCCTGCTGGTATCGCTGGTGATGGTCTCTGCCAGTTTCTTGATCTTAGGCTCGTTCAGGTCTACTAAAAGGAAGTTTGATTTTGCCATGGATTTAGTGATAAGAGAATATTTTAAATAAGTTGCGATAAGTTTGAATGAAGTTGAAGTGATAACTTTAAATACAAAAATTTCTTTCTTACCATAGTGGGAGAACGCAAATTCACCAAAGAGGAAGAAAAGAGAATTATTGTTCCGATTGCGAAAAGATTGCAGAAGATGCATAGCAAGGGTAAGACTATCATTGTTGGCATCCAAGGCGGGCAAGGAACAGGTAAGACTACTATCGTGCAAGTTCTGGAGAAGCAACTGAAGAAGAAAGGATTCAAAGTGCAGTCTTTTTCAATCGATGATTTTTACAAAAGCTATGCTGAAAGGAAGAAGTTGCAAGAGAAATATCCTACTAATCCTTTCTATCATATATCGCGAGGTTTGCCTGGCACCCATCGAGTGAAATTCTTGCTGGAAACGCTGAAGAAAGCAAAAGCAGGGAAAGATTTTGAGATTCCTATCTTTGACAAGTCTCTGTATGATGGGAAGGGAGATGTTCTGCCGAAAACTAAAAAAGCTAAAGGAAGACAGGACTTTGTAATATTAGAGGGGTGGTGTGTGGGGATTCCGGAAGTTTCTTCTCAGAAGTTTGTGGATATTTGTAAGAAGAATGACATTAATATTGAGAAACTAGATCCAAAACTTCAAGATCATAAAGTGGTGCTCAACTTTGTAAAAAAGTATCAGCCGATTTGGAAGCTTTTAGATTACCAGATCATGCTGAAAGCAGATTCTCCGGAAGTGCATAAGAAGTGGCGATTGCTGCAGGAGAAGCGATTGAAAACTGCGAATGGTATGGGGATGAACAAACAGCAAGTGCATGCATTTGTAGAACCATTCTTGCCGTTTACCTATGTATGTTATGATTTGATCAAGCCGGATGTGAAAGTGCTGATTGATGAGAAGCATAATTTTTATAGAATTATGTTTAGAAAACTAGTATCTTAACATAGGACTAATATTTAACCTTAGAACACTTTCTCTATTAAATTCTCCAGCTAAATATCTATCAATGGTCTTTTTTGATAATTCTTTCTGTTCTTCTGTGGGGTTAGAAATCATAACTAAATTCACAGAATCATGTTTTAATAAATCTAACTCATAGGCATGAAGAGCTCCTGTTATTAAGATATCACTATTGTTAGCAAGAGCAAGTTCGTATAAAGCCACAGTTCTCAAGCAACATAACTCATGAAAAACACCCTTCATATGATGATCGAGACCACCATAAACATTTAAACACTCTTTATGTTTCTTATACAACTCTAAATCTTCAACAGGTTTTATTTCTATTCTATTCTGGGTCAAGATCTGAACAATTCTCCTTGTAGCCTTGCTCCCCATGGTAGAAGGACATTTTTCCATAAGGAGATTTTCTATAGACCAAGGACATTCAATAGATACTTTTTCTGTTGGTTTTATTCCTGAAACATATTCTAAAAGGGTTAAGAAATCTTCATGATCTTCATTATGAATTTCACCAATAATTCTAAGTTTATCCATCAGAAGATTATTTTTAGGGTGACTTTAAAAGGTTTCTCGTGCTCTACATTATTTCACCCAAAAACCATTTAAACTCTAAACTCCTCCTTTACAGCATGGGCATCTTAAACAAATTATTATTCTGGCGAAGAGATGATGAGTTTGATTTCGATACATTAGCAGACCAACATGCCAAAACCGAA
>Ga0209542_10010084_pt1 | contig 17144 bp, 18 predicted proteins | sample RifCSPhighO2_01_FD_184028 | JGI IMG/M metagenome (GOLD analysis project Ga0209542, IMG submission 184028) | Soil microbial communities from Rifle, Colorado - Rifle CSP2_plank highO2_0.1 (SPAdes) (version 2) | ecosystem: Environmental > Terrestrial > Deep subsurface > Rock core/Sediment ...
GCGCCGCGAAAAAGAGCAACTGCGCCAGGTGGTCCAACAGAATTTACGCCTCCAGAAACTATTGAAAGCGGGTTTAATGATGCAGTCAGCGGGACGTCGCGAGCAGTTCATTCCCCAGAAGTTCCATCCCGATTTTTGAAACAGAAGCAACAATTTCTGGCGCAGCCGTTTGATGAAGATGCTCTTGCCGATGGAGTTGCGTCAGCGTTCATCCAATATCAAAAAACGGGAGAATTTAGTCCAGAGTTAAACCTTCTGCTTTCCAGGCTGCATGGCGAGCCGTCAGAAGCTGCTGTTGGGAGAGTGGCAGATAAAATTACCTCCGCACTGCAGCGTGAAGGGGGACCACAGCTTGCAGACACCTTCCAGGCGTATAAAGATGTTGTTTTTGGCAAAGGCAGGTTTAGTGTAGAATATAAACCAGTGTATGAGATTGCAGGTGTTACTGATGAAATTAGGCGTTACACTATATATGATGATCCACGTGGTACTTTTCAAGTATCTGATTTAAATGAGCGTGTTCTCAAGCGGCGTAATGGTCTTGCAGCGCAAGGAATTGAAGAAGATAAGGGCGGCATGCGGAATATGCTTAATATCATGCTGGAAGGAGAGGTTCGTTTTGGGCAGACAGGACCTCTCGTGAAAGGGCTTCCGGAATGGGCGGCAGGACCGCATGGTCCTTACTATGTTGTCTTGGATGAATCAAAAAGAGTATTCAGAACAGCTGATGATCCTCTGTTCAGATATTCTCCCGTGACGTTTCCCGAAGATGCACATGTTGCATATCTTGTACCCTTAGAAGCAGATCGGGAACTTGTTTCTAGAGCGTTGGATGAAGCAGTAAAGAAGAATCTTCTTACCGCTGCGGAACGGGATGCAATTCTTTCAAAGACTATAACTTATGATGATTATTTGCGGTTACCGGATGAAGCGTTGCAAGGCCCGCAAGAGCTGGCAGCAGAGTTGAAGATAGGAAGAGAACCAGAACCAGCAGAATTAGCAGACATGGGCCGACTTGATTTAAGTCAGGCCAATGCCGTAACTCCAACAGAACGACAAGTTACTGCAGGAAGAACGTTGCAATCTAAAATTACTGAATTGGAACAAGCACCGGTTGGTTCTGCTGTCGGGCGGCAGGCGGGAGATGATTTATATGCCATCGCAACGCAGGATACCCATGGTGCTTTGAAACTGCCCGTCTTTGAGAATAAGTTGCCATCCGAGTATACTTTATACGAAGTTTCCATGGACAGGGGAACGTTGAAGGGTCTCAATGATCGCAGTTATGAAACTGGTTCAGCAGCAATTTCTGCCCAACATCAAAATCTGGTGGCCTTTGCGAAGCAACATAATCTGCCCGTTACAACATTACAAAAAACGACCTATATTGCCGTGCCAAAAGGCATTCCTCTGGATGAAAATGCACTTCTCACTGCTATTGGCAAGGCAGAAAGTTCCGTCTCGGCGGCCGCAGGCGAAAACGTAGCGTTGCGTGTTGGTATTGCTGATAGCGCTGGTGGACGTTTAGTAGAAACACGGCTGAAGACAAGGAGGAGTTTAGAATTTGTTTCTGAAACAGGCGCGGCGCCGGTAAAGTATGGAGATAAGATACAAGGCTGGTATGATGATTTACCTTTAGAACAAAAAGCCGATGTGAATGACATCTTCCAGGGATATGATCCTCGTTTGCAAGATGAATTTGATGAACTTGATAACCTGCGAGCAGCTGGTGATGGTGAAGCGTATAGAAAGAAGCTTTCTGATCTTGCCGTTACTGATATGCAGGATGCCAATTTTAAGAATATTGAAACGGTCAAAGCATATCAGTTCAATCCTGGGACAGCAGTGCAGGAAGGGGACTTGGTTATTGCTTATGATGGTATTGAGTTAGGTGCTAAGAACAAAGAAGATATTCTTAGATTAACAGAGCAAGGCCTTCCTGATGATAAACTTGCAGCCTTAGCTGGGAAGCGTATTGATAGGAGTATTACGGAAGTAAATCAGCGCATTTTAGATACCTATGTTGATGCTGTCAATAATATTAAAGCTGTTTCAGCAACGACGTTAAATCAATATTCAGCAATTGCGCAGGCAGCAGGCTGGGAAGCTATAACAAATGTTGATGAACTTCGTAATTTCTTACAATGGGAATTTGCCAATAAAGGGAGATTTAGGGGTGGTGATGAAGGGTTCGCTACTATTCGAAAAGTGGTGGTTGATGCTAATCCCAATTTTGCCGGGAATGTTCGAGGAGTTATTAGAGCATGTGGCGATCCATGTGGATATGAGATACGCGTTGGCGTGAAAGAAGTTTCAGCGGGTGAAGATTACTTGAGCGCCATTGCGAAAGCTGATGAAGCTGTTGCGTTATCTAAAAAGCAGGGTGATATTCCGGTGGTGATTTCGAGCGCCGGTGAAATGAAGATTGTGGAAGAGGGTATCCCAGAAGTTTCTTTCATTGAAGTTCCTGTTGCTGGATTAGAATCTCCACAAGTGCCCATACTTCATCCACAACGAGCTGAAGAGATATTTTTTAATGTTGAACAGAAAGTAGGTATAGAATTAAATCCCGATGCACGACTGTATTTGTATGATGTTGCAGAAGAAATCAATGAAAAATTCTTGCCTAATCATGGGATAAACTCATTGGAAGGAGCGCAAGCAGCCTTTAGGGAAGGGAAACTTGTTTCAATGAAAACATTGCAACAAAGAGGTCTTGTGGAAGCAGGTGATATCTCATTAAAAAAACGTGAAAAGTTAGGAACCGCTGATAGTGTTTTTATCAGTGCGAAGGGACCGTTTGGTGAATTTGTTGATGATACTGCTCCATTAATAATTTTCAAGAAAGAAATGTTGGGACAGCCGGGAGTCAAATTTACACCTCTTGACAGCGGTGCAAACTATGACACGGCTGAAGACATAGCACGTGGAGGATTGAAAGATAAAAAAGAACTGGATATCTATTACAATGCGTATTTGCGAAATAGAGGAAGGTTTCAACATCTTTGGGAAGATCCCCTGTTTGCTAAAGCTGAAAAATCATTTTATCCTGAAGCACGGTTTACGGGGAGTGTTGATATTGCTGATAACGCTGAAGCGATTTTACTTACGGATGAAAATTATAAAATATTAATTGCTGATCCAGAGATTTCTCCTGAAATTAAAATGTTGTTTGTTAACGTAGGTGATAAATCAACAACTGATGCCTATTATGAATTTACAGGATTAGATAATTATTTAGATAAAGATTTGGATGATCTTGTTGAAATTGCATCACCAGCAAATATTCAAATAGCTCCTTGCCCATTAGTCGGCGGAGCAATCATGAGCCCGCTCTTTGGTAATGCGGTAGCCGCACCTTGTCTTCCTCCTACATTACCAACAAAAGCTATTACCTTTCCTCCGCAAGAAGTTCCAACACCAAAAGTGGTTAGTAAAGTACAAGGGTATGGTCCTGCAAGCAATTTATATGACCGAGTATCTCCTGAGAATATCAATGAAGTTTTTCAGAATAAATTAGAATTGCTTGGTCCTGACATTTATGGTGCGAAAGCAGTTGCCTATGTCCATGACGATGGATCAATTCAGGTTGTATTTTTAACAGAGAGTGATAAAACACATCATCGTCATGCCCTCGGCACTATTATTGGTGGAGAAAAAGGAGAATTAGTATACAATGGAAAGTACGGTGATTTCTTAGCAGCGGACATAGCTGATCGTTCCTTCGGCTTTGAATTTCAATATGATGCATCAAAAGGGAAAATTATTGGAATCGAACACAGTTCCCAAATAACGAGAGTACAATTTGAAAAAGGCAAAACTGGATGGAAATTGTCAGATTCTGTTGTTGATACTGTTGAAGAACAAGTTCTTGAAAAAATAGATCTTGATTTGTTTGATGAATCTTTTATCGATAAACCATTTGATGAGTGGACTGCCAGAAATGAAATTCCAGTAACTTCTTAATTTTGATATTTTTTATCGTTACCGTCTTCTTGAATTGTTTCTTTCATTCTAACGACGCCTCTTGAAGATACAGTAGATTTTAGCCCTGCTCTTGTAAGAAGATGTTGTAATGGGTCATTAAAAATATTTGCCAAGCCAGTTTCTGAAGGGGTGTTAGAATTGACAACTATGTTCTTTATTTTTTTTGCCCACCTCACGCTTGTTTCAAGTTCGTATTCTAATCTTGCAGGCTCGTTATCTCGTATAGATTTATAATAATCCCAGTCAAATGAATTAAAATCAGTATAAAATTCTTGAAGTTCATCTATCCATTGCTGTTCCTCTCCTGGAAGAGACTCATACTGTTGATCTGCTTGATGTAGTATTGCCTCTAGTCTTTGAAGATCTCCTTTCTGGTATCCCTGGAACCATCCTAACTTAAATATGTCCCGTCGCAGAAATTCACTGAAAATTCTCTCATAGGCCATTAATGTAATATCAAACCTGACTTCATCCCAGTTCATGACTTTGTTGTTTAATTTTATTTCCATTTTCTCATAGATGCCTAAATTCTATGTTTAGTCCTTTCTCATCAAAAATCATGTATGTTTGTTCATGCCCCCAATGTAAACCAACACCTCCTGGATTAATCATATAGTGGGAGTCTTGTTTTAATTGAATAATCTTCTGAGTTAAATTCTCTTGTTTCATTTTACCTTTTGTATCTAAACTATAAATGGATGGTTGGTGCGAATGGCCAAAAAAGCAAATGTTTACTATTTTGGAAAGTTTTTGAAACTCTTCTTCGGCATCTTCTTGTTTTAGTATCCTTCTATTTGAAGGAGCATGGATAAGTTGATATTTTTCATCAATTATCTTTGTAGAAGGTAGCGTTGCAAGATACACCATATTGTCGGGAGATATCTTTTTGCTTGAAGCCTCATGATTATTAAGAACCCTATCCTCATGATTACCTCGTACAACATCACATTGGCGTTCTTGTACGAGATCAAGGCAACGATTATCATCAAAGGTGGTTCCACTCTGAACAATGTCTCCTAGGCATAGATAACGATCAACACGACCTTTTACTTGATTAAAAAATTCCTCTAATGCCGGGTAATTCCCTTGAATGTCTGAAAAGATAGCATAGTGCATGCATTATTACCTCCTTAATTCATACAACTCTTCTGCCAACTGTCGTATGCCTTCTCTATTTTCTAAATCATGTAACCATCTTGTCGGTATTGCGTTAACACCATTATAAGCACCTGAAATAGCTCCAGCCATTGCCGCTCTGCTATCAGTATCTCCACCTAAATTGACTGCTTCAATGACGGTGGCTTCATAATTGGACGGATATAACATAAAACAAGCAAGAGCAGACGTAACTGAGCTCATAACGTCTCCAGTGGTTCCTAATTGTTCGAGAGTATCTGCTGTGAACTTGTTACGGCGCAGCAAATCTAGTCGCTTATACATTCTTTCAGCTTTTAGCCTTGATGCAATATTCTGAATCTCTGGTAATAAATGGTCAAAATTAATATCTTGTGAATTCCTACTTTTAACATAAGAAACACAATATGCGACAATTGCTGCACCGGCAAGAGTCTCTGGATGAGCATGCGTTGGTAAGGAAGAATTTACAGCATTATCAAGAAGCTCTTCTTTTGTGTTATACAACAGACCAACTGGAGCAACGCGCATTGCTGAACCGCAACCAAGGGGAAGTTTACCATTTTCTGGTTCTTGTAAACCGCTTTCTTTCCACGAATAGCCTTCTTTGAGACGTTCTACGGCAGCCCTAAATGTATCTCCAATAGCACGATATTCATTAGAATCATAATACCTTACAAATCGTTGCGCGAGATCTTCAGGGTTTAATATTCCTTTGTTGGCAACAAGAGATTCTGCAACGAGTATGGTTTGCTGTGTATCATCAGTATATGAACCAGATGGATAAATACATGGCAGGAAATCAGTTACTTGTCCATGATAATTCTGGATACTCTTTTTGTCCAATCCTTCAACAGGTGCTCCAAGCGTATCCCCTATCGCAGAACCAAGTAAACACCCTTCATAATATTCTTTTGAAACGGCTCTTTTCACTTCCATAAAAAGCTAAAATGAGGGCTTTTTTATAAATATTCCTACAATAACCACTAAGAAGTAATTAATAATAAGCAACAAAAACAAGAATGAAGAAAACAATCACATCTAACTCTTCTTAAACTGCCCAGCGATATCTATCAAATCTACCTGGCCTAAGAAAACACTGCGGCAGCAGTACCGTTCCACAGCAAGAGCATCAAGTACTTTTTTTGCTTCTTCTCCTTTCTCAAGGCGTTCTTGATATTCTTCGTATAAGTGCCCTAGCGGCTTGCCGCAACTGAAACAACGAATGGGAATGATCATTTTTTGTAGCCTCACCTATAAGATTTTTGCCTAGCAGCGCGTGCTTTAGAATCGTTCGGCTTGCGAACTTCCTTACGCCGCACATCCGCAACCAGCAATAACCTGTCGTATTCATCAAATACTTTCTTTAACTTCTTGTCATGCTGAACTAAGGCCCGTGCCATGGCCAGGCGAATCGCATCTGCTTGGCCGGTCATGCCTCCCCCGGCTGTGACAATATCAAAATTAAGATTCTGTAAAATATCACCAGCAAGCACTAAAGGTTCGCTTATCCGCAAACGTGTTGCAGCATCAGCATAATTTTCAAGAAGCTGGCCATTGATGATAATTTTTCCCGTGCCGGCAGCTAATGTCGCGCGAGCAACAGCCCGTTTTCGTTTTCCTTGTGTCTGAATGTTTTTCTTCATTTTCCACCTAGATGCTTGCACACTTCTCCAACAGTAGTATATTTTAGGATTGGAAGTTTTTTCATGGAAGCATTCGTAATTACAATGAGTTCTCCTTTAAATTCTTCAGGTAATCCGCGATAACACATTATCCGTTTAAAAGCTTCTCTTCCTCTCGTTGTTTTCCAGGGTAGCATCCCTCTGATTGAACGGCGCACATAACGGTCTGGAATGCGAGAAAATTTTGCGCTTTTTAATGGGTAGCCTTTCCTTTCGTACCTTTGTTTTTCATGAGCAAACGTGGTTGTCTTTACCCCGCTGATGATAATTTTCTCGCAATTAACAACGCGTACCTCTTCGCCTAAAAGAGCGTCTTTGGCTACCTGTACGGCTAATCTCCCTAGTACAATTCCTTCACCATTATATACTTTCATCCGAGAATCCTCACTTTTTTTCCATCTGGATTCTGTTTAAACAGTTCTGTGATAGATAATGCTCTTCCTTGTGCCTGGTTGATTTTTTCTTTTGCTTCTGCAGAGAAGGTCAATGCTGCAACGTCCACTTTTTTATTTAAATTACCAACACTCAGTACCTTTCCAGGAACTAGAATGGTTTCGCCGTCACGAGCATATTTGTCTATTTTATAGACATTCACCACGCGTCGTTGCCGCGTTGGCTTTTTGAGATCCGTTACTACCTTTCTCCAAAAAGTACTTTCATGTACTTTAGGTTCAAGTTCCTGCAACAGCTGTTGCAGTTGGTAATTTGTTGGACCTGTTCTTTTTGTCATTTTTTCTCTAAAGCAATTTCTCCATATCTTCTACTTTCTTGATAAACAATAAGGCACTCTGCTGTAACATTTGTTTATATGTTAATTGCCCCCAACTCTCTACTGTAAAAATAATATTTTCATTATATTCCACTTTTATCCCTTTATCCAATTCAGCGTAATATTCCAAAAGGTTGCTGTCATACACGTTCTCCTGTACAAGTTCCAGTTTATTTCCTTTTAACGTAAAAACACCATCAGAACAATGTTTGATAATCTTCTCTGGGTCTTTGACATTACCTATTTTAATCATGGGCTCTTTTTTATAATACGCCCAGCCAGGAGACCATTTTGCGTGCTGCTTTCCTTGGCCCATCACCGCCGTCATTGTAAGATCAATTTTTTGCTTTGGCAATAATTTTACAATAGGCATTTTGGGATAGACAAACGTGCATTTTGGATCGCCGCTTTCTGCTTCTTCTGCATAAACATACCCTTTCTTTGCTGCTTTCAATTTTATCTGGAGTGTGCAACGCGCACTTTTCTGTTCAATTTCGTCTTCATTTTCAGGAAGCCGATACGTAGAAATGTCTGTTTTTATGGGAATCAAGCCAAGACGCAATGCTACCATTTCATCGTACAACGCTGAATTGTTTTCTTTAATTTCAACATCTTCTACAGCTAACGTCGGTACTTCTTCCAGAATCATCCGTCGGATTGTATTAGCAAATATTTCTGATCCCCCTTTAATGAGAAAAGAAAACTTATTTTTCTTTCGTTCTTCTTTTATTTTTTGCAGTTTGATTGACATCAGACTCGCCTCCCCCGTCTTCCACCTTTTGCTCGACAGCCATTATGTGGTTCGGGGGTCACTTCTTCAATTTTACCAATGCGGATTCCGATACGTGAAAGTTTTCGTATTGCGGCCTGCGCTCCAGGTCCTGGATTTTTAGGGCCTTGGTGGCCTCCTTTAGCTCGTACTTTGATGTAAAGACCATTAATTCCTTTTTCTTTACATATCTCTGCTACTTTTTGGGCAGCATTCATTGCTGCTGTGGGAGAACTTTCTAAGCGATCAGATTTTACCATCTGGCCACCACTGGAGCGGGCAATTGTTTCTGTTCCTGTAATATCTGTAACAGTGATAATGGTATTATTATATGTTGAAAGAATATGAGCAATTCCCCATCTAATTGAGGTTGGTCTACCAGCAGGATAATCTGTTCGGAATGATCTCGGCGGCGATCCCGGTCTTGATTGTGGTTTTTCTGAACTCATTCTGCCTCCTCACTTTTGGCATCTGCCTGGACATCCGCAGGTGTCGGCTGTGACTTGTCCTCTTCAGAAGTCATTTTCTTTTCATCTCCTTTCTTTGGAGCCTTTTCTTTGCTCTCTTTCCCTGCTTTATCTCCTGCAGCCTTTTGTGATTCTTCCACGACGCTAACTCTTTCAGGATGAGTTTCATCTGCAAGAGAGGAGGCAGGTTTGAATCGCACCATACCTTCTTCTTCAAGAGAAGCCATGTATGAGGGAGAGGTAATCTCTTTTTCTCCCAAGAGAATATGTCGGTGGGTGATAAACTGGCGGGCTTGTTTCATGCTTCGTGCTAGCCCTTTTCGAAAAGTAATACTTTGAATTCGCCTATTAAGTATATCTTGTACTTGCAACCCTAAAATTTGGGGTAATTCTGCACCTGCTGCAAGTAACCCTAATTTCTGCAACTTGTGAAGCATTTGTTGTTTTTCTTTCTCAGCCTGAGCAGATTTTAATGCAATTAACCGCTTGGCGTTATCTTTGTACTTCTTGAGGTAAGAACTGGCAATAAGAATTTCCTTTCGCGTCTGCAATCCGTATTCCTGCCGCAACTTTTTCTGTTCTTCAATAGCATTCTTATTCCACGGATGCATCGGCGTCCAATAGCGTTTCTTTAATTTTTTAGGATCTCCCATGTTTGCATTTCATTCCTACTTACTTATTTTTTTCCCGGCGCACTTTTCTTTTTTACGCCAATTACTTTTCCTTTACTTTTTCGGAAATTAGATCGTGTTCTCTGTCCTCTCACGGGGAGTCCTTTTTGATGCCGGATGCCGCGCAGAGTTTTTATTTTCTTTAATCGTTTGAGGTCGTTTTCTTGGGCAAATCCAAGGTTTCCCGTCAGGAGGTGCTTATCTTCATTTGTGTCATAATCTTTTTTTCGGTTGAACATCCATGAGGGAATGCCATACGTGCCGGGGTTGAGGACAACTTCATTGAGACGTTTGATCTGTTCATCAGAGAGGTTCCCAGTTTTACTTTCTATATTAATACCTGATACGGCGCAAACTGCAGATGCAAAATTAATACCTATGCCTTTAATATTTGTCAGCGCAAACCGAATTGCTTTCTCTCCTGGTACGTCTACTTGGGCAATTCGTACAATATGTTTAAAATTGGATTTTTCTTGCTTTTCTGCCATTTTTACAATAGTCGTTATTCCGAGAAATAAGCACATTACAGTCCTAATGCGCGTGAACTCGGACTTAATTTATGTTTGGTAAAGCAGGTTATTTATAAAGATTGCGGTTTAAGTGGCTTCCTCTAATATAATAATCAATTGAATTAAAGAATTAAAAGAATTTTAAAAAAATTAAAAAAAAAGATTTATATACTCTACAGTTTTGATAAACTCAAAGAGGTTTAAATAATGAATACTAAAATTATCTTTATGGGTGTTATTTTTTCTCTGCTTGTTCTTCCGAGTGCTTTTGGTTTTACACATCATGCTATTGGTGATTGGTGGGAAGATCTTACCAATCAAATTGATGAAGAATTAGAGAGAAGCAGGATAGGACGAGAGTTAAATAGGATTATCGAAGATGTAGGGAAAGTTGCAGAAATTGCAAGTGATTTCAGTAATCTTGCAAGCATAGTTACTTCCGGTATAACGCCCATAGGAATAGTGAATCTAGCAGTTCAATATGGTCATAATCCCGATCAACTCTTCGGTCGTTTTCAAGAACGTGTTCAATCTTTACAAAGTAGGCATGGTGAACAATTATCTAATACAGAGATGGCCGCAGCACTGCAAAGTGTCCTTGAAGAGCCAGCCCTTCCAGAAGGAGTATATATGGGGGGTTCTTGTATAATTGATTTAACCAGTTGCCCTGAGGAAATTCAAACTCCATCTCGCGGAAATTATTATCAATTTTCTTGTTACCTTGAAGGTTTAGTAAGCAAGAAGAAAGTAAATAATGTAAATCGGGCTAGCTGCACAGCTAATTGGCTTGATGCTGGAAGAGGAAGCTCGGTAGAAATCAAGTTCCTTGCTGATACGCAGTATGCAACGTATGCTTGGGAACGCTGTGCCAGAGTAATTTTAGAACATGATGAGCAACGCCAATTTCTTACTTCCCGTAGCACTAATTGTAACCAGCCCATAGCAAGACACGATATAGGAGATGTTTGTGTCGTAGACTACGCCTCTTGCAGTTATGGTGCCAATGCCCAACGTAATGTTAATAGAGTTGGAAATATCGTTGAAGGTCCTATTACTCTTTCGGATGGTTCCAGAAGAAGAGTGTACGCATGTGCAGTATCTCATGGTCCTTTTGCATTAAACCCGGCATGGCGTGACGCATGCGCAACTGTCCATGTAGGCGATATAGAAGTAAATGAATTTTTAGTTGCACATCCTGAACCAAGCCAGCAACTTGCACTACCTGTTCAACAACAGCAGCAGGTTCAACAAGTTCCACAGCTAGGTCGACCACAGAATCAGTCGCCGATAACATCGTCAGGATTGACACGCGATTTTGTACGATTAGGAGACATTCCTAATTTCTTAGACCAAGTTCAGGTTACGGCAGTATATGGTCAAGAGGGTATAGTTGAAATTGCACCACCATCAGTTCAAAGCAGAAAAGCGGAAGTGCAGCAGAAATTACAACATCTAGGTGCATATAAAGAATTTAATATTGATGAAATTAAAGAGAATGTTGAAGGGCAAGTATTGCCGGGTCCATTGCAAACATTCTTTGGTGATGAAAGAATTAAAATAATTATCCATCAAAATTATGACGATGATCTAGATTATTGTATAGCAATAACAAAAGGTGTTATCAGCGAGTTTAGCAGTTGCTCACCAGGATTTACTCCTACCATTAAGATGGAAACCTCTCAATCTGTGCTGGAAAGCGTAGAATCTGAAAGTGATTTACTTGATGCTTTTGATACGGGGAAAATTACCTATAATGCAGTAGGTTTAGGAAAGAAAATCAAGTTTGGAATTTCTTACATTGCGTTTAAATTGTTTACCTGATAATATTACTCAGTAATATTACTCAGCTGATTTTTCATTTTCCTGAAGATCGTGAAGATGTCGTTTCCATTTTAAAATAGTATAATTGACAGGATTTCTAATGCGCTGGCAGAAAGTATCTGGCTTGCAGATGCCAATTCCCCTATAATAGGCTTCATTGTTGCAGTTTGGCGGCAGTTTATCACCTGCTTTGAAAGCATACAGTTGTCCTTTGAGATACACTTCGCGTAATGGTTCAGCATTCTTGCTATTCCATCTTTTGAGGTATGCTTCAATTTCTTCCTTGCTCCAGCCAATTTTACCAAGATAATTCATAAGGATAAACACTCCTCTTTTTTTCCCGTCGCCGATACCTTGCAATAATAATTTCATACAGGGAGGAAAAAATTCTTCTTTAATAGGGCTCGTTAGCTTTAGTTCATCATAATCCTTTTTACTTTCTTCTTTTTCGTTTTGAATCTTCACGTCAAAGTCGAGAGCTTGCACGAGCAAGTGCCGAGCACTTTCATTACTCACATTTCGATCTAAAAAAATAAAGAGAGAGGATAACAATGCATCAGGTCTAGCCGTTTCTTTCTGAAAATGCATTACTTGTTCTGGATCTAGGGGTAAACTAACTAATCCTGATTTTTCGTGCAGACTATAAGGCATGCGATAAAGATGTCGTGAGGAAATTAAAATAGTGTCAATTTCGAGGAATGGTTCTACATTAAGAATTTCAATTTCGTTTTTATCTCCAAGTTCATCTTTCGTCGTTATTTTAATCTTAATTTTTTCGGTTTCAAGATTTGTTTTTTCACTTATTTTTTTAAAATTTCTTCCTTCAAATTCAATGATCCTTTTTCCTAATTCTTCTTTAATGTTCTCTTTGACGTAAAACGCAATTTTTTTGGCAGCTTCAGGAAATAAGTTTTTCATTTCAATGTCGCCGACTTTTTTGGGGAATGCTTCAAAGGGAACACCAATGTGAAATCCTTTATTTCCTGAATACTTACAGGAAATATCTTTTACTCCGCAATATTGAAGAAACTTTATTACAACATCAGCACATATCTGGGAATATTCAAAAATAGCGCAATCAATATCCAGTACTAGATCCCATCCTATACGAAGGCTATCCAGTTCTTTTTTATGTAAGGTATTATCCAACGCCAGAGGATTGCTCCAGCGTTCTTCAGATGCGTGAAAAGAAGTACAATTGCGTAAAGCAAGTTCCAGCACATCTCTGGGATAACTAAGGATATCTGGTCGTTTGCCAAATCCTTCTCCAAATCGCATCCCTACTTCTTTATTTTTAGCATGTAACACTAGCGCTTCTTGGATGTCTTTCCTTTTGTAGAAGCGTAAGCAGGTTCCTTTGTCAAGCATATTCATTTCAAAGAAGCTCTAATTTAAAATGATTTTGTTCATAAAAAAGGCATATCACGTAAGAAAAAAAATGTTTACTTATAAATCTGCTACTTCTTTTTCAAATTCCTGCATTTTTTTCTTGAGGGCTTTTAATGCTTCTTTCAGTGCTTTTCGTGGTTCAGTACCTGAAGTTTCAATTAAAAATTCAGGAACGCCAATTAAAGGGTGCGTGATTCGATAGGTCGCTATGGCTACACCTTTCACGTTCAGCAGTTCTTCTTTTAAAGCATTGCAGAAGGTATGAGTTTCTCCTTTGAGTGTGAAAACAAGTCTTGTTTTTGATTCTTCCAGAATAGTCAATTCCATGGTTTTGCATTCTACTGGTTTATTTATAAATTTTTTGGCATGTTTCTTCTAAAATTCGTCTTCTCTCAGCCAAAACGTTTATCTACACAAGAATATTCCTTTCTTCATGCCAAAAGTGCTGCTCCTCATCCTTGATGGCTGGGGATATCGAAAAGAAAAAAGAGGGAACGCCATTGCCTTGGCCAAAACACCAGTTTTTGATAGATTATGGAAGAATAATCCGCATACCATTTTGAAAGCATCTGGACCAGCAGTCAGTCTCCCTGAAAGATTTATGGGCAATTCTGAGGTAGGTCATTTAACAATTGGTGCTGGAAGGATCATTGATTCGGATTTAGTCCGCATCAACAACGCCATAAACAATGGTTCATTCTTCAAAAACAACGCGTTGTTATCTGCCGTCAATCATGCAAAAGAGAAAAAACAAAAATTGCATCTGGTGGGTTTATTGAGCGATTCCGGCGTTCATTCCCACATCAATCATTTGTTCGCATTATTAGAATTGGCTAAAAGAAAGGGAGTACAAGAAGTCTATGTTCATGCCTTTCTTGATGGCCGGGATACACCGCCAAAAGCAGCTGCGAAATATATCACACAATTGCAACAAAAAATAAAACAACTTGGTGTTGGTACTCTAGCCACGATGATGGGGCGGTTTTATGCCATGGATAGAGATAACAGGTGGGGGAGGGAGCATAAAGCGTACGATTGCATGGTGAATTGTATTGGCAGAAAACGAAACGATCCATTGGAAGCATTAGCGGAAGCATATGCGAAAGGTGAGACTGATGAGTATGTCAAGCCGACCATTTTTACCAGGAAATGCGTCGTTGATGAGAATGATTCCGTTCTTTTTTTCAATTTTCGTTCCGATCGGGCACGGGAACTTACAAGAGCCTTTGTCTGGGGGAAGTTTAAGGAATTCCAGCGTAAAAAAATTATCGGGCTCAAATTTGTAACTCTGACACAATACGATTCTCTGGTGAAAGTACCTGTCGCATTTCCGCCGATTGTTCCAGAACAAACACTGGGTGAAGTCATTTCCAATGCTGGACTATCACAACTGCGGATTGCGGAAACGGAAAAATGGGCGCATGTAACGTATTTTTTTAATGGCCTCTGTGAATGTATTTTCCCGCATGAAAAAAGAGTTCATATTCCCAGCAGGAAAGTTGCGCACTATGATATTACTCCAACTATGAAAGTAAATCAAATTACAACTGCATTCTTAAAGAATAAAAATAATTTTGATTTTTTTGTTGTTAATTTTGCTAATGCAGACATGGTGGGGCATACCGGTAATATTCAGGCAACAAAGACGGCTGTTGAAGCAGTCGATGCCGCCCTTGGCAGAATTGTGGAAGAATTTTCGGGAACTATTTTTATCACCGCAGATCATGGCAATGCAGAAGATAAGAGCGCGAAATTTGCCACAACTCATACCACTCATAACGTTCCTTTGGTAATTGTTAATGGTCCAGCAAGGAAATTAATCAGTGGAGAATTAGCCGATGTTGCGCCGACAATTCTTGACGTAATGAAGTTGCCAAAGCCAAAGGAGATGACGGGAAAAAGTGTACGGCGGTGATGAACTCTCAGCTTCTAATTACCGTCTGCAGTTTTCGTTTTGGTTTTTCTCCTGTGCTGAAAAATTTTTCTATCTTGATGAATTGTTCCACATCTTTATTGATTTTTTTTACAACCAGTATTCCTTTCTCTGTAAACGTAATCATCTTATTCTGATACTCGAGAAGTTTCTTCTTTTCTAATTCTTCCAGGTTTTTATAAAGTGCTCGCTCTTTTTTAACAATAATGTTGGAATGCAGGAGAAAGGCAATAAACGCAATTTTTGATGTTCGTAAATGGATCGGCTTCTCCTGCAACGGCTGGTTTAACTGGGCATAAAACTGCCCTAAGGAATAGAGGATCAAACGCTCTGTTTTGGTGAGTTTCATGATTTTCTTTTGAGGGTTGTTTGAATATAAAATAATATCGGAAATTTATATCCTCTCATTTTAAAGGGGAAATCAACTGGAATCTCGAAACACTTAAAAAGACAAAAACATTACTTCCTAAAAAACATAATAAAAACAGGTGATGCTCATGAAATTAGTTCTTTCGAAGAAACCAAAAAATGTAACCATTGTTGAAGGATTTCCAGGGTTTGGCTTAATTGGCACGATTGCCACAGAGTTTTTAATGGAACATCTCCAAACTGAGAAAATTGGCATTATTGAGATAGAAGAAATTCCAGCGATGATTGCCATTCATGACAATAAAGTGATTGAGCCGATCTCCTTGCATTATAACAAGAAATTCAATCTTGTTCTTGTTCATGCAATTAACATTGGTCGCGATTTAGGATGGAAACTTGCTGATGTCATTGATGAGCTGGCTCAAACATTGCAAGCGAAGGAAATAATTTCCCTGGAAGGAGTTGGCTCGCCCAATCCAGGTGCTGGCAGGATTTTTTATTATGCAACACAGGAGAGTCAAGTTAATACAAAATTACAGCAGAAAGCGAGTCCATTAGCAGAAGGTATTATTGTTGGTGTTACGGGAGCATTGCTGGCGAAAAATATCAAAACGCCAGTCATTGCGTTGTTTGCAGAAGCAGAAAGCGGATTGCCTGATAGTAAAGCTGCTGCACGTATAATTGAAGCTCTTGATGCATATACTGGCTTGAATGTTGATCCTAAGCCATTAATGAAACAGGCAGCTGAATTTGAGAAAAAGCTGAAAGGTATCATGTCTAAAACACGTAAAGCAGAAGAAGTAAGTGAAGAGAAAAAATTAAGTTATGTTGGTTAAATTGATTTATGACATATGATCTTTTGTCAGAGATCATAATTTATTAAAAGTTTACTCGTTTGATACTTTAAAGTTTAAGTATGAAATATTTAATCATTTATTAAAATATTAAAAACTAATACTTATTGGTTATAACCAGAAATAATTAATAGGAAGAATAGTAAATATTAAGTTTATGCTAATAACTTAAGTAATTAAATATTTTAATTAACACTAAAATAAAATGTTAGACCTCCTCTATCTTTCAAACCACGTATTTAATCTTAAATCAGATGTAAGAAGAAAAAGAGTTGAGCTTACTCCTATTTTTGATGAATTTTGTCATGGTCTCTATGGATCGAATGCGCAGTATTCTTCCGCTGTCGGATCGTATAATTTTATAGGTGAAGAGAGTGAGCTTGGAAAGCGTTCACAAGAATTAGCAAGAAAATTCAATCGGTATATCGTAGGAAATAACGTTATTGCCCATTTATCTATCTCTGAGCAAGATAACCCTACCGAAGTACAAATACAAAGACTTACCCATATACTCTATCGCCATGACATGGATTTGTTGGGCTATGCCGCAGATTCACGGTATCCCTCTCTTGAGATAAAACTACGTTGGAACCAACAGGATTATGATAAAAAAGAAAAAATGGCCATTAATCTCTAAATGTTTTAATCGACAATCATATATTTTAGAATTTACTATCCAAAAACATTCCCCACTTTCTTCTGCAATTCTTCATCCATTTCAGAAATACTTTTTGTTCCATACAAATCCATCGTTGTCTTGAAAGAAAGATGGCCTAAAACACGCTGC
>Ga0209542_10010087_pt1 | contig 17144 bp, 20 predicted proteins | sample RifCSPhighO2_01_FD_184028 | JGI IMG/M metagenome (GOLD analysis project Ga0209542, IMG submission 184028) | Soil microbial communities from Rifle, Colorado - Rifle CSP2_plank highO2_0.1 (SPAdes) (version 2) | ecosystem: Environmental > Terrestrial > Deep subsurface > Rock core/Sediment ...
TGTGTTTGGCGTGGTGAGCCTTTTGGTTTTTGACGTATTCTTTTGCTTTCTCGAGGGTTATGTTTCCCACGGAGATTACAAATTTGCCGGTGCTCCAAAGGTGTCCCTTTGGGTAGCGTAGGCGCAGTTTCGGTATCAGTGCAAAGATGATTTTTGCACTGAAACTTTTTAGTCTTCCGATTGCTTCTGTTGGCGCTACCGTCAAAGGAATTTCGGCAACCAAGTGTATATGTTCTGGTTCGACTTCTCGTTCCAGAAGTGCCACATTCGCTTTCTTTGCCGCTTCTTCAAGAGCGATAACACAAATGTTTTTATTATACTCGCTCTTGAATATCTTGTAGCGATATTTCGTGCACCACTCAATATGCCACGTGCTTCTACCCATCGCATGTTGATGTGCAAAGTTTTCGCTATATTTCATTGGGCCTCACCTCCTTTCTGGTGGGGCTCACCACTTTACCAACACTAAAGAAAGTGGTGAAGAAGAACTATAAAAACGCCATTCATCCCCGACCTAAAGGTCGTCCGCTCGCGCCAACTGATAAAAAAAGACCTCACTCTAGGCGCTCGCTGGATTTCTGGCTAGGTCACTTAATGTCTCGCCTGGATGTTTCTAAGATTTCAAGAGATGTTTACGTTTATGTTTATACGGGATTACGGCGGCCGTATTTCGTGGAAGCGCATGAAAGTTACCGATATGTGAGCAATTCAGGAACGCCTATGTTGTTAGACTTGTTCTTCTTTGACAAGCATCAACGAGAATTGAGGAGGCATGAGGAGCTCATCGTATACGATGAGCGGCACAATCGGTTTGTTTTAAATCCCGCAATAAGAAATAAGACTGAATATGCGAAGCGTGGGAAAGAAGCTGCTGACTGTTATTATGTTCTAGGTTCGAAAGAAATATCCGCCGCCAATGAGATTGCTTCAAAGCAGCGCATCGACCTCGGAAGCTCGTACGTAAGAGAGAAAGGCAAAGATAAATTGCTAAAAGACGAAGCTTTAGCTTTGCTCGAGGGCGGTGTGCCGATAAGTGAGATTTTGGAGACTTATTCTGGATTTACCGATCATCAATTGCGCGCGTTCAAAGCGCATATAACGATGGGAACGTACGGTAAAGAAACTGATTCTAAATCAGAAGCGTGACCAAAAACCCTGCTACACACCCTGCTGTCAAGAACGGCATTGCTGGGTAGAATTTGTCTTTTTGGCTTAGTAATAACAGGCACATTAGCGCAAGTCCTGCGAAAAGGGACACGATAAATGCGTTGACAAACCCTGATGCCGCAAGCACTGTTCCTGAGAATATGAGTGGGAACCCTATGTCTCCTCCGCCAAGGACTGCGGTTTTTACTGATTTTGCTGTTTGTTTAGCTGCTGTTTTTGATGTTGTTTTTACTGATATTCCTGTTTTTGAATAGGGAATCAAAAGCCCTGCGAAGATTCCGCTTTTTGTTTGGAATTGTGCCATGCTTACCATGTGTTTGCTTTTCCAGACTGCGTACATATCATACACAGATAGCAGCAGCAAAAGTATGAACGCGTACATTACGTCAAGGATTGGGACAAATATTGCCGCAAGTCCTCCATAGACGAATATCTCTGTCAAATTATGCACGTATATGTTTGGCTTGAACACTTTGATTAGGCCCAATACTAGCGCGAGTGAGAACGCGAAGCTTGGCCGAACGAATGCTGCGAACGCGATGAACAAACAGAGCGTGACCGCGAGTGTGAACCAGATTTTCCACAGCATCATTGTCTTGAACTTTATTATGAATAGTATCAGCACTGTGCCGAAGAGCACTGCGAATAGTATGTACCATATGCTGTACTGCGGTGCGACATCCGGTCTTTCTACTTCAACGCCTGCAATTGATGGCAGGCTTTTCCATTCGACTCCTTCAGGAGTTACGTTGAGATAGGAATTGATGACTCCAAGCCCTATTAAGTGGGCAGTGATGAAGAGGCTAAAGAGCAGAAGTGTGATTGTGTACGTATGTTTCATGGGTGTTTAGAACGTGAAGGTTTTTATAAACTTACCTTTTGGTCACAGTTATGAAGGTATTGCATGAAGTTTTAGTGACCGTGTTCAGCAAGGCAGAAGATAAGAAAGATGATGTTCTTAACGCATTAAAGGCGTTTTTCCCTTTTGAGGTGGTTCCTGCTATTGAACAGGTTGATCTTTCAAAAGGAAAGATGGAAGTCGCAAAAGTCTCCATCAAGAAAGATTCGCAGACTAACACGTTCCTCAAACATTTCAGGGAATTGCTTGGCGAATTTCAGATGAAGGCCGTAGCGTCTCAGGCGAATCGTTTGCACGAGGATGAGGAGGATTTCAACTGGTATGTGCGTCTTGACAAGCGCGCTTGGATGTTTGAAAGAAAGGCCATGATTACTGAGTCAGGTGATTGTTTCCATCTAAAATTCACTTTGGCGGTTTTCCCGAAGAAGCTCGAGACTGCAAAGGCTCTTGCACTTAGACTTTTTGGGTGAAAACATATTTATACCCCTGAGCCGTTTTTGTGTGTATGGGTAATGTAGCTCCGCTTAACACGTCATTCATGGTCGCGGCCATGGTTGGCTTTTTGGTGAGTGTTCTTTATATTCCGCGTTTTTCGCTTAATTGGGCGTTCGCGTTCGGATTAGTGTTCACTTGCATGTTTGTGGCGAGTTTGATTTCGATGGTTTCAGGGCCTGAGACAGAACAGCTCAGGTCTAAGAGAAGAAAGTAGGGAGGGATTTGATATGAGAAAGAGTTTTGTTATTGTATTGTTGCTGCTTCTTGTAGCATGCGCGAAAGCGCCTACAGTGGTTGAACAAACGCCGATTGAGAGCGAGGTTGGTTCAGAAGGAGTTCAAAGTTCTCCTGCGCAAAGCCAGGTTACAGAGCCGGTAGCTCAGCAAGAGCCCGCAATTGGAGTGACTGCGCCTGTAAGGCCGCTTCCTAGCGAGCGTGTTGATTCGTCTTCGACGACTACCGTGACCGCGCCTAAAGAGCAGTTAAGCCCGCAGATTCGCGACTTGCTTAAGCGCGCAGAAGAGAAGCTCACCAGTATGCAGTATTTGTATGGCGGAACCGCAACTAAGAACTTGTTCCTTGACACATATCTGTTGAAAGGCGACAAAATGAAAGTTAAGAAGTATGAGGAGAATTATTACGTGCGTGATGGTTACTTCGATACTATCTATGTGAACGATGCTATTGGCTGCTGCGAGGAATTGAGCAGGTGCAAGAGCCACAACGTTGACAACACTAATAAGAAGTTTGACGTGGATGTCGAATCTTTGAACGTACCATTGACTCCAAAAGAGTGGCTTCTTGACATTCAATCTTCAGCAAAGGTTGTGGGTCCTCAGACGTTCAATGAGCGCAGTGTGACTTACATCAAGTATCAGAAGGATGGAAATGAAGTGAGCATGTGGCTTGATGATACTTATGGAATTCCGCACAAGATTGTTATAACTTCTACGGATGGTTCTGAAATCAAGCACCAGTTCAATGATTTGAAATTCAACGGCTTGAAGGATGTTGATTTCGTTCCGCCTTGTGCGAAGTAGTTTTGTTTTTTATCTTTTATTTTTTTAATTAATTATTTCTTCATTGATAGATTATTAATGCGCTTTAGAACTTGAATGCTTCTTTTTTCTCTTGTATGATTGATGGCGCTCCTCCGCCGTGCCAGCTAAAGCGCGGGCGTATTCTCATTGGATACATCCTTTCATTGACATCGTCTACTGCTATGCAGGTTCCTGCCATTCTAGGCAAGTTGGTGAGCTCTTTGTCGAGTCCGGATCTAAGATAGCTTTGAAGCAGCGCTCCGAGCGCGTCGGTGTCTATTTTGGCTGTTAGTCTGTGCGCTAGGATGACGTCTGATTGTGTCATTGCGTCTGTGTGGATTTTGCCTGGCTGTTGTGTTGCCATTACCATCGCGATTCCGGGCTGTCGTCCTTCTCGCAAAAGAGTTATTAAAGCGTCAGAACTCGCTACTTTTCCTGAGAATGGCAAAAACTCGTGGGCTTCGTCTATCATTATCCAGCAGATTGGCATTTTGTTTTCTTTAGGGTCTTCGTGTTCTTCCAAAAGATAGTGCTGGGCTTGGTGTACTGCTGCGAATTCTTCGTTTTTTCGCGCGAGCATTCGTTCAATGAATAGTTTCATGCAGACAATTCCCATGACGAGTTGTTTTATTCTCCAGCCGTTCGGCATTGTGGCGTATGGGCTCATGTCGAGTATTGTGACTTGGCCTCCTTGGGCGAGTTCTTTTATGGGTGTCGCGTTCGGCGAGAAGAGTCCCCATTCTTGGGCTGAGATGAATCTGTTGCGCGCGGCGTTTTTTATGGTTCGATCTTCGCTTTGATCTGAATCTATTATCTTGATTATGTCAGGGATATCGTATGGTTCTGCTTTTTTCTTAAGATCCAATACTATTCTCTCAATAAATACCGCGACAGGGTTGCTTGATTCTAGTTCAAAGCTCAGATTCCAATCGTCGGGCGTGAGCTCCGCAGGGTTTAGCGCGAATGCTTTGTCTGTTGGGATGCCTTGTTCTTTCCATTTGTTGAAGAAGCCGTAAGGAGTGTAGACTCGCGCGTTCTCGATTGGCGCTCCCTCATATCCCCATTCTTTGAGCAGGGCCTCGTCTTTGTTGTTTGGGAATTTCATCGTCCAATAGATTCCCATTGTGTCTAGCATTATGACTGATAGTTTTTCGCGGTACTGTTCGGGCAGTTTGGATATTCCTTCTGCGATTACTCCCATGCAATACGATTTTCCTGAACCTCGTTTTCCGCAAACGAACACGACATGAGCTTTGGTGAGGTCCAAATAGACTGGCTGCGATAGCGTGCTTACCTGCCCCATTTTGACGTAGTGCTTTCCTATGAGGATGGCTGCCTCTGTTCCGTATTTCTTCTGATCTTTTTCCTCTCGTCCGAGAATGATTTCGTACACCATCTTTAGATAGGACTATGGCAGGGGTTTATTTTAAAGGTTTGGGCGTTTGGGAAGAAAAATTGAAAAAAAGAGAAGAAAATAAATGAAAAATAAAAACTAAATCACAGCTCTGCGGCTGTGATTATGTTTACTCTGCTTTCCATCGGCTTTACGCGCGTGTCCATGCAGACTAGGTGTTTTACGCTTCCTCGTTCGGCGACGTCGACGAGTTCTCGTTCAACGACTCCGTCTAGGACTACTGCGTAGACTCCGTTGCTTAGGCTTTTGAGCGTGCTTGAAAGTTCAGCAAGAGGCACTTTACCAAGGACGTTGATTTTCTCATCGAGTAGGCATGCGCCTTTTGTTCCGATGAGCCCTTCAAGTACTGTTCCGAGTGCTTTTTTCTCGTCGTCCTTCAAAGCTGCTTTCACTGCCACTGGCCGTGGGATGGTTCCCATTGGCGCTCGCGTAGGAACTGCTCCTCGCGCGGCAGGTGGAGCTGTTGTTCTCATCATGACTGGCTTTCTTAATGATTGGCTCGTATCGATATGTGAGAGCTCCAGCTTTGCCTGTTCTACTGTGATTCTTGAGCGCAGCGCTTTGTGGATTTCTTTCTTGGCGAGTTCTTCTACTTCTTTGCCGTCAGGCGCTCTTGTCACGAAGTCTATCTCGGCTACGTTGAAGAGGTCTCGAAGGATTAGGTTTCCTCCGCGGTCTCCGTCGACGAATACGACGAGGTCTTTTCTGCGCGAGAGTTCGATAATTGTTTGAGGAACCGATGTTCCGTTCATCGCGATAACGTTTTTGAATCCGTGCTTTAGCAGGTTCACGACGTCAGCTCGGCCTTCGACTACGATGACTTCTTCGCTGTCTTCAACATCGGGTCCTGCTGGCAATCTATCTTTCCCGTATTCTGTGACTTCCATTATGCGAACAGAATGAGCGACTTCTTCTGCGAGCTCTTGGCTGTCAGGCATGACTTGATCCATGAGCTGGCGAAGTAGTTGTTTTGCTCGTTCGATGACGAATTGTCTTTTGCTTATTCGGACATCTTCGATATTTTGGACTTTGACTTTAGCGTTGCAGGGGCCGATTCTTTGTATGACTTCGAGCGCAGCGGCTACGATTGCTGTTTCGCTCTTGTCTAGGCTGCTTGGGATTATTATTTGGCCTATTCCCTTGCCGCCTTTTACATCGATATTGACTTCTATTCTTCCTATTCGTCCTGAGCGTTGGAGTTCTCGTAGTTCAAGTTCTTCTCCTAGGAGTCCTTCGGTTTGTCCGAAGATGGCTCCTATTACGTCTGGTCGGTCGACGACACCGTCGATTTCTATGACGGCGTTGACAATGTATTTAGATGATACTGGACTGATTTTTCCCATGGTTGCCCCCAATTCACCTTAAAGAACGAGTTTTGTCAAAAATAAGCCTAAATCAGCCCGCTTATTGATTTTCAGGTTGGTTTTGACTCATTTTTGGCATTTACCTTGTGATCTTGTGATTGTAAGGTACGCTCGTTCTTTTTTCGGCGTAATTTTGTGTTTTGTGTTCAGAAAAGGTCTTGTAGCCCTTAACACTAACCCCCAAGCTCACAGCAAGGCGTTCGCCAACGCTCCATTGGGTACTCTCGTGAAGGGCCGTGAATATGACCTTTTCTAATGTAAATAATTGACGTTTTGAGGATTTATAAAGCTTATGAAATCGCAACTCACTAAGGAGTATGTTCTAAGCCATAGATAAACCGCAGATAATACTAATTACCGATTACTGAGCACCAAATATTTTTGCTTCCCACGTCCTACAGTAGTCCGTCCTGCTTCCTGCCATCGTCCGTCAGCCGTCCTACTGTCTTCCGTCCCGCCGTCATCCGTCTGCCATCCATCCGTCCTACTTCCGCCGTCCATCCCCTTTATATACCCTCAATTCCTGAATATTTCTATGCCCCGTATGGGAACTGTTCAGAAGGAGAAGTACAAGACTCTCAATAACGTGTTTGATTTGTTTACTGAAAGGAACATTTTCAAGCTGATGTCTCAGGGTTATTTCGAAGGGCTCTCAAGTCCTTTGAGCATCGGCAAGGAATCTAATGTGTTCACGGCAAGGCACGGCGATGAGACTAGGGTCGTCAAAATCTACCGCCTTCAGACCTGCGATTTCAATCGGATGTATGATTATTTGAAGGCTGATCCAAGGTATATCGGTACATCTAAGCGAAGGCGGGACGTTATTTTCGCTTGGGCTCATAGGGAATATCGTAATCTTCTAAAAGCAAGGGAGGCGAAGCTTAGGGTGCCTACCGTGTACTCGTTTATGGATAACATTTTGGTCATGGAATTTATCGGTGACGCCGAGGGCGCGGCTCAGAAAGTTAAGAATTATCCTCCAAAGGATCCGCAGAAATTTTTTGATGATATTGTGGACCAGATGAGAAAGCTCTACAAGGCAGGTCTTGTTCACGCTGATTTGAGCGGGTTCAATATCCTGAATCTCGACGATAAACCAGTATTCATCGATATGTCGCAATCAACTCCTCTTGATAATCCTAACGCGAAGATGTTTTTGGAGCGCGACATTCATAACGTCTGCTTTCTGTTCAAGAAGTTCGGCGTAAAATGTGATGAGAAAGAAATAATGAAAAAAATAATTGCTTGATCAGAACTCTATTTGAAGCGTGAGCTGGGCTGTTCCTTGGTTGTTTTCTTCGCCGTTGCTCCATCGTTCGTGGCGAACTCCCACTTTGCCTTCAAGAGATGTTCTGTTTGCTAATGGATGCGCCGGCATGATATCTTGTAGTATGATTCGTCCGTGCGCATCTGCCTCTATGAAGTCAGGCGTGAACACTCCTTGTCTTCCATGACCGTAGCGAAGGTCAAGTCCAAAGCGGTCTGTTTCAACGCCAAGTCTTGCTACAAGCGCTTCAGGTGCGAGTCGTCCTGCTGTGCGGATATTTGCCAACGGAGTTTTCCAAATCAATCCTGCTTCCACATCGCCCACGTGTAAAGCTGAGCTTTGTTCTTGCACATTATTGCTTCCGCCCATAAGTTGTATCGCTGCGTAAGGGTTCAAAACGCCGCTTTCGTATGCGAGCATTGCGTTTAAGTCAAAAAGATGAACCACTCCTGTTGATCCTTCGCTGTCTTCGATTCCAAGCATATCTACTGCGAATACTGTTCGAATATAGAGTTTTACTTTTTGATCTTCTGGTAGTTCAACTGCCAGAGATAACTGTCCATCCGCCAAGGCTATCAGCGATTTTTGTGTTTTCGCTTGATGGAATAGTCCGTATACAAGTCCTGCGCGAAAATCAAAATCGATATCGCATGGAGCGTCGCTGATTTGGAAATCCCAGCGACCGAGCGCTTCAAACATTTCAGCCCTATCCAGAGCGCCGTTTGGTTGTCCGAACATTGTTCCTGCTTTGAATGTGAATGATATTGGGACTTGCTCGTATGGCTTTAACTCGTACCCTGCAGAAACTTCTGTGTTGCCAAGGGTTATGTGCGCTCCTGGACTGAATTGCAATCCGTTCTCCACGCGTCCGATGAAAGAGTCGAGTGATGGATCCACTTGTATGAATCTAAAGAATCTCTGTCCATCAGGTGTTATGCGCCGAAATAAGAATTTATCGTCGTAAACGTGGTGCGCGAATACAGTGCTTCCTTCTACCTGTTGTGCAAGGTCGAGCGCGCGATAGAAGTTGAATGTTCCTGTGCGCACGAGCTCATCGTAATCAATATTTACAAAGCCGTCCTCGCCAAGCACGCTGGCAAAGATGTGTCCGTTGCCTTCAGCTCCCATTCTGCCCGAATAGGTTGCCGCCTGCAGGCCAAGGCCTTGGGCGCTTTCGCGTATGAAATCATGGATTCCTCCGCACATGGCGCCGCTTGGTGTTATTTCTCCTGTTTCGACTAATGTCTGTATGCCGCCAAAAATGCGGTCAAGGGAGACCTTTTCAAATGTATTTGAATCGTCATAATTATCTCCAGCCCTGCCTCCCAGATAGCTCAAAAGAGCGATTTTGTCTTCGGTTGAAAGTTCCGCTTGATTTGCTCTTTGGATGAAATCAGCATGGTTGTCAGACTCGCGTATCTGCTTATACGAGTTGAATCCGTCTATGAAGCCTGATCTCTGTACTGAACATGGCGCTCTGCTGGCGTTCTCTATGTAGTCATAACTGAGCGTGATATCGTCTGCTTTTGCAGGCATTGCAAGGCCGCAAAGTACGGTTCCTGCCGCGATCGCGTTTTTTACTGCATTCTTTATCATCATATTAATCACCCAAAGGTAGTAAAAATTAAACCTATTTAAATCTTTCTATTTAGTCACCTAAAAGTGACAAATAGCACTCGGAGACCGACTAATATTTATACATAATAATCATCTGAATTTTTGTGCGAAAAACACTGTTCTCTCTTGCGTTTTTGGCTGGCTGCCAGCCCGCGATTGTGCCTTCCGCAAGCCAGGACTGCGAAACGTCCATAACCACTGCTGTTGCGCCTGTTGATTCTACAGCGGACTTAACGTCTATTTGGACCGAACCTGCAAGACAGGCTCGTGAACTTGCAGAGCGTATTTGGCGCGAAGAAGGTGCTTATGACGGCATTTACTATCTTCGTGGGGAGAATAACGATAAGACTGCGCAGTTTATGGACCCTGTGAGTATGGATTTGTATAATATACTCGTAGTTCTCGAGCATGGTGTTGACGCGCCATGCGATTCAAATTGGTGTCAAAATCAGATTAGAGTGAAAGTGGATCGCGCAAGAGGAGGATATCCGACGATAGTCCTTGATGAACATATAGACGGAACGTGCAATAGGGCGTGCGATAGCGGTCAGGATTTTGACAATAATCCTCTGATTCTGCAGAATAAATACGAATCTTTGGTTAGGCGTTTGAACGAGATTTATCGTAGTATTGAGGGGACAAATCCGCGGTGAATCGTAACGTTTAAAAAGGCCTGCTCAAGTTCTCAATTTATGGCCTCCACTCCTATCGAGGAGTTTGCATATGAGTTGCGCATCCCTAAGGAGCGCATCGCTGTATTGATTGGCACTAGGGGCGAGATGAAGCGTGCTCTTGAGCGCGAAACCAAGACAAAGCTTGGTATCGACAGCGCAGAGGGCGATATTCGTATCACTGGAAAAGATGCGCTTCTTTTGTACTTATGCCGTGAGATAGTGCGAGCCATAGGGCGAGGTTTCAATCCCGAGATTGCGATGCAGCTTCTCAAGCAGGATTACTCGTTTGATATGGTGAGCATTCAGGATTATTCACGCAACGCAGCTGACTTGGAGCGTCTTCGGGGCCGCGTGATTGGCGAAGGCGGCAAGAGCCGCAAGACAATTGAGGAGTTGACGCAGACGACTGTCTGCATTTTCGGAAAGACAGTTGGAATCATAGGTCCTGCTGAGCAGATGGTCAACGCGCGAAGGGCGGTTGAGAGTTTGCTTGGCGGAAGCCCGCATGCTCATGTGTATCGTTGGTTGGAGAAAAAGAGGAAAGAAATGAGGTTATTGTAAGATGTCGAAAGCTGATGAGTTGGCGAAAAAGCAAAAAGATATTTCTGTTGCTGAGTTTTTCGAACGTAACCGCCATCTTCTTGGTTTTGATAACAAAAGAAAAGCTCTTCTTACCGTGGTCAAGGAGGCTGTTGATAACTCTCTTGATGCTTGTGAAGAAGCGAAGATTCTTCCGGAGATTAATGTTCAGATTGTCGAGATGGGCAATGATCGTTTCAGAATCACGATTGAAGATAACGGTCCGGGCATTATCAAAAAGCAGATTCCGAATATTTTCGCGAAATTGTTGTATGGTTCTAAGTTCCACACTATGAAGCAGGCAAGGGGCCAGCAGGGTATTGGTATTTCCGCGGCTGTTCTTTACGCGCAGCTGACTACTGGAAGGCCTGCTAAGATTTGGAGCAAGACTGGTTCTGATAAGCCAGCGCAGTATTTTGAGCTTCATATTGACACGCAAACTAACAATCCTGAAATTGTGAAGGAAGAGGAGATTGATTGGAAGAAGAAAGAATCAGGCGTCAAGATTGAGCTTGATATTGACGCGACGTATCAGAAGGGCGATCAGAGTGTTGATAGCTATCTTAAACAGACTGCAATAGGAAATCCTCACGCGACTTTTATTTATACAAATCCAAAAGCTGAGCAGTTTATTTTCGCAAGGGCAACTGATAATCTTCCAAAAGAGCCCACTGAGATTAAGCCTCACCCGTATGGTGTTGAGCTTGGAATCATGTTGAAGATGCTAAAGAACACTGAGTGCCGAACTTTGCAGAGTTTCCTAACGCAGGAATTCAGCAGGGTTGGCCCGCAGACCGCGAAAGATATTTGCGATGCTGGCGGATTGTTCACTAATATGAAGCCTGATGAACTGCAGCTTCCTCATGTGGAAAAGCTTGTCGAGGGCATCAAGAAAACCAAGATTATCGCTCCAAGTACGGATTGTATCAGCCCGATTGGCGAAGAACTTTTAGAGAAGGGTTTGAGAAAAGAGATTAACGCTGAATTTTACACTGCGGTTTCAAGAAGTCCTGATGTTTACAGAGGTATTCCTTTCGTTATCGAGGTTGCTATCGCGTATGGCGGGGCGCAGACTGCTGATGAGCCTGTGCGTATGCTTCGTTTCGCGAATCGTGTTCCGCTTTTGTACCAGCAGGGCGCGTGCGCTTGCACGAAATCAGTCGTGCAGACGAACTGGCGCCCGTATGGTTTGAGCCAAAGCCAAGGTAGTATTCCTATGGGCCCGCTCACAATCGTGGTGTCTTTAGTTTCTGTTTGGCCTCCGTTCACAAGCGAGGCTAAAGAGGCTGTCGCTCACTATCCTGAAATAATCAAAGAGATGAAGCTTGCCTTGCAGGAAGCTGGAAGGAAGCTTGGCGCTTACGTGAACAAGAAGCGCAGGGTTGCGGACCAGCAGGAAAGAGTTAGCATTTTCGAGAATTATATTCCGGAAGTCGCGCAGGCGCTCGCGAAGCTCAGCGGCACTGGCAAGGAGCGTATAATTGAATGCATGCGCAATATGCTTGAGAAGAACAAGGAGTACATCCAAGCTCATAAAGAAGCGCATAAGGTTGAGAAAAAAGAGCATGTTGATAGGGAAGGTCAGATTAGTTTGACGGGGTTCGAGAATGATGAGTAAGGATAAGAAGGCAATTGAGGCGCTTGAAGATTTGGGTAAGGATTTGGTTAAGACTGTTCTTTCGAACAAGCCTCCTGTTTTGAACGTTCCTATTCGCGCGCTTTCTAACACGATGTATAATGCGAAGTCGCAGACTCTTGAGCTTGGAGATAAAGTGTCCGAGCGTAATTTTTTCAATGTTGCTCATAGCAAGAAGTTTTTGCAGACTTTGGAAGTTGCGGCTGTCAGCAAGGATTTGTTGAACGAGGGCAAGCACGCATCTCTAAGAGACGTATTCTATATGATCAAGCGCACTATTCCGAATACTAAGACTAATGTTGTTGATGACCAGCCGGAGAGCGATGATGCTATCGAAGACCTTGAAGTTTTGTCAGGATATTCGCGTGAGCAGCTCAACATCAATGCGAACAAGATGGGTTCTGTCGCAGGCCATGTTGTGATTGAGGATAAGGGCGATGAGATTGATTGGAGTAAGCTTGGTTCGGGCGGTTGGAGTATTCCGAGCAATGTTGAGGAGATCAAGTTCAAGAAAGTCAAGGCGAAATACGTGATTTATATGGAGAAAGCTGCCGTTTGGGAGCGTCTTCATGAGGATAAGTTTTGGGACAAGCAGAACTGCATAATTATGAGTTCGCAGGGTCAGACTACTAGAGGTATCAGACGTCTATTGCAAAGGCTTTCGCAGGAGTTTGATTTGCCGATTTACATTTTAGCTGACGCTGACCCGTGGGGATACTACATTTATTCAGTTCTTAAATACGGTTCTATCAACTTGGCGCACATGTCGGGAAGCATGACTTTGAACACTGCTAAGTTCCTTGGAATCACTGTTGATGACATTGAGAAATATGGCTTGAAAAAGCACCTTATCACGTTCAAGGATGTTGATCTTAAGCGTCTTGAGCAGTTGCAGAATTATGAGTGGTTCAAGAGCAACAAGGAGTGGCAGCGCCAGTTCAAGATGATGAAGGCTCTCAAGGCCAAGGCGGAGATTCAGGCGTTAAGCTCGCGTGGTCTTAGTTTCATAACTGACAAATACCTTCCTGAGAAAATCCGCAACAAAGACTGGATTGAGTGAGTTATTTTTTTAGTTTAAGTTTGTTTTTTGACGTTCCGGGCAAATTGGCGTATCTGTTTTTCTGATTGGAATATTATGATTTTGTGTGAATACTGCTTTTTTATATGCGCCAAGAGTATTCGTGTTTTTGATGGAGGAAGGAATTTATTATAGACTGTGCTTGCAAGAGTCCATAACTTGTTTGGAGATTGGCCTGCGCGCTTTCCTTTTAGAAAACGATGTATGACTCGCAAGGTTTCAGCAATGCGGGTTCGCTTGATAAGAATTATGTGGTGAGCTGAAGATAGTGCGGATTCGTTCCAATTGCGAGGTATGCCTGCGATGACCCATTTTTCTGTATTGATTATGCGAAGGAGCATGCGCAGTCGCATTGGAAGCATTCTTACGAGCGTGTACTTTTTCTCCCAGTAGATGTCGTCAAGGTCGTGAAATGGCAGAGCGAGTTTTATCGACAGGTCTTTTGCAAGTGTGGTCTTGCCTGAGCCGGTGTCTCCGAGGATGAGTATTCTCGTGCCAAGGATCATGTACGGACCTGATGGGATTCGAACCCACGACCCCCTGCTGCCGTCTTAAGACCGTCCTGGGACGGTCCCGAATAGAAGGCAGGTGCTCTATCCAGGCTGAGCTACAGGTCCATAACAGGTTGGGCAGAATGTGGGTTTAAAAAAGTATCTTTGAAAGACGCGGATTTCAAGTCTTCCGACATCGTGAATGCGAGAGAAGAGTTTTTACCCTGCGAGCGAAGCGAGTCAGTTATGAATTGCTTCTCGAGCATGAACGAGTAGGAATTTGATCAAACTTTCTGAAAGTTTGAGGTTGAGCTACAGGTCCATAACAGGTTGGGCAGAATGTGGGTTTAAAAAAGTATCTTTGATTTAGAACAGGACATTGAGTATTGGACCGGTGTATCCTGTTTTAAAAGAGTAAAAGACACAACAATTATATTGAAATTTGTGTCTTTTACTAATTAGAACCCTTTTCTTTTCTTTAACATCTCAATCAAGCCCTTCGGCAAAAGTGGTTTTCCATCAACTAGTAGGTATTTGTAAGGCAGATGTATGCTTTCTCCCTTAGATATGTCGACATCTATTCCGTCTTTGAATTTCATTTCTGAAAGTGGTGTCCCATTCACTATTTTGTGTGTTACAATCACTGCAGTGTCTGTGCTCATTTGGTCTTTGCCCAGATTATACCGCGGATATGGCAGTTTGACTTCTTCTTGTGTTCTTTTGCGCGGCGGATAATCGCCAAGTATTCCTCCGAAGATGAAGTTTTGGTGCTCTAACGCGATCTCTGGCGTTAAAGTTTCAGGAGCTTCCGGGTCTAGAACACACGGCGAGTTGTACATTATATGGATTTTGTGGATGCTGTTTGGTTCGACGTGTGCAAACTTGGCGAGTTCCTTATTGCGCGTGTTAAAAATCACAAGATTATCCGCGCCGACAACCGAGGATATGTGCGCGTATTCTAGCTTGCACCAATTATATATGCGAGGTTCAAGGTGTTCTATGAGATAAAGCGCCATAAAGAGAATAGATAATTGAAGAAGTTAAAAAATTATACTTTCTTGAACTGTGCGACAGTATCTATCAAATCAACGTGTCCTAGTATCATGCTTCTGCAGCAATAGCGGTCTACGCCAAGATCGTCAAGTATGTCTTTCTTGCTTTCGCCCTTTTTGCCGCGCGCTTCGAATTCTTCGAATAGGTGTGATATTGGTTTTCCGCAGCTCCAGCATCGCATTGGTATGATCATTTTGTGTCCTCCTTAACGGTACGACTTCTGCCTTTTCGCTCGTGCTTTTCCGTGGCAGTTTGGCTTTCTTGTTTCTTTGCGCCTAACGTCAGGAACGAGGAAGGCTCTGTCGTATTCAAGGTATTTTACGTGTAATTTTTTGTCGAATTGTGAGAGTGCTTTTGCTATTGCTGTTCGGGCGGCTTCTGCTTGGCTGTTGACTCCGCCGCCGTTTACTTTGACGCTGATGTTGACTTTGCTTGCGGTGTCTCCTGCGAGGATTAGTGCTTCTTCTATTTTTGCTCTAAAGAGCGTGTCTTGCATTGATTGTAAGAGTTGGCTGTTCACGCGAACTATTCCTGCTCCTGCTTGTAGTGTGGCTCGTGCTACGCTTGTTTTTCGTGTTCCGCTTTCGTGGATGATTTTCATACTCTGCCTCCGAGGGAGGTGCATAGCTCTCCTATTGTTTGGTATCTAAGAGTTGGAAGGTCGCTTGATTTCTTGCCGAGGCTGACAAGTTTTGCGTCTTTGAACTGCACTGGAACGCCCATGTAGCACATGATTCTGTCGTACGCGTTTTTGCCGCGCGGGCTGTTGTGGTCGAGCATTCCGCGAAGCATTCGTCGAACGAATCGATCAGGCATTCGGCTGATGAATGGTCCTCTCCAAGGTTGTCCTCTTTGGAAGATTCCGTGGTAGTATTTTTCGCGTACTTGTGTTGGCGAGCCTGTGATTATGGCTTTTTCGCAGTTTAAGATGTTGACTGTGGCTCCAAGTAGCGCTTGCTTTGCTACGTAAGATGCCAATCGTCCTACGATGAGATTTGTTGCGTCGATGTTTATTTCTACCATGTTAGCCTAGGATTTTGACCTCGCTTGTTTTTGGTTTTTGTTTGAGTAATTGGTCGATCGTGAGTGCTTTTCCTTTTGCTTCTGCGATTCTTTCTTTGGCGCCTGTGCTGAAGTTGAGCGCTGCGATGACAAGGCCGTGGCTAAGGACGCCTGAGCCGAGGACTTTTCCTGGAACGACCACTATTTCGTTTGCCTTGGTGAATCGTGAGATGCGGCTTAGATTGACTGCTCGTCTGAGCCTCGTTGGTTTTTCGAGGTCGTCGGCTACTCGGTCCCATAGTGCAGCTTTGGAGCTAGTGCTCTCTTTTCGCAGGCTCGCGATGAGCTGCTGCAGCAATGGATTTGTTGGTCCGGTTGGTTTCATGGTATTCGTTTTCTGTTTATGTATATGAGGGGGAAGGGATTTGAACCCTCGCACCCACTAAGGGACTAGCACCTCAAGCTAGCGCATTTGACCAGGCTCTGCCACCCCCTCATTAGGGTGCTCATTTTTCGAGGGCTTCTGAAAACTGGTTCAAAAGCTCTGTGAATGAGTCGCATGCTGTGGCCAAAATTTCTGCGCAGGAGAGTTGCCCCCACGGTTCTATCGTGAATATGAACGTTGTCGGGTCGCGTTCGACTTTGACTATTTCGTCGTTGATTCCGTCGACCGCTTCGTATAGGTTGTGTTGTTCGATGAGTTTGGCGTCAAGCTTTCCGTTTGTGAATGCTTGCGGCGGGTATTTGTCTTTGAACTCATCGAACTGTTTGTGATTGTTGTTGATTGTGACTTTTGGCTGGTATACGTACCATGCTAGGCAGGGGGTGAACTTGACGTGTTGTTTGCCAAGTCCCAGTACTGCTGTGGCTTCGAGTTCGAGTTCTTGTCCTTTGAGGAGTTTGACAAGCGGCATGTTTGGAAAGACCGGTTTTACTTTCGGATCTTTGCTTTTGAGATCTCCTGAGTATACTGTGCATGGTCCTTTTGCGGATAGTGTGAGTTTGATGCTGTTTTTGGCTGAGACTTCATCTTCGGCTTTTTTGATGTCGTATCCTTTAAGGTCTGTTGTGAGTGGTACGAGTCCTAGTCTGTGCGCGAGCATTTCATCATAGAGCGCGCCGTCGTTTTTGACGAACGTGACGTCTTCTATTGCCATTGTTGGAACGAATTCCATCATTAGGCGTCGAAGCGAGTTTGCGAATGCGGGTGAACTGTTTTTTAATAGGAATGATACTCGTCCTGTTTTCTTGTCTTTCTTGAGTTGCTCTATCATACTCGTCGTCCTCGTTTTCCGCCTTTCTTTCGGCATCCGCCGTGCGGTATTGGGGTTACGTCTTCGATGATTCCGATTTTAAGTCCCATTCTGCTCATTGCTCTAATTGCAGCTTGCGCTCCGGGTCCTGGGCT
>Ga0209542_10010091_pt1 | contig 17137 bp, 20 predicted proteins | sample RifCSPhighO2_01_FD_184028 | JGI IMG/M metagenome (GOLD analysis project Ga0209542, IMG submission 184028) | Soil microbial communities from Rifle, Colorado - Rifle CSP2_plank highO2_0.1 (SPAdes) (version 2) | ecosystem: Environmental > Terrestrial > Deep subsurface > Rock core/Sediment ...
TTTTCTTGTATCGGCGTCTGATCTTCTCCATATTGTTGTCAGGAAATCAGCATTATCAAGCCTCATTAACTCATCTGTTCTCTCGTAAGCTTTGCCTAAAACATCATAATTTACTTCACCATTTCCGAGATTATAGGCAACTCCCACATTAACTTTTCTTTCCCAAAGCTCCGAAGAGAATTTTTCTGGTGTTCTCTCTACCAAACCTTCTTCTACTCTTCCTACTATAAACTCCTGCCTTCTTGCGTGGCTTCTTCGTACACTAAGCTCCCGTTCGTTCATAAGCGGAGACTATATCAAATCGCTTCTCAAAAATCACGCATTTTTGCTATAATCCGCACAATGACAGTCGAAAAGGGACCAAAACCTTTCGTAAACATAGATTGGTACCCCGGTGATTCTGGCTACCATGATGACCTTCGTGAATTTGAGGAGGATGAAGAAGAGGGTGGGTATGAATTTGATTGGAACATATCAGGAGAAGCGTATGCTTGGGGAAAAACTGCATATAAAGTATCCAAGCCCCATTTTTTACACTCCTACATAAATACGAAGGGTCCTTTCAGAATGGCGGACTTGTGCTCCGCATTTCCTGTAACCTCTCAAATATTTAGAGAGCATCATCGAGAACTACAATTTGATCATGCTAAAATTATAGTCACTGATCTTATAAACTCTTTGCAAGATCTCCCTGCTTTTGGCCAATTAGATGATGATCGTAAGAAAAGACTGACAAAAGAGCTCACGAGAAAAGGTTCCAGGACACGTCGTTTTCTAACTATTGCTACTCTAGATCTCCTTACGATACCTCCTATTCCATTGGATAAACCTGAAGTTCAAAATCCTGAATTTAAACAAGCTCTGACTATGAATTTCTTCTTAAGGTTTATGACCCATTTTAATGTTGGCGAAAAAATTGCCGATCTAAAAAAATATGAGCAAGCTCCTAAGAGCCTCTTCGAGGGTTGGTCAAGATTGACCCTTGAATCACTTTTGGAGGATCGAGCAGATGTAAGATCTTGGGACTTAATGCTTCAGTTCGCTCAATATCTTATTAGCAGAACCATCAGAGAATACCGAAAATTTGAAGTAGTGAGTCTTGATAACAAAGCTCCACATAAACTAAAAAAGGCTGCTGAAAAAGGTTTCCCAGAACTCTTTAGAACGCAGTCTGTTTACCATAGGGCTCATGATTACATGGGAAGTTATCATTTTGTAGCCGATGTTTTTAATCTTCCGTTTCCTCCAGAGTCTCTTTCTTTAATAACAAGTTTTGAGGGATATCCCTTCTATTTTCCCGGTTTACCTCTAGAGTCGCAACCTCCAAAACCTAATCATTTATCTTTTGCGCAGTCGGTGATAGATGTATTAAAACCCGAAGGGCGTGCTGTATTTTTTCCGTGGCATGTCAAAAAACAGACTCTTCAAGACGTCCAAAACTTAAGAGAAGTCGAGGAATACTGGCAGAAAAAAGGAATGCAAGTAATAAAAGACAGGCATCATCGGGTTATGCTGAGGGTAAAAATGGGAGATAGAGAGCATGATCTTGCAAGCCATTCGCCTCTTTTCACAGAAAATCCTCTTAGAATGAATTTTACTGCTCTTGTTTTGGTCAAACCGAAGGATTTTGTTTCTCAAGAAGAAGGAGGGTCCAGGGGAAAGGGTGACACACTTTGCTAATTTTTGAATTTTTATCAGGGGTTTCTTGTGGATTCGATTTTTGTAATTCTTCCTTCGTGATTATCAACCTGAACTCTTAGCTCTCTTGTCTGATTCACGCCGACTTGATTTTCGATTGTCAAATCATCAACTCTTCCAACAAATCCATCCAAAGTATTGGCTATTCTATCAAGCTTAGTATCAAGTTTTTCCTCAAGAGATTCAAAGCTGTGCTCAAGTCTTTTAACATCTCCCTTAAGACTCTTAATATCAGATTTTGTAGCAGATCGAGAGCCATCAGTTTTTTTCGACATGAAAATTAGTATAACACCGATTACCCGTAAACTGTCAATATGACAAACTGGATTATTTCTCAAGAAGGAGGAGAATCCAGGGGAATGGGTGGCGCTTCTTAATAATTGTTAACTGTGACTTGTCAATTGTAAACTGTTCGAAACTTCGACTGGTCCAGTGCTGTATATGCTCTATATCATTTCCCCACCTTGTAATATTTTTCCCCCGCAAAAAATTCGCTGCCATAAAAAACGGTTCGTTGGGAACTGAAAGTAATACATATTTTTTGGAAACTCTAATTAGTTCTTTTAACCCCTTCCGAGGATCCTCCAAATGCTCCAAAACCTCTGTTGCTATTACTAAATCAAATGAATTACTTTTGTATTCTAACTTATAGATATTGCCTTGCTTTAAAGCTAAATGTGGATGCATTTTTTTGCCTAATTCGACCGCAGGCTTCAGAAAATCGACCCCTTCAAGTTTTTTGCCAATCCCCTCCTCCGAAAGCCTGTTTAAACTAAACCCCTCCCCGCATCCGACATCTAAAACGGTTTCTATCTTTAAATTTTTAACCGATTCGATTAAGCTTTTGTAAAAATTGTTAATCAAAAACTTCTGGAGTGGGTTTTGGCTAGTATGTTTTCTGTAGTTATCAGTCTGTTTCATCTATTAATTTTTTCAGTTTTTTAAAATCCTCTTTGTATATTGGCAGATCTCTTTGAAATCTAAGTATATACGATGGATGAAAGGTTATAAATACTTTTCTCGAAGATTCTGAGTTTGCATGTGGTGAGCTTGTCGAATCCATCGAAGAACTACTTTCAGCAACCTCCCCGTGCCTTTTGACAACTTGAATTCTACTTTGCAGAACCGCTTGTGCCGCCACGCTTCCGAGCAGAACTATCATCTTGGGGTCAATTATTTCTATTTGCCTAAGCAAATGGATTCTGCCATGTTCAATGTCTGATGGTGATGGCTTTCCCGATAATGGTAAATACTTAACAGGACTTGTAATATACACTTCCTCTTCTTTAAGGCCGATTTCTTTTATTAGGCTTCTTAAAAGTTTTCCTGAGCGCCCGACGAATGGCCGCCCGGTTTCTACCTCCAACTTTCCCGGCGCTTCCCCAACAAACATAACCTTTGCATCCGGATTTCCCTCTCCGGGAACCGCCTTACCAATCTTTCCGATTTTGCAGATCTTGCAATTCTTAATCTCTTCTGTAATTTTCTGAAGTCTTCTTTTTTTACCCATTAATTTTTACAAATATTTAAATGGGTGCTGTAGTGATGTATCAATACATCATTACATCATTCTAATTTTTGCCTTAGAGCTTCGTATAAAACTACACCCAAAGAAACGATAATCCTTCGGCTTCGCTCAGAGCCTTCGTCATTCTTCCATAGCTTTAAAAAGCACAATCCCTAACGATACTATTACATTGAGAGATTTGTTAACACCAAACATTGGGATTTCGACAATATAGTCTGCTGTGTCTAAAACTTTTTTCGAGACGCCTTCTGACTCGTGCCCCACAACAAATGCTGTTGGAAATTTATATTCAATTTTATTGTAAGGTACACTTTTTTTACTTTGTTCAATGGCAATAATTTTGAGTTTTGAGTTTTGAGTTTTGAGTTCTTGGAGCGCTTCAACCGCAGTTGAAGCATAGCTCCAAGCTACCCACTCCGTAGTATTGATCGAAGCTTTTTTTATGCGTGTATGTGGAGGAGTTTCTGTTTCTCCGCAGAGAATTACTTTTTCAGCACTTACGGCATCCGCGAGTCTGAAGATTCCTCCAACGTTGTAGGCATCCAAAACATTATCGACTACAATATAAATTGGATTTTTCCGCAGTTTCTTTAAATCTTTTAGACTTGGCTTACTTACTCTTAACTCTTTAGCACCTAATTTAACCATGCGAAACATTATACAAGAAAATGGAGTCTTGGGCTATTTCTGTGTTTGTGTTTGAGGATTTTGAGGCTTGGCACTTAAAAGCTCATTAAATTCTTTATAAGAGATAACAAAAGCAGAGTAGGATTCAACGCATTGCTTGGCCGCTTTCTCGAGCTTCACAAAAGCCTGAGTTAATTTATTTTTTTTGTCACTGCTTATGTTAGACTTTGCATTCTTCTCGTCAACTTGTTTTTTCAAAACAGAAATCTTATTTAAGAGATCGGGGTTGCAGGCCATTCCGCTGTTTACCGTAGTGCTTGTCTGCTTTTTTATATCGTTTTTCATCTCAATTTCTTTTTGCGAAGGGGAGAATGCGTTGACCACCTTTGTCTTTGAGTCATAAATTGATGTCTGGGTTCCCAAAACCATAGTTTTAAGTTCCCCTGTTGCCTGGGAAAGGAGTACATCCAGTGCCTCCTGTCTTCTTTTAATGTCCACATTTATCATTTCCGCAAGCTTCTCTACGTTATGTCCTCTAAACTGCGCGTCAGAAAGATTATCTGCGGAAGCCTTAGTATTTTCCGATATACCTTTTAGAGCTATTTCTATTCCTTTTTTATTATCCTTTGCGAGCATAAAGCGAAGCTCGGCAATTCTTTCTCCTGCAATGGAGTTGTAAACTTCTGCTTTATCTTGAGGCCGGACGGCTAAAATAATTCTTAAATTCTGCTTTATTTCATCGAGAAAGAAAAATGGGCTGTTGGGAAGTATCAGTCCGGGTCCTTCGGCAGTAGGTGGAATTTGCGCATTAGCGTACAAGGGAGCCGGTGTAGCTGACACTAGGAGAAAGAAAATAAAAATAGTTGTAGAAAATATTAATGTTTTTCTTACCACTATATTTATTATGGGCAAACAATTGTGAAATTGTCAAGCTGTGAAAACTTGCTACTTGATTTTCGATACTTTATACTTAAAAAATGGCACATTCGATACATTCGATGAAACTCAGTATCGCACTGAGCCTTGCCGAATGTGCGGCTGATGCTCAGTGTAACAGTGAGTCGTTCGATCCTGAGCTCACGATCGAAGGAGACTTCGAACTATGACTGCAACAGGACATGCAATAATCGGAACCGTAATTGCCGCCAAAATAGGAAACCCTGTGCTCGCCGTCCCCATCGCATTTGCTTCTCATATAGCTGCTGATGCATTCCCCCACTGGGACGAAGGAACAAACGGAAAGAAAAGCAAAGAAAGAATTATTGTTGAGGCGGTATTTGATGTACTTATTGGTTTTGCAATTTCTTATCTTCTTGTATTTTTCCTTTTTCCAAAGACTGATATTGTCTATGTATTTTTGATGATACTTGTTGCGCAGTCGCTTGATTGGGTTACGGCTCCTTACTATTTATTCGGAATAAAACTATTTAAGCCTTTCTATACATTCAAGAAATTATTCGATAATGAAATGAAAGCACCATGGGGAATAATTAACCAAGTCGCAATCCTTGCCCTCCTCGTAATTCTTGCAAAAGTGTTTTAGCAGTTAGCTAATGCTCTGCATAAAGCTTAATAAAAAATTTATTTTAGTGAAGATATACCAGTATACCTGTATTGATAAGCTTACGAGCTTGACATATATTCCTGCAAGGTATGATAATTTAAATAATGGATAATCAAAATCCGCCAACACCCAATCCTACTCCGCCGATTGAGAATATCCCGGTTCAAAATCCCATTGTTGCGGAAACTCCTTCCCCTCAAGCCTATACCGCTCCACATATAGAGAATCCTCCTCCACCAAAGAAACCATTTATGTTTAGCAAAGTTCTTCTACCTTTTTTAATTATCATTATTTTGTTATTAGGCGTCAGCGGTACATATCTTGCCCTAAATTCCAAAAGTAAACAAGCTTCTAAAGTTACTCCAACTCCTTTACCCATCGAGGCTTCAGCGAAGGCGGGAACCCCAGCCGATGAAACCGCCAACTGGAAAACATATGAAGATTCGACTTTTCAATTTAGAATAAAATATCCAAGCGATTGGACATTAGCCACTGGAAGAAATGAACCTCCAAGAAAAACCGTAGCTTTCAAGGCTCCTAATGGTATAGGACTTACTTTGAGCCTTGAAGAAAATCCAAACTTTGCGGACAATGACACTTACATTAATTTTGTAAAAGAAAATTATACCCAAGATAAAAATCTGGTTAAAGAAATTAAGGTTGACGGTTGGAAGGCAGGGTTATTAAGCGAACAAGAAAAGGGGTACGGTACAGAACCACCGTCATCGCCTTTTCCCGATTTACCATATGATTCTGTTGCTTTTTTTGCAAGAGATAAAAAAACCTATAACATAGATTTAACTAGCCCTCCCGAACTCAGTATCCAAGAGGATTTGCTAATAAAAATCCTCTCAACCTTTAAATTTCTAGATCCGAGCGAAGAGGTTGCGTGTACGCAGGATGTTAAACTTTGTCCGGATGGTTCGTATGTGGGAAGAGAAGGACCAACCTGCGAATTCGCAGCATGTCCCGGCCAATAAATTTAGGCGAGTTTTGCGCGGTGCTGGAGGATGTTTGCCCAAGTTAAAGCTCTTTCTGCCCACCAATGTTTGTTTGAATCCTCAATTTTTTCAGATTTAAGATTATCGAACTCTTTTTTAAATTTATCGAAAATATTTTTGATATCGGCATTTAAATTTTTGTCGGAAACTTCCTTTATATAATCGTCTGTCTGGGAAATAAATCGTTGAATAAGATTTTTTTTATCATCGTACGAGTCCGCAGTCCAGTTCCCAATCCTTGCAAGATTTAAAGAAATATCCATTATCCGCTCTCGTGCTGAAATATTCTTACTCATATAAGTAAATCTTTGACTATTTTATCAAATTTTATTCTTATACCGTGATCTAGAATTTCACGCGCGGGATTTTGTTTGGGCCGAAGATTTATCATTGAATTATAATCGATTTGTTTTGTTTTGGGATCTACCCCTCCACCCCATAAATTTTCTTGCCTTGAACCATTACTGAGCAAAATTTGTTCGGCATCAACATGCCTTTGCCCTCCGCCAGCCAAAATTTTCCTTTCGATATCAACTACAATTTTTATATAATCTCCGCCAAAATCCCCGGATATTTTATCAATTACTTCTTCTGTTGCTTTACTTCTGATTATGATTATCATTGTTTATATTTCTCCAAATCCTGCAGCTTCCAGGCTGCAAAATCGCAATTTGGATAGTTAGAGCACCCAAAGAATTTGCGGCCCTTTCTTGTCTTTCTTGTTATAACCTGTCCCCCTTTTTCTTTCCCACACTTGGGGCAAACAATTCCTATCTCTTCAACAAATGGCTTTGTAAATTTACAATCGGGGAAAGTACTGCATGACAGAAATTTTCCGAATTTCCCATACCTTATTACAAGCGGAGCAGAGCACGTAGGACATTCCTCATCTATTTCCTCTGTTAAAATTTTCATCCTATCAGCACTCTTCACATCTTTAAGACTAGCACTTAAACTATCATAAAATTTCTTTATTACAGGCGCCCATTCTTTTTTTTCGTTTGCGATTGCATCAAGCTCCTCCTCCATACTTGCAGTAAAAGGGATGTCATCAATGGTAGAGAAGTTTTTCACTAAGAAATCGTTGACCGCCACCCCGATAGGTGTCGGCTTAAATCGGCTTTCTTCTCTTTCGGTATATTTCCTGCCTTCAATCGTCGATACAATCGTGGCATAGGTCGAAGGTCTTCCTATCCCCTTTTCTTCAAGAGTTGCTATAAGTGACGCTTCATTGTAGCGCGGAGGAGGAAGTGTTTCGTGCTCCTTTTCAAAAATTTCTGAAGCTGTTAGGTTTTCTCCGGTCTTAAAATCGGGAAGAATATTGTCGCTCAGAATTTGGGGAGTTATCTTGAGAAATCCGTCAAACAAAAGAACCGAACCGCTCGCCCTAAGCCTATACCGATTGTCATTCTGAGGCTTTGCCGAAGAATCTTGAGATTCTTCGTTACCGCTCGGGATGACATTGCTCGCTTCGCTCAGGATGACTTTTTTGGAATCGACTATCACAGTCGTGGACTCTATTACGGCGTCTGCCATTTGCGTTGCGACCGCCCTTGTCCAAATCAACTCATAAAGTTTTGCAAAATCCCGCCCCAGTTCATTCTGAACTATAGATTCTGAATTCTGAATTCTTGTCGGTCTTATTGCCTCATGCGCCTCTTGTGCTAATTTCTGTTTGGTTTTGTACACACGGACTCGTGATGACAAGTATTTATTGCCGAATTTTACCTCAACGAATTTTCTCATGAGAACCACCGCGCTCTGTGCCATTGAAACAGAATCAGTTCTATGGTAAGTGATAAAACCTTCTTCGTAAAGCTTTTGGGCAAGGCTCATTGTCCTTCTTCCGGGGAAACCAAACCTTCTGCTTGCATCCTGTTGTAGAGTTGATGTGGTATAAGGAGGGTAAGGACTTCTTCTGGTTTCTTTTTTTAAAACATCCGATACTACAAAGTTTTTTTTATTGAGTTCCTGTGCGACATCTTTTGCCTTTTTCTCACTGTCAAGAGAAGATTTTGTAATCCTGTATTGTCCGTCGTAAAGCTCCAAAGCTTGCTGTATCTCAATCTTTTCCGAATTTATCTCTATTAATTCAAACTCCGTCTCTTCTTTGTTATTTGCCCGCCCCGCTTCGCTTGTCGAGGCCGGGGTGATTTGGGATTTGGGATTTACCATTACTGCAGTAATGGTGTAGTACTTTTCTTTTTTAAATTTCTCTATCTCTCTTTCTCTCTCAACTATTAAACGCAGTGCAACCGACTGAACCCTGCCGGCTGACAAACCTCTTCGAACTTTCTGCCAGAGTACAGGCGAGATTTTGTACCCGACCAATCTGTCTAAAACTCTTCTGGCGGTTTGCGCATTCACAAGCGCCTCATCAATATCTCGCGGACTTTTTAGAGCATCCTCTATGGCTTCTTTTGTGATTTCATGAAAAACAATTCTTAAAACTTTTTTATTTTTTATATTTAATTTCTTATCTTGAGCAAGCATATCTTTGATATGCGACGCGATTGCCTCCCCTTCTCTATCGGGATCTGTTGCAATTATTATCGCATCCGCTTTCTTGCTTCCATCTTTAAGATCCGCAATTGCCATTCTCTTTTCCGACACAATTTCATAAGCGGGCTCAAAAGTTTTCTCATCAACTCCTAATTTGCTCTTGGGAAGGTCGAAAATATGACCCATCGAAGCCTTAATTATATAGTCTCCGCTAAGAAATCTTCCGATTGTTCTTGCTTTGGTTGGGGATTCAACAATAACTAAATTCTTCATAATTTTAGTAAACATTAACCATTGTGTTTAAATTATAAGGGCCTTGTCAAGCGGCAACAGAGTAGAGACCGCCATCGATATTCCTAATTAACCCCTTTATTTCCATAAGTGAAAGCGTACTTCCTAAAGCGCTCGATGGGATTCCGGTTTTTTTGACAATCTCATCAAAATGCAAGCTCTCATTTTCCAAAACTTCCAAAATCTTCCTCTCCTCCTTTGTCTCCCCCCTTATTTTTGTATTTATTCTTAATTCATGATTCATAATTCCTAATTCTTTAATTATGTCTTGCGCCGATGTTACTAATTTTGCCCCGGCCCTAATCAATTTATACGGTCCTTTTGAGAGCTCAGAATTAATCGGACCGGGCACCGCAAAAACCTTCCTATTTTGAGAAAAAGCAAGATTGCCCGTTATCAAAGACCCTGAGTCTTCTGCCCCCTCTGTAATCAAAACGCCCAAGGATAAACCTGAAATTATCCTGTTTCTGGACGGAAAAAGACCTTTTGAGGGCATGTATGATAGGGGGACTTCCGAAATAACCGCGCCATTTCCTTTTATAATCCTATCGTATAAACTCTGATTAGTTGTCGGAGTACAGCAGTCAACACCACAGCCTAAAACCGCTATTGTTTTTCCGCCTGATTCCAAGGAAGTACTATGGGAAACAGAGTCAATACCAAGAGCAAGGCCTGATACTATTGTAAATCCGGAGATTGAAAGCTCTCTTGTGAATATTTCGGTAACTTCTCTTCCGTAGTTTGTGAGTTTTCGTGTTCCGACGATCGCGAGAGTTTTTTCAAGTTCATCTTTAAGTCTGTCAAAGGTCAAACCCCGTCCAAAGAGAACAAAAGGCGGATTTTTTATTTCCGAAAGAAGCTTGGGATAACTTTTTTCATTTAAGGTTACAAACCAAACATTATTTTTTTTAAGCTTTTTAAGATACTCCGAAATTGAGAAGTCTTTTCGGAAATCCGAAAATCTCTCTGCCAGTTTCTCGCCTATCACTTCTTTTAAATCCTGCGAATTTGCTCTCCACGCTTTCTCTGCTGTTCCAAACTCATCTAATAATTTTTTAAATCTGATGGGCCCTATTCCTGAAAAAACAGAAAAAGAAAGCCAATAATTCCTCTCCTCCATATTACTAATATAGTTTCAAAGTATTCCAAAAGTAAAGGAAAATACTTCGGTGGCTTGATTTTTCCGGGAAAACTTAGTAATATTGTCATCTATATTTATGGGATTTAGTATTCAAGAGGCCATGGGAAGAGTAAGAGTTGGTTTAAGGCGTGCTTCTGTCTCCACACAGGTGGTGTTAAGTCCAGAGACCACAGTTTTTCCTTTGGCAAAAAGAGAATTTCCGAAAGGAGAAGAATCTGGAATCTCGGGCTTTGATCTTCACAATGCGGTTCGGGCAGGAGCTGTTGCCTTCGGAGATTTGCTTGAAATAAAACAGGGTGAAGAAACTCAAGAAGACCAAAAAGAAAGACCTTTAATTTATGTGGAGGCAGGAACTCCTTTTGTAGATCAGACAACCAGAAGAGTATTTCATCTTTTCTGGGATCCATCGCTTTCTAGTGGTTTAAGTATTCTTCAACTTTACGACATCTCATCTTGGAGAAAAACCGGGCATATCTCAGATTCTAGGAAGTGGAAGAGACTTGCAAGGGCTTGCCAAACTTATATGAACAGCTTAGGAAACAGAAAAAGGTGATCTTTTACTGCTGATAAGAGATATAATTTTGGGCAACTTTCTAAAATCGTTCGTCCACATTTTCGATTTTAATAAAGGGCTCTGACAATAAAGAATAAAATTTATCCCTGCTTTTTCCGCTGCAATCATGTCTGTTTCTGCGTCTCCTACATAAATTGCTTCATCAGGTTTGATTTTTAATCTTGAAATTGTAATTAGAAGACTTTCCGGGTCGGGTTTTGGCTTGGAATAATCCTCGTAGCAAACACTTGTACTAAAAAGACCCTTAAGGCCTGTAAACTTAAAAAGCTCATCCACTCCAGACTGAGTTCTGCCTGTTACGATTCCAAGTTTATATCTCTTGCTTAACACACCCATTGTTTCTCTTAAGCCTTGCGGTGCTTTCAAAAACTCGTCCTCATAGTCGGGGTAAGAAACGCCTCTTTTGTATATCTTTCGAAGTTTTTCTTCTTCTCTTTCTCCTGTTAAAGCTCTTATCGCGTCATACATATTCAAGTGAAAAACCTTTCTGTATTCTTCTTTTGATGGAGGCTTGTAGCCAAATTCTTCTAGCAATCTTCTGTAAAATTCTCTATTGGAATCCTCAGAATCCAAGAGTACTCCGTCGATATCAAACAAAACTGCTTTTATCATTTTTTTTTGAAATAATCCGTGAGGATTTTTTTTGCAATTGGGGCTGCTACATTTGAACCTTCTCCTGACTCTTCCGATAAAACCGTTACTACAATCTCAGGATCATAGGCAGGCGCAAAAAGTGTTATCCAGGCATGAGGTAAGGTTTTTTCTCCCCCGTGCTCTGCTGTTCCTGTTTTACAAGCAATTGAAACCTCACGATAATCCCTAAAATCTGCCGATAAGGTTGCTTCTTCAGGCTGTTTGAAATTCTTCCCGTCAATTTTTAATTTTTCATTTTTAATTTTTAATTTGAACAATGGCCAGGCAACCCCACCCGGTGAGCAGGATTCCACCATTCCTTGTCTTATAATATTGGTTGTCTCGGGAGCTACTATTCCTTTTTTTACAGGCCTGTTGAATTTATCATTTTTTATCAAATGCGGTCGGTATAAATCTCCACCGCTTGCTATTGTCTGCGTCCAGGAATTTACCTGAAGAGGCGTGGTAAGAAGAAAACCCTGGCCAATACTATAGTGGTATGTATCCCCAAGATACCACCCTTCCCCTAACTCTTTTTCTTTCCATGAGGGAGTCGGAACAAGCCCCGAAGACTCACCCGACAAATCTATGCCCATTTTCGCACCAAGTCCGAAATTTGCGGCGCTTTGGGAAATCTTATTTACTCCTATCTTTTCCCCTAGTTTATAGAAAAAAATATCATTTGATCTTTTTATACCCTTTATTACATCGACCGTCCCATCCGTTCGTCCATACTGGGTAAAGTACCAGTTTGAGAAAGAAAACGCACCGACGCTTATCCTTCCGCTGTCTTCAATAGTAAAGCTTTTGTCAATAATTTTATTATCAAGACCCGAGGATGCAACAACTAACTTAAAAGTTGAGCCGGGAGGATATATGCCTCCTATCGCACGGTTTAATAAAGGCTGGTCCTTTCCGTCCAGAAGTATACGTAAATCCTGGTAGCTGGAAGGTGAAGAGGTTTTATAACTCTGCCCCATGGTAAAAAGATTGGGATCAAAGGAAGGTTTTGATATAAGAGCCAAAACTTCACCCTTAGGAGTCGTAACAATAACTGCTCCTCTTTTTACATCTTTTGATGCTTCAAAAGCCGATTTTTGCACCTCAAGATCAAGATTTACCTGTATATCCTGTCCCGGTATAGGATCTGTTGAGCCAAGTTTTCGAATACTCTCTCCTATGTTGTTTACCTCAACCAGTTCTTTTCCGTCTATGCCTTTTAGAAAAGCCTCATATTCAGCCTCTATCCCGTTTTTTCCTACTAAATCATTGCCTAGGTATTCCGAGAATCTTCCTTCCTTAAGTTCGTCCGGTGAAATTTGCCCGATATATCCTAAGACATGGGAAAAAGTTTCTCTGTAGGGATACGATCTTAAGGTATCAATCTCAAGATCTTTTCTTCCGGAAGCTATAAGAGCTAGAGCCTCTTCTTTTGATAAAATTTTCGTTTTTCCGCTTACGTTTTGCCTAAAACCGGGCACATTATAGACAAGAGGCGTGCCATTTCTGTCAAGAATTACTCCACGTGGAGCGTGAATGGGAATCGTACGTATCCTATTGGTGTCGGATAGTTTTCTATAATAGTCCCCTTGGAAAATTTGAACCCAAAATAGTTTTGCAAAAAGCCCCGCGACTACAAGAAGGAGGAATAGAGGAAGAAAGAATTCTCTAACTCGGTATTCCTTATGATAGAACTTTCTTCTTCCCGAAAGTTTTTCGCTACGGATAAAGTCTGGAAAGGCTGCTCCTGTTTTATCTTTCATACTCAAGTTTTATAGACTTATCTCTTATATGAAGCCTGTCTGCCGCAATCATAAGCCAGAAGAAGGTAATCCCTAAAACTGCACTTATCAAAGCGGTAAGAAGAACAAAACGGGCTTCAAAAATTACAAGATAAAAAAGACTGCTTAAAAAAGAAGCAATAAAAACAAATGTGAACGTTTGCGTATCAAATTTACGCTCGTAAAGGAACACTATAAGAAGTGTAATCATATAAAAAATGCTTGTTTTGCCAATAGTGTTACCAAGCATTATGTCTATTAATATCCCGCAGACAAAAGCAATTGCAAAAACAGATGTTTTTCTCGATGCTACCGTAAAATTTAAAAGCAGTATTAAAACCAGCGGTATTGTCGTAAGAGAGCTTTCAAGAATAATAGAAATTGCCAGTAAGATCACAAAAAGAATCATTTCAATAAACCACTATAAATACTGTCGATAAATCAGAAAAGTCCAAAGGGCTTATTATCTCTCCTTTTTGGAAAACTGCACTTGGTTTTTTATCTATTGAGGCAACTTTCCCTAAAATTAAGTCCGGAGGAATGCCTGCCCCATTCTGCCTCTGCTCCCCTTTTGTAACTATCAAGTCTCCCGTTTTAATGTCCTCCGACTGAACAACATTATCAAGAACCATTTGCTTTCCTCCTTCTCCCTTAACTACTCCTGAAGCTCCTGATCTCTGATCTTTAACCGTCAATAAAAAGGAAGGGTGAGTAACCAAATCAACTTTTGAAAAATACAAAGATGAAGAAACAACTCTTCCAACTAAAATATTTTTTATTACAATAGCACTTCCCTCTTTTACCTTGTCGTCAGTGCCTTTGTCGATAATTATGATGGTTGGATCTGTAATACCGGGAATAAAGCTTGGCGCGCCCACAACCTTTGCAGGCAGAAGAGTAGAACTTCTTGGAGAAGATGTTTCAAACTGGTCATGAAGAGCCGCATTTTCCCGGGAGAGAGAATCTTGGTCAACAATTTTTTTAATAAGGTCTTTATTTTCCTCTTCAAGCTGTTTTATTCGCTCATCCCTGGAGCTGAAAAGAAAATTAAAAGCTGTCAAGCTTGTACTTTGAAAAGGTGAGGCAATCTTGGCAATAATTGAGGAGGGAGTGTTCAGTAACCCTGTTTTGGAAAAAACGAAAAGAAGTATTGAGAGAATAAGAAGAACAAAAAAAACAAGAGAAATCTTTCTCCTTTTATTCATAAGGAAATTTTAGACTTTTTAAAGCTTCCTGACAACCCCAAGAAAGTTATTCGTTATTAGTTCTTCGTTATTCGTTAGTTGTTAACAGTTAATAGTTATTTGAGGCCGCCTATAACTTTTACCCTCTCAAGAAGCGATTCATCCTCAAGCACTTTTCCTGTTCCCCGAACGACTGATGTAAGAGGGTCCTCCGATTTTATTACCGGAATGTGAGTTCTCTCAACTATTACGTGCTCTAGTCCCGGAAGAATCGACCCGCCACCTGTCAGAAGTATTCCATGCTCCAAAATATCCGCGGTAAGTTCAGGTGGTGCATCCTCTATCACTTCAGATATCGCATCAACGATCTGCGATATAATAGGTGCAAGTGCTTCTCTTACCTCAACTTCTGTAATTTTAAGACTCTTAGGAAGTCCCGTCTCAATATCCATTCCACGCACGACCGCAACCCTATCTCTCTCTTTTAAACCATTCTCATCTTTAGCTTTCACATCTTCTTTATCTTTTTCCGTATCATCCTTTGTTTCTTCAACTTTTGACTTCTCGCCCTGAGCTTGCCGAACGGGTTGACTTTTGACTTTTACCTTTCCTTCATATGCGCTTCCAATTCGGATCTTTATATCCTCGGCTGTTTTCTCGCCAAGCATAAGCCCATGCCGCAGTCTTATGTAATGCGCGATCGCTCTATCCATTTCATCCCCTGCGGAGAGGAGTGATTTACTCACCACAATCCCTCCCAGGGAAATTATTGCTATCTCGGTAGTTCCCCCGCCTATATCCACTATCATTGAACCGGTTGAAGAGAAAATTGAAACCCCTTCCCCTATTGCAGCCGCCATTGGTTCTTCTATCAAAAACGCTTCTCTTGCTCCTGCAGACAGAGCCGCCTCCCAAACCGCACGTCTCTGAACTTCAGTAACTGCTGAGGGAATTCCGATGACTACTTTGGGTTTTGAAAGTGCCACTGGTAAGATATTACCGACTTCGTGAATTGAAGCAATATAGTAAGCAATCATACTCGAGGTTGCGTCAAAATCAGCGATGACACCACCGCGCAACGGTTTGATTGTCAGTATGTTTGGGGGTGTTTTGCCAAGCATTTTCTTGGCTTCCGTTCCTATCGCTATAACTTTTTTGCTTTTTTTGTGAGTTGCAACAACTGAAGGTTCTCTTATCACGATACCCTTACCCTTTACCCACACAAGCGTATTGGCTGTACCTAAATCTATTCCAATATCATAGGAGAAAAGACTGAAAAATTTGTCTAAAATACCCATAAGAAAATACTACAAATAAATACCAATACCTACCAATACTACCAATAAAACAATATTGATTACAATAGATTTAAGCTTAAACTTTCTTTAATTTTCTTGTTTTGTTAATAATACTACTTACAATCGCAACGATTTCGCTTCCCTCCTTAACGAGAACCAAAACTTTATTTCGGATAAACTGAGGATTTGTATCTCTTATAAGACTAAGCCAAAAAAGAGTTTCCTTGCTCTCTTTTCTCACGATAGAATATTTGTGTAGAAAATCTTTTTTCGTAAGAGTCCCATCTGCTTCCTGATCGTTTGCTCCCATTGAAGTAACAGAACGAAGAATCTGATTAATTATTACTAAATTCGACGGAGTTTTAGGTAAAGTATTAACAATTTTAATCACGTCAATAATAAAATCATAAATTCTTTGATGAATATCGTATTTTTTCTTTATTGAACCATTGGTAATATTTGACATTGGTAGTGTTGGTATTATTATACAGGCTTGACAACAATGCTGGTGTTTGAAATAGTAAGGTTACATGGCAGAATCTATGACAGAATTTGCAGCAGCCGAAACAATCCCCGTTCCGAAAAAACCTAGGGTTCCTAGAATACCTAATCCGTTTGCCGCAATAAGATCAAGATTTGGGACAAATGATTCTCTTGTGGAGACAGCTGTTGGTAAAGCTGAAGAGGAAACTGTTAGCCCGGCTCCAGAACCCACGAGCACCCTCTCGGAGTTTGATCAAGTCCGTTCTTTCTTTACAGAAGCTCAAGGTGAATCCTTACCGGAAAGTCAAAACTGGTCCTCGGTTATGGATGACTTGGAAGGATCTGGAGCCATTGCAAAGCTTGGGCAAAAAGACGGTGAAACAGGCCAGGATTTAAGAACGTTTGTCTTAAGACACAGAAATATCATTCCCGGAAAAGGATCCTATGGAAGCGGTGAAGTTGAATGGATTGTGTTGACAAAAGACGGACCAAGAGCTGTAAGAGACGGGACGAGTTTGATGACGGATGCGATTGCCTCTGCTGTAAGAAATCCTGATAAATTTGCCAAAAATGCGGGCTATGACGGACATTTCATACGCCTGGGAGAAAAAGGTCACACGGTAAAAATTGAGGAAACAGCTCCTGATATCAATTTGGTCGGCGAAACTATTAGAGCAAGTATCGAAGACGCGCAGAATGAGCAATTGTACGGTGGACAAGATTTAAATTCTGTCCGGTATGTACACTTAAATATCCGACACTTCTCTTAAGAATTCATTGGGTGTTCTCATGTTAAGACTCATATGAGGTCTCTTTGTATGATAATACACTA
>Ga0209542_10010092_pt1 | contig 17135 bp, 21 predicted proteins | sample RifCSPhighO2_01_FD_184028 | JGI IMG/M metagenome (GOLD analysis project Ga0209542, IMG submission 184028) | Soil microbial communities from Rifle, Colorado - Rifle CSP2_plank highO2_0.1 (SPAdes) (version 2) | ecosystem: Environmental > Terrestrial > Deep subsurface > Rock core/Sediment ...
CTCTCAGGCAATCACTCCTCTGGAGCACCCGGCCCGTTTCGCCTGCGCGGGTTTCGGAGAGGAGACATCGGTTTCACTTTGTCAAAAATTATAAAAATTGCCCCGGTAATCCCGTGGCAATTTTTATCGTTATTCCAATAGCTTACAAGCTGTTCAAATCCGCTTCCACGCCCTGGAACTCCTTATCTAAATCTCCCAGATCGGTTGCCTGCAATTCCTGGTCAATTGTTGCCACCGTATCTTCCGGACTCACCAAAGACCCAACTTCCTCCACTGGCGCGGTTGCCGGCTTAGATCCCTTCCAAAACCAAAACCCCAACACGGCCAGAACGATAACCACAGCGAGAATTGTCCAGACTTTATTTTTTGAATTTTGCGGTTCCATAAATATTAAGTATAAATTACTGTCGACGATTATTGATTGGTAGTTTCCGTACCGGTTGTCGAATTCGTATCCGTGGCAGCTGCCGGGGTTTCTGCCGGTTCTTTCAGCTCATCTACGCGAGGAATTTGCCGCAATAACCGGGCAGCCTCTCCGATCGCCTTATGGGCGGCCCGCACTAAATCCTTCACTGCTTTCAAATCGTTATTAAGCGCCGTACGCGCGGTCGCCACTGCTGATTTTGCCGTTGTTTCATCTGTAATGTTAATCGGATAAGTCTTTGCCAACTGATCCTGAAGAGCGGTTCTGGCCGCCGTAATTGCCGATTGGGCAGAAGTAATCGCTCCCCGGACCGCTGCAACATCAACTCCGTTGGCGGCCGCTTTATCAGCTCGGGAAACAACTTTATTCAGCAATTCTTCCAGCTTATTAAGGGTATTAATCCAATGGTTGGTTAATTTGGCATTAATTTCTGTAAAACGGTTATCTAATCGCTCAATCACCTCTTTTTTACGCGTATCCTTAATTTTTTCCAGGCGGACCTTCAATTCTTCTTTAGCCGCTTCCCGTTTTGTTTTCAGCGCTTCTTTTGCCGCTTCCACTTTATTTTTAAACTCTTCTCTCGTCTCTTTAATCAGCTCTTTCCGTTCCAGGGCTTTTTCCTGCAATGCCGTACGTTTTTCCTGTACCGCTTCTTTGCGATCAGCAACTCGTTGCTGAACATTTTCTTTTATTTCCGTTACCCGTTCCTGCGCGGCGGTTTTTTTCTCCATCACGCGGTTCTGGATATTTTCTTTTCTTTCTGTCACGGCATCCTTGCGTTCCGCTACCTTGGTCTGGACCGCCTCCCGACGCTCTACAACCCGATCTTTAATATTCTGAACTCTATCCAACGGCCTGTTGTCAGTAGAGGCCGCGTCTTCAGCATGGGCAAACGCCAATAAACTGCCCTGCAATGCTAGGCTGGCGGCCACAACCCCGATAATGATATTCCTTTTCATTATTTTTATAATATTTTTAATTAATTAAAACGACTTTTAATCACTATTTCTAGTATACAATATAATTGCCTTTAAGAAAAAACGTTTTAAAGCTATCGCTTAATTACATTTTTAAAAGCAGCCAGCAGTTTGTCAATATAGATTTTCTGGGTTTGACGGCCGAAAGTAATCCGCAAACTGTTAGAAGCGCGTTCGTCCGAAAAACCCAGGGCCTTTAACACGTGCGATGGCTGGCAAACCCGAGCCGCGCAGGCGGCGCCCGGCGATACGGCAAAACCGGCCAAATCCAGTTTAATAATCAAATCCTGGGAATTTTTATTTCCCTGAATGCTGTTTGGAGGAAAATATAAATTTATATTATTCGGAAGCCGATTTTTCCTGTCTCCGTTCAGCCGGGCTTTGGGAATTATTTTTTCCATCCGAATTAAAAAATAATCTTGCAGTTTGGCTAGTCGCTTAGTTTCAAATTCGCGGGATTCCGACACTAGCTTTGCCGCCTTGCCAACTCCAATAATTGCCGGAACGTTTTCCGTACCGGAACGCACTCCGTATTCCTGTCCGCCGCCGGTAATAATCGGGTTAACTTTTTTATTATTGCCGCCCAATCCGCGAATATATAAAATTCCGATTCCCTTAGGGCCGTAAATTTTCTGGCCGGATAGCGTAATCATATCGGCCCCCAATTCCGTTACCCGGCACGGCAAATAATTAAAAGCTTGAACGGCATCGGTATGGAATAAAGGATAAATTGCCGATTGGCGGATCTTTTTAAATTCGCCGATGATGCCGGCAATTTTTTGGATCGGTTGGATGGTGCCGACTTCATTATTGGCGTACATCACCGAAACTACGGCAGTCCGATTATCAATAGCGGATTTTAGTTTTTGGATATCAATAATTCCTTTGCCGTTAGCCGGAATTATAAAAATTTCTGCTCCGTTTTTTTTCAAATCTTCGCAAGTTTCCAGAACCGATTCGTGTTCAATGGCAAAAACAACAATTTTCGGAACCGCCGATGGATTCAACTCCCGCCAGCGCGCCACGGCGCCGCGAAGCGCCAGATTATTCGCTTCAGTCGCCGATCCGGTAAACACCACTTCTTTATAATGGCAGCCGAATAAACTAGCGATTGCCGACCGGGCTTCAAAAATCGCCGCTGACGCCTCCTGGCCGAACCAATGAAGCGCTCCCGGATTCCCAAACTGGACGTTAAAATAAGGGCGCATTGCCTTTACCACGACTGGGTCAACCGGAGTGGCTGCCGCGTAATCAAAGTAATAACGTTTCTTCATGCTTTAATAATAACAATATTTTGCAACCCCGAAACGTCTTTTTTAACATCGCCTATATTTTTAGAGAAAACCGCCATACTATTTTGGCTCTTTCGGGCTGGCATCGGGGTCTGCTTTGTCCCGCTTGCCCCGTAAAATTCTACGGGGCTTGCGGGACACTATAAGTAAAGGCAATAGAGGCAAAATAGTGTGGCGGTTTCTAATTTAACAATAGCGAGCTACCTGTTTGCCGTGCGGCAATTTCGGAGCTCGGAAAATCAAGGTCTCCGACCACTGGTTGGAGTTTTCCGAGCGAGAGGTAGGCGGCGTTCCGCGCTGGCGGAACGAACGCCGGTGCCGGTAGGCAGAGAGATAGCGAGCGGGTAATAACTTGAAATGTAAAGTAAAATAAGCTACTCTGACAGCTAAATGAATAATCTTCTTTTTAACAGTTCTTTCGGACTGAAGCTGAATACGGCGCAAATCGTGCAGGCCATTTCCGATTTTATTCAGGCGGATCCGAAGCGGGAATATAAAATTATCGTTGGTACCGACTCGGAAAGGCGGCATAACGGCAAAGCTGATTTTGTAACGGCAATCGTGGTTCACCGCGTCGGAAACGGCGGACGTTATTTTTGGCGGCATCGGGAAGCATCGGCAATCCGCACGCTCCGCGACCGAATGTGGCAGGAAGTGCTTTTATCAATCGAACTCAGTAAGGAACTGGCGGTGCTTTTAAAAAAAGCCGGACTGGAAAAATGCGGATTTGAGGTGCATGTGGATGTCGGAGAAAATGGAGAAACTCGCACCATGATTCAGGAACTGGTCGGCGTGATTCGCGCCAATAACTTTGAGGCCAAAACCAAGCCGGAAAGCTATGCGGCCAGCAATGTCGCGGATCGGCACGTATAACCATATGGACAAATTAGTTATTGACATAGAAACAAAAAATACTTTCGCCGATGTCGGCGGGCAGGACCATCTCATTGATCTGGATATTTCTTTTGTCGGCGTTTATTCATACAATCAAAACGCTTATCTTTCGTTTTTTGAAAACGAACTGCAAAAACTGGCGCCGATTTTAAAAAAAACCGGATTGATTATCGGTTTCAGCACGAACCGCTTTGACATACCGATTTTAAATAAATATTTCAATTTTAATCTGAAAGCGATTGAAAGCCTCGATATTTTGGATGAAATTGAGCAACAACTCGGCCACCGCATCAGCCTGGATCATCTGGCTCACACCAATCTTGGAATTGGAAAAACCGCTCACGGCTTGGAAGCGATTACTTTTTATAAAGAAAAAAGATTTGAGGAGTTGAAAAACTACTGTCTGAACGACGTGCGGATAACTAAGGACCTTTATGAACTGGGAAAATCCCAGGGCCACCTAATCGTTCCGGAAAGAGCTACCGGGGAAATGGTAAAAGTGGCCTTTGACTGGAGCGAGCGGCTGCCGATGCCGGCTACATTATTCTAAAAGTAAAAAACCGCGTTAGACGCGGTTTTTTTTATAAAATTTCTCCAATCCATCAAGCAACTCCTCATCTTCCAAAAAATAAAAATCTTGCCGAAAAACATTGCTTATCAGTTGGCCTAAACGAAGATACGGGCGCCCGCACCAGAGCTTTTCCAGTCTTCCGATAATTTTGGCAATCTGTTTGGAATCGCGCCGCTTATTCTGCTGGCCGCAATCGTTTTCCAATTTCTTTACCGTTTTAAGCAAATCAGAAAAATCAACTCTTACTCCTTGATTTTTTAAAGGGCAATGAGACAAATGCCCAACTGCTGAAGCGCAACTGCACATTCTTTTGATCATGGCAGTCTAATTCCCAATTTTTAATCTTCTGCCAAAATCCTACATTAGATTGCCAGCAATATCAACCCGATAACCAATACCAGGCTTACCATAATTTTCGCCCCGAACTTTTTTTCCTGGAAATAATTGTGTCCGGAGATGATGCCCGCTAATACTGCCGAAGCCCGTTCCGCGGTCATCGCAATGCCGAGATTCCCCAAAGCAACCGCGAAAGAAGCGAAAAGAACGGTTAGCATATGATTTACAGATGATAACTAATAACTTTTTTAATTTCTTTCATTTTTTCATTCAATATTTTCTGGCTCTTCGCCTCCATATTCAGCCGCAATAAATCCTCCGTATTGGACGGCCGGACATTAAACCAATAATCGGCAAACTCCGCGGTCAGGCCGTCTAATTTAGAGATTTTTCTGGAAGATTTTTTGTAAAACTTTTCGATTTGGCGCAAAGCTTTTCCTTTATCCGAAACTTTAAAATTTATTTCCCCGGAACGGTAATAGGCCGGTAATTGGTTGAGATAGGAAGCCAAATCGGTATCCAGCGAGGATAGGAAAGTAATAATGCTGAGCGCCGCCAAAATTCCGGAATCGCAATAAAAGAAATCCCTGAAATAATAATGGCCGGAATGCTCCAATCCGAGCGAAGCGGTTTTCTCCCGCATCATATTTTTAAAAAAATAATGGCCGACCCGGGAAACATAAACTTTTGATTTTGGACTTTTGGCTTTTGACTTTTTTAATCGCCAGCTGGAAACGGCGCCAATCACGTACGGACCCGGATACTGCCTCATTAATATGTAAGCGATTTCATTCGGGTCAACGCGCCGGCCGCGATTATCAATAAAAAATACCCGGTCGCCATCCGCGTCAAAAATTATTCCCAGGTCGGCTTTTCCGGCAAGAACCGCTTTCTTTAATTCATCCGTCGCGCTGGAAGCAAGCGGATTCGGCCCGTGCGCCGGAAAATTGCCGTCCGGATTATCGTTAATAAAAGTAACTTTTAACTTTGGACTTTTAACTTTGGATTTTAGGAATAATTTTTTTAAAATTATTCCCGTTGTCCCGTTAGAGCAATCAAAAACAACTTTTAATTTCCTCTGGAGCTTCAAAAATTTTTTAAGAAAATCAGCATATAAATTTATAAAAAACTTAACGGGAGCTGCCTGTTTGTCGTGCAGCAATTTCGGAGGCATTTGGAGCTTGGTTTCGCCGTTAGGCGAATCTAAATGCCGAGATATAGGAGTCGCTTGCCGCTGGAGCAAGCGAACTCCGGTGCTGGTAGGCAAACAGGCGGCGACCTCTTTTCCGCTGACCGGGCGCGCTTGGCGGCCGACGATTTTCAAGCCGTTGTATTCTTTCGGATTATGCGAGGCGGTTATCATCAGTCCGGCATCCGCCCGCAGCGCATTGACTAAAAAATAAAGCATCGGAGTGGTCATCAGTCCCCCTTTTATGGTTTTTACTCTGTCCGCCCGGTCGGCATTTTCCAACTCACCAATAACAGACTTATATAAACTTTTGGAGCTTAAACGGGCATCATGACCAACAACAACTTTGCCGCGGAATCCGCCTTTAATGCCGCTCACAATATCGGCGAATACCGATTCATTAATTTCGGCTGGATACTTGCCTCGAATATCATAGGCTTTAAAGATGCTTCGATTTATTCTCGGATTCATAGGTAGAACCTATTCCAATAATAATCCCATAACGCGATACTAGCCAATTTTATTCAGAACCAGGCAGGAGGAGCGATGGGTATCTTTAGATACCTGAGTGACGACTAACGCCGTTATGAATAAAATTGGCTGTATCCCTTCGGGTTGCTATTTAAATTGAAAATTTCGTTGTTCTGCCTCCTCGCTGTGGTTATCACCACAAACTCGTCGGCATGCCTAGAAATTTTCAATTTATCTTAGCAACGCGTTTGAAGATTGTTATTGGAATAGGTTCTTATTATATAATAGAATTACTTTAACCGATTGCCCATGGCAAAAAAAACTCAAAAATTAAACGGCGGCAAAAGCATCCTCAATAAAATCGGGATGCTCCGATCCCAAATCAGTCCCGATACTGAACGCAGTATTTTAAGCATTATCGTTACGGCCATCGCTTTAATTTTTATCCTGGCCGCCTTCCATAAAGCCGGTCCGGCGGGGGAAACAATTTATAATTTCCTCACCGTTCTGTTCGGCCTGGGATATTATCTGTTCCCCACTATTTTTCTGATAATCGCCGCTGTTTTTCTTTTTGAAAAAGAACAGAAGCGGAACTTAACCATTACCGCAATTGGCGCCACTCTTTTCATTAATGCCGGGCTGGGCCTGATCGACGTTCTTTTTCCGGAAAAAGGCGGGCTTATCGGCCGCTGGATCGGATCGATTGAAACTCCATTCGGATATGTTTCCGCTATCATTCTGACCGGCGCTTTCCTCCTGATTGCCTTGCTCTTAACCGCCAATATTCCGCTAATGTTTCGTAAAAAAGAAAAGTTGGAAGAAACTGAAAAAGAAACGGAAATTATTGTCAAAAATACCGAGGCGCTGGAAAAAACGAACGTCTTTTCGGAATCAAAAACCCAGTCCAAAAAAGAAATGCAGGAAAAATCAACCGATGACGAATTAGCAGTGGAAAATCCAAAAGCATTTTTTACCCAAAAAAAATCTGCTGAGAGCGAATCCGCTTTTGACGGACAACCTTACGTACCGCCGCCGCCGACGCTCCTTAAATCATCAATTGAAAAACCGACTTCCGGAGATCTGCGCGCTAACGCCAACATCATAAAACGCACCCTGGATAGTTTTGGCATTCCGGTGGAAATGGGGGAAATCAGCATCGGCCCGAAAGTCACCCGCTACACTCTGAAGCCGGCCGAAGGCATTAAACTGGCCCGCATCGTCGCTCTTAACCAGGATCTTTCCCTCGCTCTGGCCGCCCATCCGATCCGCATTGAAGCGCCGATTCCCGGAAAATCATTGGTCGGCATCGAAGTGCCGAATAAATCGGCGGCGATTGTTCGCCTGGGAAGCCTGATGGCCTTTCCGGATTTCATCAGCGCCGGACCGCTGTCTTTCATCATCGGACGGGATGTTAGCGGCGAACCGATTATTGCCGACATAGAAAAAATGCCGCACTTATTAATCGCCGGGTCCACCGGCAGCGGAAAATCGGTTGCGATCCATGCCCTGCTTGTCTCTCTGCTTTATAAAAATTCTCCGGAAACGCTGCGCCTAATCCTTATCGACCCGAAACGCGTGGAACTCACTATCTATAATGATATTCCCCACCTGATTTCTCCGGTCATCACCGAAGGCAAAAAAGCGCTGGGAGTCTTCCGCTGGGCAATCAGCGAAATGGAGCGGCGCTATGAAAAATTGCAGGCCGCCGGCGCCCGGGATATTAAAAGCTACAATAAATCCAATCCGGATGATTCAATGCATTATTTATTAATCGTAGTGGATGAACTGGCGGACTTAATGGCGGCTTTTGGCCGGGACATTGAAAGCTCTGTTGTCAGGCTTGCCCAAATGGCCAGAGCCACCGGTATCCACTTGATCGTAACCACTCAACGCCCGTCCGTGGAAGTTATCACCGGCCTTATCAAAGCCAACATCACTTCCCGCATCGCGCTCCAGGTGGCAAGTCAGGTGGATTCCCGAACTATTTTAGACATGGCCGGAGCGGAAAAACTGCTGGGCGGCGGCGATATGCTCTTCACCTCTTCCGAACTCTCTAAGCCAAAACGTATCCAGGGCGCCTACATCAGCGAAGAAGAACTTCACAAAGTTACGGACTTTATCCGGGATAACAATGAAAGTATTCCGGATCAAAATATTGCCAATGCCGGCGATAAAAATCCGACGATGGCATCGCGATTTGAAGAATTTTCCAGCAACGATGCAGAAGACGAACTTTACGATGAAGCCGTCGCGGTTGTCCGCGAAGCGCAGAAAGCGTCCGCTTCATTGTTACAGCGGCGATTAGCCGTTGGCTATGCCCGAGCCGCCAGACTGCTGGATATTATGGAAGAACGCGGTATCGTGGGACCGGGCGACGGCGCCAAGCCCCGCGAGGTTTTTTTAGACAAAGAAGAAAATATATAGTAGAATAATTCCTAATTCCTGATTTAAACCTATGGAACCTCATAAAGACCTTAAGACCCTCTTAGATGAAGCGCTGGAGCTTAAAAATGTCAGCCACGACAAACTGGCGCAAGCCACCGGCATACCGGAACGCTATATTTGGGCGCTGCATAATATGGAAATCGACAAACTGCCGGCGGCCCCGTACGTCCGAGGCTACATTAAAAAAATTTCCGAGATACTACACCTCAACCACGATGAACTTTGGGAACTTTATAAAAAAGCGCTGGAACATAAACAATCTGGAGTTTACGACACTCTGCCGATAAACCGCTTTGCGATTAAACGCCTTTCCAAAAAAATAATCATCGGCGGCGTTATCGGAGCCGCCGTCCTCATTTATATCCTCATAAATATCAGCCGCCTGACCGGCCTGCCGAAATTAATCGTCACTAATCCGGCATTTGATATTTCCACAACCAGCGAAAATATTATCCGGCTTACCGGTTACCTGGAACAGCGGGATAAACTCCTGGTTAATGAAGAAGAAATTTTTATCGCTTCGGACGGCACTTTTAATAAAGAATATGATTTACAGCCCGGGCTGAATACGATAGAATTTAAAGCACAACGGTTCCTCGGACGGGAAGTTACTGAAATAAAACAGGTAATGTATCAGCCGGGCGAAGAAATAATAATGCCGAACAATAAAACCATTAACTAATAACCATTAACAACTGACTCTTATGTCTAAAGACAATAAAGAAGAAAAAAAACAAGAACCGGCAACGGGCATAGAAGAATTATTATCTAACTTGCAAGATAGATTCGGCGAGGGAGCGATTATGAAGCTTGGCGATGCTAAGAAAGTGAATGTGGATGTTATTCCAACCGGTTCCTTTTCCCTGGACCTGGCGCTCGGGGTCGGCGGATTGCCGAAAGGAAGAATCGTGGAAATCTACGGACCGGAATCCGGCGGCAAAACCACGCTGGCATTGAATGTGGTAGCGCAGTCGCAAAAAAAAGGCGGCAAAGCCGCGTTCATTGACGCCGAACACGCCATGGATCCGGAGTATGCCGCAAAACTGGGCGTTAAGATAAAAGAACTGATTATCTCCCAGCCGGATAGCGGCGAAGAAGCGCTCAATATCGTAGAAAGCTTAGTAAAATCTCACTTGATTGACGTTATTGTTATTGATTCGGTTGCGGCACTCACGCCAAAAGCGGAAATTGAAGGAGAGATGGGCGCGCAATTTATGGGACTGCAAGCGCGCATGATGTCCCAAGCGCTCCGGAAATTAACCGCCATCACTTCCAAAGCAAATACGACAATTATTTTTATTAACCAGCTCCGGGAAAAAATTGGAATTATGTTCGGCAATCCGGAAACCACGCCGGGCGGCCGCGCGTTGAAATTTTATTCTTCGGTACGCATCGATGTTCGCCGCATTGCCCAGGTTAAAAAGGGAGATGTCGTGGTCGGCAATCGGGTAAAAGTAAAAGTAGTGAAAAATAAAGTGGCCGCGCCATTCCGTGAGGGAGAATTCGATATTATGTTCGGCGAGGGCATTTCGTATGAAGGCGATGTCTTAAACTCGGCCATCAAACACGGCGTCGTAACCAAATCCGGCGCTACCTACACATTTGATGGCAATAAAATCGGGGTCGGATTTGAAAAAGTAACCGAGCTTCTGAAAACCGATAAAAAACTGCTTGGAGAAATAAAAAAGAAAACTACGGAGGTAGTTAAATAACTTTATAAACTGTTTAGTTTATAAAAATTATCAAAAATCTTGGCGACCAGAATCGGACCGGTGCCGCCAGGAGTCGGCGTGTAAAAAGCTAATGGCTTATGGCTTATAGCGTATGGCTCCGGGTTGAAATCTCCCATAATTTTTCCTCCGCCAGCTGGCGGATTAAAATCATATCCGAAATCAATCACGCCGGCGCCCGGCTTCAGCATCTCCGGTGTAATCAATCCCCCTTTGCCGACTCCGGTAATCACCACATCGCCTTGGTTAACTTCCGACAATCCGCTCTTGCTGTGAAGCAAAATAAGTTCCTTGCATTTTCCCAGGAAATAATTGGCAATCGGTTTTCCGACTAAAAATCCCCGGCCGACCACGACCATAACTTTATCTTTAATATTAATATCCCGTCTTTTTAAAATTTCCTTCACTACCGCAACCGGCAGCGGATCAACTAATTGCTGGCTGACTGGCGTCAGAGCGTCCACGTCTTTTAACGGATTAACCGCCACGATTACGGTATCTCGATTAAACTTGGCCGGCAGCGGCAATTGGACGATCATGCCGCCGACGGCGCCATCGGCGCCGATTTTTTTAATTTCTGAAATTAAATCCGGTTGGGAAATGCTCTCCGGAAACCGAATTAACCGGAATTCAATTCCCAGCTCTGTGGCGATTTTTTCTTTCTGCCGTAAAAAACTCTGGGACTGCGGATTGTCGCCGACAAAAATTGCCGCCAATGTTTTATTGGGCCGCGGCTGATTTTTTAAATTCTCAACAATCTCCCGGGCAATCGCCCGGCCGTCAATAATCATTTCCGTATCCTAAGGCCGATAGCCGTACTTGGCAAGATAATCCGAAACCATTTCTTTTGCCTCTTCCAGATACAGCTCGGATAGCTTTTTTTTCATCGGCACGCCGACCATTTCCAAAAATCCCTGGCCGGATATTTCTTTTCCGGCCCTGGTTCCGGAAACTTCCACCGCGCCTTCCCAATAGTTGATTGAACCGAAAAGTACTTCCTGGTCGGCTATTTTTGCTTTCACCGCCATCACCAATTCCCAATCCGGCAATTCTATCCGCCACTCAACCTGATAAACCGCCTGCGTCTTTGGGCTGACCCAGGTTTTTTTAAGCGGTTCTAAAATTACCCGGCGAGTGGTTGCCTGCGCGCCGCCGGAATCAATCCTGGAAGCCAAAAGGGTTTTCCGGGTTTTTCCGTATTCAAAACACAATATCTCAATGCCATCGCTTAGTTGGATTGAAAACCAGGTCCAGGTGTCTTCGGAAGAATAGTAGGTGTCCGCCCATTGATGATCCATCCAGGACAATCCTTGCACCGAAATTTCCCGGCCGTTAAACCTGATTGCACCGGAAGTCTCCAGATGAGTGAGCGAATAGTAATAGGTTGACTTGGTTCCGAGGTCAATCCAGCCGCTGCCGTTAACCAGCAGAGGATTTTTCTTGGAACTTAATTTCAGGTTAAGATCGCCGGTTTGCAGCTGGTATTCGGATTCTGGATTTTCTTCAAGCAAAAGCGTTTCTTTCTCCTTGATAAAAAGTAGCGGCTTGGAAAAACTTTCTTTGTCTATTCCTTCGTAGAAAAAACGCACGCCAGAGTTATATCGCTTTCCGGCAATATCGGAAATCAAAAAATGGCTGAAATAAAAATTTTTAACCGGCATTTTATCAAAAAATGGCAATTTTACTTTTTGCGGGTCCGCCTTAAAAAGGCAATACATAAAAGCGAAATCGCGGTTATCGGCGGAGCGCAGATTGCCGTTAAAATACCACCACTCGATTACCGACTCATGCGCTGATTCATCCCGAGGAAATGAAAGCGGAGCGTTCATAATTATAGAAGCGCGCTTATCAGCCAACCAAGCATCACTAAAATAACCGCCAGCTTAATGGCGCTGCCAGCCAGAAAACCGATAACCGCGCCTTTGGCGGATTGCGCCGCTTGTTCCAATTCTTTGCCGCTCCAGAGCTCTCCGGCCAGCGCTCCTAAAAATGGGCCGATAACAATGCCGGCTGGACCGATAAAAATTCCGAATAATAATCCGATGGCGGAACCGATCATTCCGGAACGGCTAACGTGGTATTTTTTAGCTCCGATCAGCGGCGCCGCTATATCAATTAAAAACGTCAAAGCCGTTAATCCGAGAAAAACTAATAAAATTTTCCAGGTTACTTCCGCAAAACCGGTTGCATAACCAAATACCAGCATCCCTAGCCAGGCAATCGGCACCCCGGGTAATAACGGCAATAAAACGCCGACCGCGCCGGATAGCAGCAAGCCAAAAGCTAAAATAATCAATAATATTTCTCCAATCACGCTATAATGATAGCATGCGCTTTGTAATTTCTAAACTAAACAGAAATCCGCACTTTTTCCTGAAAGAATGCGGCTACGCGGAAATCCGGAATCCGCACCAGAATCACCAGGTCAGTTTTGCCCGCAGCTTAAACCAGGGATATTTCTATCCCCGGTTTCACATTTATATTGAAGAGTCTCCGAATCAATTAGGAATCAATCTCCATCTGGACGCGAAAAAACCAAGCTACGAAGGATCAACCGCCCACAGCGGAGAATACGACGGGGCGGTAGTTATCCAAGAAATGGAAAGAGTAAAAGCCATTGCCCAGCATTTTCTCCAGCAGGTTCCAGCCGATAATCGGCCAATCGGATTTAAAAAAGAAAAGTCATTATTTGAGCAATTAGTATCTTTTTTCTTTAATAAAAAATAAAATTAAAATGCTCAAGACTATCTTGTGTATTTATGGCGACCGATTCTTCTCTTCTCCGAAACCCGCGCAGCCGCTTTGGCAGGGTCCGCTCGTTTTATATTCTTTTAGCCGAACGGCAAAGCGGCGAGCACTAGTGAGCGAATCGCTGGAGGAGTGAACGGGTTGAGGGAAGAGAAAATCGGGAGCATAAAAATGATAAATTATCTTGTCACTAAAATCTCCTCTCCTAACTCGGTGCTGGACGCGGCCACCGTAATTCTTCCGCTAACGGTATTTTTAAAAATCGTATAAGCGGTATTGGTGGCGGTGCCGACCGAAGGATCCATCGGCATAGTTGCCAAATAAACCGGAACTAAACATAATCCCAAATCAAGATTTGCCGGATCGCTGCCGATAGTGGTTGTCGAAGAAGGCAAAGTAATCACTGATGCGCCACAAGTGCTGCTCCAAGTGCCGCGATTGTCGGCAATTCGCTGATGGACCGAGTTTAAAATTGTATTAACATGCGCCACTCGCTGATTATTTCGGGCAGCGGCAAACTGGCGCGCCGGATTGATGAGGTAAATTGCCGCTCCCGATAAAACCGCCAGAAGCCCAATCGCAAACATTACTTCAATAAAGGTGACTCCCTTTTCAGAATTTTTAAACATATTATTTAGCTAAATTCTAAAAACTACTCACTTCCTCTAAGGATACCGTGGCGAAGGTTGTGCTGACAACCGTTAATTTAAGATTCGTAACCGCCGAATTTACTTGCGCCGCGGCTTTAATAATTTTGTTGCTGCCGGAAGTTTCAACAGGATTAATGGTGCACTGGCGTGAATCAATGGTAATAGTTTCGTTGCCGCTGTAATTGCTATTCCCCGCTAATTCTAAAAGCGCCCGGTCCAAACAGGACCTGGCCAAAAAATAACTGGCTTGTTTTGATAAAAAATCAACATCGTTAGACCGGGAAAAAAAAGCCGAGGAGCCGAGCACAGTGGCCACTAATATTATTAAAAACGACAAAATAATGGACGTGACAATGGCGATCAGTCCGGATGAATATTTACTGGAACAAGAAAAATGGTTTTGGCGCATAATTAGTTATCTTACAAAGATATTCGTATTAATGCTGGTTGTGGCCACGTCATTGGATAAATCGGCGGTAACTTTCATGATTCCTTCCCCGTAAAAATTTTGGTAATCAAACAATAAATTAGTTGTAGAAGCGTACCGATTAGTAAGCGCCACCGGCGCTCCGCCGCCTAACGACATCCGCACCGCTCCATTGACGGCATCAATCACTATCGGATTGCTTCCAAATCCAATTTTATTGACCGAAAGAGTGGCGCCGGTTCCGCCGAGCGCCGGATTATTAACGGTCTGAACGCTGCTTAATGCCCAATGCAATTTTTGAACCAAAAATCGCTGGTTTTCATTGAGTTCTCGCTGTTTCTCCAGCCGGCCGCTATACTCGATCATTTGATACGCGGATAATATCGTAAAGGTAATAAAGCCGGTAATAATGCCGGAATAAATTAAAACTTCTAATAAGGAAAATCCTTGGCTATGGTGTGCTTTGCGCATATTGGTTACGATCCCGGCCCGATAATTCTAAGCGAATCATTACTGCGGACCGACATAAAAACTTTATTTTGGGAATATTCAATGCCCGTTCCGATCTGGGGGAAATTAAAGGAAGCGTATTCCACCAGATTGTCCGGATCAGCGCCATTAACAATTACGAATTCTTTACCGCTGTTGGAAGTAGCCAGAAAAAGCAAATCACCAGTGACACAGGTAATGTCATTGACATCGCCGCCAACATCAATCCGGTCCCGCAGATACATCTGCGAGGTATTAGTGGCTCCGATAACCGTCATTTCATTTTCTATATTGCCGACCAAAAGATTGCTGCCTTCTTTGTCCTGGACGTAAATACTGACGTCTTCGGTAGTTCCGGGAATATCGTAATTAGTGATAATTACCGGATTCGCCGGATCTTCAATATTATAAATCCAGACATCTTCATCGGATTCCTGGCTGACAAAATAAAGGCGTTTGGTAGTCGAATAAAAATCGTAAATGTTGCCGCCGGTCGCAATTTGGCTCATAAGCTGGGGGGAAGCCGGATTAGTAACGTCTATAAATGCCAATTCGTAACTTGCCGAACCCGATCGGCCGATCGCCGTCGTGCTCGCAAAGGTAGTAACTCCCAAAGCATTGGCGGATCCGGATAAATCAAGAGAAGCTATTTCTGAGGCATTCGGCGGGTCGGCAATATTAAAAATAATCAGCTCTTTAGTGTCATTCGGTGACGCCGCATACAAATAATTTCCTTTGATAAAAATAGAGTTGATTCCATTGGCGCCGATATTAATTGATTTAACCAAATTAGGCATTGCCGGATTAGAAACATCAAACACGAATAAATCCGGCTTACTGGCAGTTGAGGCGGTACCGCTCACAAAAACGTACGGTAATCGAACGGCAATATCAGTTCCGGAATTGCCGGAACCGATATCACCGGAGCCGATCACTTGAGGATTCGCCCAGTTCCCGGAAATCGGATCGCTGACGCAGCCGCCGGCAAGAACGCCTTCCCAATTCGTCAATTGCTCGGTCAAACTGATGGTTTGCGGCCGATCCGGGTCAAACTGCCAGGAAACCGTACTGATAATTTTTTTCGTATTGGAAGCGGATTCGGTAACGGAAACTTGGCGGGTGAAAATATCTTTGGCGTCTTGCAGGCCGTTGAATTGCCACTGATTGGCCGAAAATACCAGTCCGTGAGTGCCGGTGGCCACTTCGCCCCAATCGCGGTTGCGGATAGACCGCACTGCCTCCAATCCTTCCGAAGCGTATTCCAGCGATCGGCCGGCATTAGTGCTGTCTACAGAAATTGACTGGCCGCCGAAAAAAAGAAAAATCCCGGCCGTACTCACCATAATAAAAATTCCGGCGGCAATCAGCACCTCTAATAATGATTGTCCCTTCTTTAGGGCTATTTTAAAAAATAATTGCGCCATAACTGTTAGCTTGAATATTAGTGCTCCGATGCTGGTAAGACACGATGTAGGTTGAAGAAGATACCTGGCCGGATAGCGCGGAAAAAACAATTTCCGCTGGCCCGCTGATGGCAATCAGCCGGTTTCGGGGAAAAATCTTATCCATCGAGGCATTCCGGGACGCATAGCTGGCGCCCTGAAAAACCGTCATTTGATCATCGTTTATAAAAACTCCATGCGCCGACTGATTGCGGTTAATCATCGCCGAATTGCGGGCTTGCTCTAAAACTGAAACCAGAACCTTGCCTTCGGAATCAAATTGGTAAGTCCCGTAAAAGCTCCAAGTTACCGGAAAGCCGAGCCCAAAAATCGCCGACAGAATTGTCAGCGCAATCAATATTTCAATTAGCGTAAACCCAGCACTGAGCCGGGCGCTTCTGTTTTCTACAACGCCTTTAGCAGAACCATGATTCATCCTATTCTTCATCTTTGCTAATGCCTTACGTAGGTAAAGGAAAACAGCTAGGCGTTGCAGCGCTCGATCTAGTGACTGGGTAAAACCGCTATCCGCTGACTGATTGAGTAATGCCATAAATCGGCGTAATAACCGCGAGCGCCACGAAACCAACCACCGCTCCGATAATTAAAATTAAAATCGGCTCCAAGATAGCGGAAAGGTTTTTGGTCAGTTCATTCAGTTCCGACTCGTAAAAATCCGCCAGGTATAGCAGGGTATCGCTTAAATTGCCGGTATTTTCTCCGACGGCGATCATGTTCACCAGCATCGCCGGAAAAAGCCGCTCTTTATTCTGCAGAAAATGCGACAGCTGTTCTCCCTTTTGAATGCCGGCGGCCATCTGCTCTAATTCCCGCCGATAGGCCGTATTGTTTATCGTATCGGCGGTAATCGTCAGCGCTTCAACGATCTTCATGCCGCTCTTTAACAACAATCCGAGCGTCCGGCAAAAATTGGAAAGATTGACGCTCTGCGATATTCCCTTAACTAAAAACAAATACATCAGCGAGCGGTCAAATGAATATTTGACCGCTTTGATTTTCTTTAAAAGCGTTGCCAGCACCGGAATTAAA
>Ga0209542_10010093_pt1 | contig 17134 bp, 22 predicted proteins | sample RifCSPhighO2_01_FD_184028 | JGI IMG/M metagenome (GOLD analysis project Ga0209542, IMG submission 184028) | Soil microbial communities from Rifle, Colorado - Rifle CSP2_plank highO2_0.1 (SPAdes) (version 2) | ecosystem: Environmental > Terrestrial > Deep subsurface > Rock core/Sediment ...
CGGGTTTTGGCATGCCGCAATCCGCGTGTCGCAACTTTGAAGGCGTCGGGAAATCTCATACAATAAATCAAAAACTAAAAATAAAAAACCAAATAGCGAAAATCAGCGTTTACCATACTAGTATCAATTGTGAGATGCCAATTCCTGTTTTAAATCTTTGATTTTTAATTTTTCATATTTTATTTAATCAACTCACCTATCGTATGCCGATGTTTTTTCTCAATCGGCTGGTCCACTTCAATGAGCCCGTCTTTCAGGCGGATCAGACGATCGGCGTACTCGGACGTATACGTCTCGTGCGTCACCAAAACAATCGTCCGCCCGGTCTTATGCAAACGTTCCAACGCCTCCATCACCTGCGAGCCGGATTTTGAATCCAAGTTCCCTGTCGGCTCATCGGCGAATATTACCGACGGCTCGTTGACTAAAGCCCGCGCAATCGCGATTCTTTGTTTCTGCCCACCCGAAAGCCGACCGGCTTCCGTATATAGTTTCTCTGTCAGCCCAACGGCCTCTACAGATGCTTCAACCCGCCGCCGTCTCTCGCCCGGCGGAATCGCCGAATACAAAAGTGGAAGTTCAACATTCTCATAGACCGACGAGCGCGCCAGCAAATTGAATGCCTGAAACACAAACCCCATATCCTGATTGCGAATACGCGCCAGTTCCTTGTCTGAAAGATCGCTGATGCTTTTACCCAAAAATGTGTAAGCGCCATCTGTAGGACGGTCAAGAAAACTCAAAATGTGAAGGAGCGTTGACTTGCCGGAGCCCGATGGCCCCATAATTGCGACGAATTCGCCCTTCTCAACTTCAAACGAGACGCCAGCGAGCGCCCGAGTCACCGTTTCGTCTATCACGAAGTCTTTTTTGAGATTTTGAACAGAAATCATGGAGTGTAGATTGAACACAGCATATACAGTGAGCGGCGAAGTTATGTATTTTTTATCTGTACCAATAGACTAGTCTATTGGTACAGATTGCCTGTCGGTAGTTTTGCCATTTATAACCCGCTATTCGCCGTCATCTATTTGCTACCCGCTATCTGCCGTCGGCTAGTCGGCTATTTGCCATTCGCCACCGGCTATCCGCTCTACGCTATCCGCTATTTGCACCTGTCACCTATTACCTGTTACCTAATTCCCCGTCTTCAGCCCAGTATTTAAAACCTCTTCGCCTTCCGCCACGCCAGACAATACTTCAATATACCCATCACTGCTCCGCACTCCTAGCATGACTGCAACCTCTACCTCTTTTCCATTTTGCACTTTACGCACGAAAGTGCCGAGATCATTTTCCACAATCGCGATCTGCGGCAATGTGAGAACGCCGGATTTTCGCAGTGTTTCAATTTCAAGATTGGCGGTGGCGCCGGTTTTAATGCGCGGATCGCGGCTGTCAAAACTCATCTTCACTTTATAATTGGTAACGCCGTCAACAATTGTTTCTGCCGGATCAACATGCGTCACACGCCCCGAAAAGTTTTCTCCCGGAAGAGCATCTAGCGTAATGGCGACAGTATTTCCTAGGACGATTTTAGCAATATCCACTTCCGGAATATTGGCTTCAATGTCAATGCCGCTGGTTGAAATCATTGACACCGCAGTTGAATTAACGCGCCCGATCTCACCGATCTCATACCCCACATCGGTCACAATACCATCAACCGGTGCAACCAAGATCGCATCGCTTTTTTGTTTTTGCAAAAGCTGAAGATCGGCCATGGTGGATTGCAGATTGGCCTCCAAAACAGCTAAGTCCACTTGGCGCGGCGGCTCTTGCTTTAACTGCAAGGCATCGCGCGCCGACTGAATGTTGGCAATCGCAGTGCCAAAAGCGGTAACTGCTGTGTCAAACTCGCTCCGGACACCCGCGACGTCAGTCAGATAGGTGTTTAAAGTTGTCTGTGAAATTGTGGGCGACACCACGCGACGCAAAAGGCCGGAAGAATCCACCAATACAACGCGGACCGTATCGAGCTGGGGCGCCGCGCGCAGATAGAGATTACCCAGCAGAGCAGAATTGAATGCGCCAACGGCGATGGCGCTGCGCAGGTTATGCAAATCGGCAATGGCCGCCTCTGCCGCTTGCTTGTCGCTTTCTGCCTGCCCGGTGAAAGAATCCGCCGGCAAGCTAAAGTCGGTGCGCACGGTGTTATTTTGCAAAAAGACATCAGCCCGCAAAATTGCGAGTGCTTTATCAGCTTTGGTAAGCGCCGTATCCAGCGCCGGAAGCGCCTGGATGTAGGCGGCGGTCAAAGCATTTTCGGATTGGCGCAATGTCTCTGGCGTGGCTCCGGCTTTTAATTGATCAATCTTCGCCTGATTCCCTTTAACCAGAGCATCGGCTTTGGCAATCTGGATATCCAGATCCCCCGTCTCCAGCGCCATCAGCACCTGCCCTCGCGCAACGCGACTTCCAGCAGAGACAGGCCGAGATACAACCCGGCCATTGGTTAAGAATTCGAGGTTGATGGTTGAAGCCGCCTTGACTGTGCCCGTCACTGTCGCAACTTGCACGACATCGCGGCGTTCCGCTTTTAATAACTGCGCGGGAGCCCCGCCCCCGCGCAGTATAAAATATCCCGCGATGCCGAGGCCGGCGAGCGCAAGAAGCACGGGAACTAAAATTTTTGGTCTAAACATAACAGAGATGAATCAGTATTACGATCTCTTCGCTTTTGTCAGAATTTTTTCAAACTCGCGGACGCGCCCCGCAAGCTCCTCCATTACCCCCTTTATCTCGCTGATTTTCATCATCATAAGAAACCGCCCGTGGGCTCCGGTCACCAGAAGTTCTTCGCCGCTTCTCATTTTAAAATCGCGCCGGGCTTTGATAGGAATCACCACCTGCCCGCGCTCGCCCACGGTTGTAGAACCGTAAAATGCGTGCTTTCCGCCAAAAATAGATTTTGCTTTAGACATATACCCCGTTAGAGAATTAATAATATGCTCGAATAATTATTGCGACACTGTGCTTTCTATGATCCATAAATTAAATATGATGCTATATCTAATTCTCTAACGGGGTAAATATGAAAAGTATGAATTAACCCTCTCTAGCATAATCACAACGAGAATTTTGTCAAATGAAAGCCGAGGGAGGACATCCCCCCTCGGCTGGCTCGAAAGACCGTTGCGTGAAAAATTCCGTCGCCCTCTACTCAAGCAGTGTGTAGACACACAATCAGAAATGGATACGCCCGTAGCGGATCCTTCCAGGTCCAGGAAAACTCGAGCCGGGAAGGATCGTACAGCCGGTATCGTTCTTCAAAATGCCGTCGCCACTCCCCTTCCCACGCCGCAAGCTGACGCGCGAGATGCGAGGTGAAATCCGCGAGAGTTCGGCAATGCTCCGGCAGAAGACCCGCTGGTCGCCCGCACCAGAGTCCAAAAGACGTCGGAGCCGCTCCCTGACGTTCATCTCGCTGAAATCTGGCGTACAAGATTGCCATCTCGCCGGGAACCGGTCGGGCTAACCGCAAGGCAAGGAGATTTTGATCGCTCGTTTGGTCGCCGCGATGCATCAGATAGTCCACCGGTCCTTTAAAGCGGCGGCTCTGTAAATCCTCAAGGAGAAGCCCGTAACTGCGGTCTAACTGGTTGCTAGAAAAGATCCCCAGACGAAAATCGGTTTCCATATCACCGCCCCCTTTCATCAAAGCTGACAGAAACACCCGAATAGTACAACACTCACTGGCCGTGGAATAACTCCTTTGCCAAAGAACCATTGGCGCTCTTAAAAGGAATTCTGGCCCGCCACAGCTTTATCCGCAAGCAGACACGCCTACAGAGGCAAGAAACTCTTCACTGACGAAACCTGGTCCCCTCGGCAGGAATCGAACCTGCATTCCTTCCTTAGGACGGAAGTACTCTGTCCATTGAGTTACGAGGGGCTTATTAGCGTTTAGCGTATAGCGAATAGGAGATAGCTGCAAACTAAATTCGCTGGCAGAATGTGGTATCATAAACTCGAACTAAATTTATTCACCACTCTCCCCTAACCCCTATCCGCTAATTCCTAAATGCGATGACTCACGAAGAATCTGTCATTCACGCAATTCAAACCGCCTTGCCTGCGGTTGTTTCCATTATTATCGGCAAAAATCCGGATGCGGTAGCCGGCGATATCCCCGAAGAAATGTGGCACGACATTGAGGAGGCGGCCAAAGAAGAAAAAACGCCGACATCGCGCGAGGAAATTGTCTCACATATGCCGCGAACCAAAACGGGTAAAGTCCGTGTTGGCTGGGGTTCCGGGTTCCTGGTGTCTAAAGATGGCCACATCATCACGAATAAGCATGTGGTGGTGGATGCCGATGCCGAATATACCGTCACCACCGCCGCCGAGGATTCATACATTGCCAAAGTCCTGGCGCGCGATCCGTTAAACGACGTCGCCATTCTAAAAATTGAAGGCGACAACTTACCCGTGATCGCCCTCGGCGATTCAAACGCCATCCGCTTGGGCCAAACCGCGATTGCGCTGGGGAACGCACTCGGCGAGTTCCAAAATACGGTCTCTGCCGGAATCGTTTCGGGACTTTCACGCTTTCTCACCGCCATGTCTGACGACGGCGGACACGCTGAACACTTGCGCGGCCTTATTCAAACCGACGCCGCGATCAACCCGGGAAATTCCGGCGGGCCTTTAGTAGATTTGAGCGGCGCAGTGATCGGAATCAATGCGGCCACAGTTTTTGGCGCGGAAAATATCGGGTTTGCTATTCCCATCAATCGCGCTAAGCGCGATCTGGCTGACGTTTTGCAGTACGGCCGGATTAAAAAACCGTTTCTGGGAATTCGGTACGTCGTCATCAATCCCGAAATCCAAAAGAAACTTAAACTGGACATTGATCACGGCATCATTGTGCGCGGCGAGCATGCGGCGCACTACCCGGGTGTCGTCAAGGCCAGTCCCGCCGATAAAGCCGGTCTCACCGAGGGCGACATTATTCTTTCCGTGAACAATCAAGAATTGAGCGAGGCGCACTCGCTTGAAGATATTCTGGAAAATTCCGAGATCGGAGACTCGCTCACTCTTCAGGTTCTGCAAAAGGACGGAAAAAGAATAAACAGAGAAATTCTACTTGAAGAAAGAAAGTAGCCCCCAACCAAAATTTCAAAGCTCAAATGCCAAATCAAATCCAAAGTCCAAAAAGCAGAACCTACGACCTTACTGAACGAACTGCGCGATTCGGAGAAAACACAATAATATTTGTGCAAACGCTTGGAAGGAACGAAGTTAATAGTCCACTCACAAATCAGCTCGTGAGATCCTCAACCAGTATCGGAGCTAACTACATGGAAGCAGACGGCACCGAGTCCAGAAGAGATTTTCAGCACAAGATTGCTATTTGCAAGAAAGAATCAAAGGAAACGATGCACTGGCTACGCATGATGGCAACGGCCAACCCCCAAGAAAAAACTGCTTGCCAGAAACTTTGGAGAGAAGCTCACGAACTTGCTCTCATTTTTTCAGCTATCCACAACTCCACAAAGAAAAATGGGCGCTAGTTTTGGACTTTTGGCTTGATTTGAAATTTGGACTTTGACATTTGAAATTTTCGAATATGGCCGAATATAACGAGTATCGAAAATCGTGGGTTAAAGAAGAAACTTTTGTGAGAAAGTGGCGGCGCGCGGCGCGCGTTTTTCAGATTCTGGCGAAGCACAATCCTCACTCTCAAACGGCGCTCCATTTCAAGACACCGATGCAACTTTTGGTTGCCGTGATCTTATCGGCGCAATCCACCGACAAAAAAGTCAACGAAATCACCGACCGGCATCTTTTTAAAAAATACAAAACGCCTAAGGACTTTGCACGCGCCAATCCCAGAACATTTGAAAAAGAAATTTCACAGCTGGGACTTTATCGCTCAAAGGCCAAAGCGATTTTGACATCGGCAAAACTAATCGAAAAGAAATTTGGCGGAAAACTGCCGAAGACCATGGAGAGTATGCTAATGCTCCGCGGCGTTGCGCGAAAGACCGCCAATATCGTTCTCTGGAACGCTCACGGCATTATCTCGGGCATTGCCGTGGATACGCATGCGCGGCGCCTCGCCCAGCGGCTTGGATTTACAACGGAAGACGATCCGAAAAAAATTGAGAAAGATTTAATGGCGCTCGTCCCTAATAAAAAACTCTGGCCGAAAGTCAATACACTCCTGGTTGATCTAGGACGGGCAACTTGCACGGCTCAAAATCCCAAATGCCACGACTGCCCGCTGAAAAACATCTGCCCGTCGTCGCGCATATAAGAATCGTGATATACTCTTGGCATGGAAATTCGGATTATTGATGAGACAATCACAAAGCAGGAACTTCGCTCAATCGCCAAAAATCAGTTTGGTGATATGGTGAAAGCCGTAGTTGATATTGAAAAGAAAATTATGGCGGTAGGCGGCGAATTGCATGCCGACGAGGAGGCCTTGTTACTAGATAAAGGATCACATCAAGCATCTCTTTGGGGTATTAATCTCTACCCCGATAAATCTGACGCGGACTGGATCGAATTCGATTCCATGATCAACATCCGCCCCTCACAAGAAAACACATCGCGTCGTGTGAACAATCCCGAGATTCAAGAAAAAATCAGAGCAGTGATTGCAAAACTAACCCGCTAACCATGTCACTCCATACATCTCTGGCGAACGGCCGCTGGCAGGAGCTTTCGTTTTTCGACCAAATGGGGAATATCGGAAGTGAAGTCGGCAGAATGCGAAAACGGCAAAGTACGGATATCCTAGAATCTCAAAAAGCTCTCGAGAGAGCCCTAGAACTGATTGATCTCACGCGCGCCGACCCGCGCTGGCATAATTTTCCCCGGCTGAAGGAACTGTGCCGCTTGCGCGAAACTCTACTGGATGCCTGGCTAGCGGAGCCGGGAAACGCCAGCGAATTAAACGGTCTTGATAACTACCTCCTCCAGTTCGCGCTGGCAGCGCGATTGCAGAAATAGTCATCCCTCGTTCGGATCGCATAATCTGCATTGATCAAAGATGCGCGTAATCTAGAATGAATCCTATTTCACCAGACCAACTTTTTTTTCGAGACGATAGACTCGTTGTTTTAGTTCCTGTGTATCCACTTCCATCGCCGCAACAGCGCGCAGAAGTGGTGGCAATGTGCGCTTAACATCGGCAAGTTCACGACTAACATACAGGAATCCTTCCTGCATTGCCTTGCGGAGTTCTTCGAGGTCGCTTTTTGCCACGGTTCCCGCGAAACCCTTCTGCACCATTCGCGCAAGTTCATTGGTCGTTATTGGTTTCTTATTTTTGGGCATAATAAGAGTGTACCAGCGATGGCTTCGGTAAATCAAGCTGCCCAATCCACCTATTACCTATTGCCTGCCGCCTGTCACCTGATCAATATCCATAGCGTGTCCACGGGGCGTTGACATATAGGCTAGCACATAGTAGTATTGTAACATAATATATTACATCCTATGCGAAACGTTGTTAATATTTCTCTCCCGCGAGAAATGAACGCAGTTGTTGAAAAAGAGCTTCGCCGTGGCCGCTTTTCTACCAAGAGTGAGTTTTTTCGTGCGTTGCTTCGATTGTGGTTTGAGGGAAAACTTGCTGAAGAACTTGAAGAGAGCCGCCAAGAGCTAAAAAGTGGCAAGGGCAAATTACTGCGCTCTCTCAAAGATCTGCGCTAGAGTCGCATGTATATTTACTATTCTTCAAAATTTTCCCGTGAATACAAAAAGTTGCCTCCTCGCCTCAAACGACTTGCAGAAGAACGAGAAAAACTTTTCCGCGCTGACCCATTTCATCCCTTATTAGAAACCCACAAGCTACATGGAAAACTGCGACCCTGGTGGTCGTTTTCTATTGATGGCAAGTACCGGATCATCTTTGAATTCGCGAAGAAGGACGAAGTCTGGTTTCACTCCGTCGGCGACCACTCAATTTATAGATGACGCCAGTCGCTCGACTGACTCGGCCCGCTTTCAAGAAATATACTCGACGATAGCGCTGTGCTAGAATCGCGGGGTATTGAGAAAAGCCGAAGCTGATCAACGCGTCATGCCTGAACGTCGTTCCAGGCGGATCATGCGTTGCTGTAAATCCTGTACTTCTCGTTCAAGAAGCGGGAGATTCCGTGTGGAGTTCTTCACGTACTTAAGATCCGCCCGCATAGCGTCAAGAATCTCAAGAATGCCCCTGAAACTATTTTTTGTATTCTGCTCTAATCCATCAACCTTTTGTTCCAGACCATCTATCCTCCGTCCGACACCCAAAAAGCCCGCCTGCGTTATGCGCGCAAGACCATCAATCGTCATTGGTTTTATTTTCTTTAGCATATAAGGAAGTGTATCAACAATGGCTTAGTCAAATCAAGTTATCTATTTCAGCCAATTTTTTATCGCTACCTCATAATCTAGTAATTCTATGCCCATGTTCCCGATTCGCTATGACCTATCCCCTGCTACCCATCACCTGATTTGAATTCACACCTTATCCACAAACCATTGACAAGTGTGGACTTTAGATGTAATCTGCCGCTATCAACGCGCTTTGAACCCATCGTGGCCAAAGAGGCCGCCTAAGGAGGCAGTCATCATGAAGATCATGAAGTTTGCGTCAAAGCTCGCAGTTCTTCTCATCACGGCGGCCGCGATTCTCGCGTCCGCTGCAACCATCACCCTAGCCCAGCAACAGGCACCGAAGTATAGTCTTGACCAAGCCATTCTGATGGAGGCTCACAGGGCCTGTCTGGATGTCTACGGCATCCCAGATAACCAGACCGGCGACTGTAGTCGCGTACCACAACCATAATCGGTGCCCCAATAAAGGAGAGAAATGATGAAGACGCTCCTCGCATTGTTGAGTGCAATTGCGATGCTAGTCGTAACCGAGACAACCATCGCGCAACAGGCACCCACACAGGTAGCGCAAGACGCGTCGGCCAAGGATGCAGAGAAGGCATCCTTCACGGAAGTCAAAGCTACAATCGGCAACTGGCAAGGCGAATACTTTGCTCGCACGATTGCCTATCGGGGCAAAGTGTATGTAACCCTGAAAGCGGTGGAACCGGATGGCAAAGCCGACGGTATCATATATATGCAAGGTCCGGCTTTGTATCATAACCGCGACTTGAAAATGGTGAACGCCATTCTCACAAACAGCCACCTGCGGTTCTCCATCCGGGAGAACCCTTACCTAGTCTTCAACTTCATGGTCAATGCTAAGGAGATGACTGGTGTTGTCCACGGGGGTGGAGGGTCTACAGAATTCGACCTTAGGAAGAAAAATTAGAAGATCATCTCGGCTGTAAGGCCTTCCGCTCACCCCACCGTCTCGCACGGGGTGAGCGAACTTTTTTATAGAATGGATATATAATAACGAAGAAAGATAAATCATGGACCGCGTAATAGAGTATCTTGAGAAGCCCACATTACATGACGAGAAGCATATTGCTGCAATATTGGAACGTCTGCTTTCTTCCGTGAAGAAAAAAGATATTGATGAGCTTTCTTCCTTATTTTCCGATAATGCGAGAATTGCAATGTATGACAAAAATGAAAAACTCTACGAAAAGTCGGAGCATCTAGAAGAAATGAAAAAACTGATGCGGGAGATCCATACTATCAATTACAAAAGCACACTCATTAGGTTAAAAAATGAAAAAGAGGCAACTGTATCCTGCTGTAGTATCATAAAGTTTCGTGGTAAACTGACACCTATACCACGCGAAAGATTTTTTACTTTCAGGCAGTATGACGGCATATGGTATATTACGAAAGTTTTATACGGAGATTGATGCATTCTTCTTTGACTGCGAATAGTGAAGCGGAGAGAAAAAACCAAATGGTTGCCACTGTCGAACAACTGCGCGAGATAATTACGAGACGAGAGACAAAAAACTTAATCCGGCAAGATCTAATTGAGTTTTTCAAAATCGCTCGATTGTCCACAGCCGTTGCAGAGAATTTAGCGGAAAAGACTATTGAGTTAACCTCCAGTATGCCAAGTCACGCAGTAGAAAAGGAGATCCGAAAATATTTGGAGAACATCTATGATAATGGAGGAGGAACATCTCTCCGCAATGTTTCCGTTTTAGAGAAAACTAAACAGAGCTTCAGCGGGCGCGCCTCGACTCTGGCCGCGCTATTGGAAGAGCACATAAAAGGTCATCGCATTCTGGATATCGGAGGTGGAAACGGGTATCTCGCCCAAGAAATCTCAAAAAAATTCAATAAAGAAGTCGATATTGTTGATACTATTAACTATGCGATGACGAATCTTCCCTTTTTTGTATATGACGGCCACTCCCTGCCATTCAAAGATAAAAAATTTGATACGAGTCTCTTAATTGCAGTCCTGCATCATAGCAACACTCCAACAGAAATCTTGAGCGAAGCCAGAAGAGTTTCAAAACGTATTGTCATTATTGAGACTACCTATGGCGGAGAGAACAAAAAATCAAAAGATATTAACCTTGCAAAAACAATCTTTTTTGATTGGTTCTATAATCGCGTTTTATTAAATGAAAATATTGATACCCCGTTTAATTTTCGCACTGTTCGAGAGTGGCTAACTCTTTTTAAAGAGCATGAGCTGAAACTTATTGATTCGAGAAGTCTCGGCCGTTCTTTCAAATCTATTTTTCTGAAACACCATCTATTTGTGCTTGAGCCGTGATTACCAATCTAAACACTAAGGGAAAAGTTGCTATAGTTACTGGCTCCAGCCGTGGCATCGGCTTTGCAATCGCGAAATGTTTCGCCGGGGCAGAAATGAAAGTGTTTATTAACTCGCCCCGCAAAGAATCTATTGGTAGAGCATTGCTACAGCTTAGTAAAGATGGACTGAGCGCTGAAGCAATAGTCGGAGATGCGACAGATGAAAAATTCGCCCGCACGAGCGTCCAAAATATTTTAAAAGAAAATGACCATATTGATGTCTTAGTTAACAACCTCGGAATTTATGAGCATCGTACATTTGAAGAGATTAGTGTCCCCCAGTTTCAACATTTTCTAAATTTAAATCTCATAAGCACTTTTCTCTGGACACAAGCGGTACTTCCTATTATGAAAAAGCATCGCTATGGGAAAATTATCAATGTTGCTTCCATCGCGGGCATTCAAGGAAGGAAATTCGGGGCGCATTACAATGCGGCGAAAGGCGGCGTTGTTGCAATGTCTCTGGGTCTCGCAAAAGAGTTAGGAAGCTTCGGGGTTAGAGTTAACGTTCTAGTTCCCGGTCTTGTGGAAACCGAGACGGTTAAAGAACTGCAAAAAAATTCTAAAAAGTTTATTGAGGAAAACTTACGCGGAACACCACTCGGACACCTAGCAACACCTGAAGCCGTCGCTGACTCGGCTTTATTCCTAGCATCTCCATTGTCTGACGAAATGACCGGACAAATTCTCTATGTAGATGGAGGATACCATCTACAATAGAAGATCATTTTTTCCTAAGAGCCAGTATCGGGAAGTGACGAGCGTCTATATAATCTGAAGCGTATTCTTCTCCAACAACTTCAAAATTTGTATCTAAGAAATTCATAATCTGTTCGCGCGTCTGGGATGTCCAGCTAACGCGCTTAGCCCAGTCCTTCAAAAAATTTTCTAGAAAAAACTTATGGACCGGGGGTAAGTCTAAAACTATGAGGCCCTGGAGAATGGGAATGACTTTTTTTGTATCTAGTCGTTGTACTTTTGTATCTGCTACCACATCAACGAGTTTAGAAATTAGCCTTTCGCGCACATTGATCTTATCCGTCCCAGAATCGAGATAGCTCAAATGTTTTCTAACAATATGCTCTAAATCATCATCAAAACTTTCTGCATTACATACATGCATTCTCGATACAAAAAGTCCATCTTTCTTTAGCAAAGTCAAAATCTTTAAAGCAAGACGACCTTGGTTTTGCACGGATAGTAACCACCAAATAACATCGCCAATTACAAGATCAAAAGTGTTATCTGGCAGCAATAAACTACACCAGTCAGAGACTACAACGATTTCTTCTTCTGGCTTAGCTTCAAGAAGGAGATTTTTCATAGCGTTAATCATTCCCGTTGAAATATCCACGATCGTTGCTCGACCGCCACATAAAGCGATGAGATCTCGAATTTCAGGGGTTGCGCCCAAAACCAAAACTTCTCCAGCTAGTTTGCCGTTCGCTAAGGTTTTGTATGTTTCTATATCCCCCTTCGACGGTCGCCAGGGCGGCCTGCGATCAGGCCAGCTCAACGCATTGCCCTCCCAAACTTGATGGGCCTCCTCCAAACTTCCCTGAAATCCAAGCTGGTTCACAATATGCAGTTTAAACTATAATAAACGAACTAGGCAATCAATGACTCTTATTAAATTCATCGCCAAAAGAATCATTATAGCATCTCCTCCTTCTATAATAGCAGAGGACATCCTGCCTCGCCTTGCGTGGAACCTTGCGAGAACCATAGACACGGTAATTCAAAACTGGTCTTTAGAGATTTCTGACAATTTTTCGAAAAAGGACTGGATAGAAATCCAGGCAGCTAAGACGGGGAGGCTTCTATACCACGCAAAGTCAGCCATACCTTTTTGGAAAGAATTTTCTAAAACTACTAAGCCCAAACCTAAAGAGTCCCTGAAAGATCTAAAAGATCTTCCAATAATATCGCGCACCAAAGTAAAACAGTTATCTATAGACCAGCTTGCTACCCAGAATCTACTAAACTCTCGCCGGGCGGTTAGCGCTGCGACTTCGGGATCTACCGGAGAACCTCTAAAGTTTTTTCAGGATACGCGCGATACCTTCAGACGAGATATTAATACATACCAAGAATTTCGCTACACAGGCAATGTACTAAAATACCCGATACTCATATTGGGTCTCCAGACACACGCAGATCTTGACCGTTGGGGACGTAGGTTCACCAGCGAAGATCTTTATGACCCAATAGCAAGAAAGGAAATCTACAAATTTATTAGTCTGGAGAAGCCTTATGTCCTCATAGGTACGCCCTCACTCATTCAGATTTTCGCGTCGTTCGCAGAGAAGGATGCAAGAAAAGTCACATTTATAATGGTCATGTATAGAGGAGAACATCTTGAACGCAGAGAGCGAGAGAAACTATCTTCGTTTTTCCATGCCCCTTTATTCGGTAACTATGGAACTAGGGAATGTTCCATCATAGGTATTCAGTGCAAAGAAAAAAACTTCCACCTTACTCCGTGGATGAACTTTGTGGAAATAGTCGATGCGAATGGGCAGCAGCAACTACCCGAAGTTGAGGGCGAGATTATTGTCACGCACTTTGAGAACTTCGTGATGCCGTTTATTCGCTATAAGATAGGTGACAGAGGTATGATTCATTCGACTCCATGCCCCTGTGGCAGGCAAACTAAGACAATCACATTCACCGGACGAGACTCGATTACTGTAGAAACTCCGTCCGGAAAGCATATCCCTTTCCTTAGAATTTCCTCTGCCGTCGCGCAAAACTTTGCAAAAGATGTACAAAGCTTCCAAATCGAGCAGAAAAACTCCGAAATAATCTTCCGATGCGTGCCGATGACTACAAACAGCAGTCTGAACGAAAACAACCTAAAAAAGATACTCGGCGACATCTTTGCCGGAGAAATGCAGATCAAGGTAGAAAAGGTTTTACGCATACAGCCGAATGAGAACGGCAAAACTCCTTCATTTATCAAGAGATTTTAATGACTGATTGACCCCAAATTAACTTGGCTTCGTTTTCTCTTTGATCACATTAAAAGCAGTAGAGTATTTTCCAATAACTTGAAAAAAATTCACTATTAGCACAATCCATGTAAATGAGATTTTCTCAATAAAGTGTACAGGGGCCTTCCCATATTGCGAGCTCCATATATTCAACAGATTCCTGCAAAATATAAAAAAGGCGCTCCAGCCAGAATAAAAGTAAATAAAACCATAATCAGGATGGATCTTGGCAATAATGTAACCCGCAAGTCCGCGCAATAAATTATTCCTGATCAGCTCCTGAAAAGAATACTTTTTCTGGTGCTGAATCATGCGCGGCATATAGAGCAAAACAAAATTTGCCTTTTCGATACGTATAGCGAGCTCCGTATCTTCCGCCGTTGCCGCTGGGTAATAATAATTGAAACCGCCCACGGCCATCAATACAGACTTCCTATAACAGATATTCGCAGTATTGCCACAAATATTGCCCCGCCAGCGCGATAATTTATTGGGTCTCCGCCCTGCCGAAAAAACCAGCCAACGGAGATACCGTCCGACTGCAGTCAATTCTTGAGCTTCTGTGTTTGGCTGCCATTCGTACCAACCCCCCACACCGGCAACTTCGCGATTTTCGTCAAAATCTTTTTTAAAATTGGATAGCCAGTCGGTTGGAACAATACAATCATCATCAGTAAAGGCGATGAAATCGCCTCGAGCGTGCAAAATTCCTATGTTCCGAGCGAATGCCGCTCCTCTATTCTCCTTATACCCGACATAGAGAACTTTCTGTGCCGGATGCTGGCAAATAAATTCTCTGACTTTACTCTTTGTATCGTCCGTCGAACCGTCATCAACTATAATGATTTCAAAGTTATTGCCGCCAATTTCTTCCTGGCCGACTAAAGATTCGAGTGTGCGGAGAATAGCACCCCGACGGTTATATGTCGGAACAATAACCGAAAAGAGTACTTCTCTTAAATCGAACCTATCCGCAAAAAGCGGAGATATATTCATATAAGACCTCAAGATCTTTTGTAGCCGTTTAATTTCATCCTTAAGATAAATAGTTTCTCGCACTATCTCGGCATCAACCTGAAGCGCGAGAAAAGTCTTTGATGGAACAACTTTAGAATGAAACAATGATCTGATAGCCCGCGCTGACCTTCGCCCGGAGCTTCCGTCGCAATAGTTGAATATAAATTTCTTTATCTTCAAACGCTTTATCCTATAGGCACCATCCAATTTGAAAGCGTTCAAGATCGCCGCTGGCAGTTTCGTGATATCACTGACAACTTCAGCAACTCGGAAATTTGGGTCATGTTTTACGCGTTGCTCAATACTTCTGTCGTAAGTGAGAGGTATCTCCCAAACATCCCTGCTTCGGCGAGTCACCTTCCATGCATTCTCTCCTAAGAACTTGCTACTCACGTTATCAAGAAGCACGACAGGTTTATCAACTAAAACCGCGTCAAAAATTGCTCCACTATTGTCAGAAATCACAAGATCGGAGATCCGAAAGAGCTCCGATAAGTCAAAATAGTCGTCAATGAGAATAGGGCTACCATTTTTTGACGCTACGCTAGCAGAACGCTTGAATCTCTCTAGTACACCAGCTTCAGTATAAATTGTCAGCTGATGCGGCTTGATCACAAGATTGTATGTGCGCAATAAATCCGGAATAATAGTCTGCAGCAACTCCAAAGATGAGAGATGCCCGTGTGTCGGAAGGTAAAGAAGCGTTTTTTTCTCTGGATCCAGCTTCTTTTTGAGCAATGAGATCCGCTGGCTTTCCTTTTGATGGACCGGCCGAAACCAATCGTCGAAGCGAGCATTCCCGACAATCTGGCTTCTTGTGTAGCGGCTGATCGCTTTCTGGCTATAAGGACCGTAGACCAATGCAAGATTGAAGTTCCGAGACCATGCGCCAAAATTCCACAAATCCTTACTATGACCATACATGACGCGCACCTTCTTTTTATCTGCGTTACAGGGAAGGTCCAGCACAGGCTTGTTTGCATTAGACACAAGCACTTCATATTTTTGAAAAAAAATTTCTGGATCCACGCCATCATAGAAAACTCTAAAATGCACCCCTTCATCTAAAAGAAATTGCATGAACTCACTTAGCAATCTCTTCCATTCTTTCACGTTCCGTCGGATCCAGAGTCCATCAATAATGAACTCCGACTCCGGCATGTATCTATAGATATTCTTATAGATATAAAAGTGGAAAGGATATTCAATAATATATCCTACGGTCGCCCGTGGGTTAGGATTTCCCAAAATCTCAAGAGAGTCGTCGTAGGAGTCTGACTTCAATACATCAGAAATGCAGGATGTATCCATCCGCGCCAAAAAATTATGATCTGCGGGCGGTGTTTCTCCATACAAAAACTCGATGAACCTTGCATAGCTCGTCGTTTTATCCTGAATTAAACGAATTAGTTCAAATTGTTTCGAGAATTTCATGATACTTATGGCAACCGATTTTTATCGATAATCCAGGTCGAATAAGAAATTATATACTTTTTCTTACTTGGTTTCAAACTTTTAACGCAACGAGGCGGTTAATCACTTCATCGGGTTTCTGGTAGTGTAGCACCGCGCGGGGGCGGTCGTTGAGCTCTCGCTGGACACGTTTGATCTCCCGCCGAGACACGTGATCAAACTCCGTGCCTTTGGGGAAGTATTGGCGAATGAGTCCGTTGGTATTCTCGTTCGTGCCCCGCTCCCACGGGCTCCCCGGGTGAGCGAAGTAGACCTGCATGCCGGTATCAATCGTGAACTGCTTGTGTTCGCTCATCTCCTTGCCTTGATCGTAGGTGAGCGTTTTGGCAATCTCTCTCGGCAGAACGCCAAGCTCTTTGGCATACGCTTTCCGGACACTCTCGGCATCCTTGGCTTTCAAGGGCACGAGGATGGTGTAGCGGGTGGTGCGCTCCACCAAGGTGCCGAGGGCAGTGCGTTTGTACTTTCCCATAATGAGATCGCCTTCCCAGTGGCCGGGGACAGTGCGGTCGGCAACTTCTTGGGGACGTTCCTCAATGGAGAGCATATCGGCTATTTTCCCCCGTGTTTCCTCAACATTTCCGCGCCTCTGCTTTCTGCGGTACTTTCGTTCCTGCCGGAGTGCTTTGATCAGCGTCTGCTTGAGCGATCCACGGGGAAGTACGTAGATGTACCGATAGATCGCCTCGTGCGAGATGCGCATGGCCATGTCATGAGGATACTCCTCCTGCATACGGATGACGATCTCGCGGGGAGACCAGTGTTTTTTGAGTTTTTCCACCACATAGATACGCAACTGATCCTCTCCTGCCAGCCGGTTTTTGCCATTCCTGCGGGAGGAGGCGCGTTCCTTTGCATGCCGACCCGCCGAGAATGCGCGGTATCCACTCCTGCCGCTGTTGCGGCGCACTTCACCTGTTATGGTACTCGGCGCTCGACCCAGACGCCGCGCG
>Ga0209542_10010094_pt1 | contig 17132 bp, 17 predicted proteins | sample RifCSPhighO2_01_FD_184028 | JGI IMG/M metagenome (GOLD analysis project Ga0209542, IMG submission 184028) | Soil microbial communities from Rifle, Colorado - Rifle CSP2_plank highO2_0.1 (SPAdes) (version 2) | ecosystem: Environmental > Terrestrial > Deep subsurface > Rock core/Sediment ...
GTATTGAACTCAATTCCTCCTGGGCAGTATGTACATCTACCATGCGGACATGCATACGGCTTTGGCATTAATGCAATAACTGCAACACCCGATGCTGTCTTGACAGGTTTTTTTAACAAAACATTTTGTAATTTCATAAACTCTTTGCCAGTAACTGTTGAAAGTATTTCATAATTTCTTGGAATTCTTTCAAGTGAGTATTTTGTACAAATCTTTTTGATTTCGGATTTTACCTTCTTTTTTGTAGGTACATGAATTAATAAGAGATTTTGAGAAATTTCAGAACATGCCGTTGAGAATGTAGAACTATTTTCTGTCATTTTTGTAAAGTAATTTCAGATCCAAATTAAATAAATTGTATTCGTTTTTTTGAGTAATCATCTTCTTTTTGCTATAGTTTTTCAGAAAAGTTAACCACGTTTTCTATTTCCTGTTAACCTAGTCGTAATAACACATCTACCCATAACACTATGCTTCCAACTGCCACGCTTACTATCATAAAAGGCAAACCCATTTTGAGGAATTTATTAAAAGTAATGTAATGACCGTGTTTTTCAGCTAAGCCCACGGAGATTACTCCTGCACTGGATCCAATGAGTGTACCACTTCCTCCTAATCCCGCCCCTAATGATAATGCCCACCATAGCGGATTTATCATCAAGCCTCCAAATGAAGCAGCAAGAGTTTCGTTTTGGCTTATGTCCTCAATTAATGGTATCATAGTAGCGGTAAATGGAATGTTGTCTACGATTGCACTAGCAAAGGCCGATGTCCATATTATCATAAAGAAAGTTGTCAAAGAATCCCCCCCAGTTACATTTAGTGTCGCATTTGACATAATATCGATTAGTCCTGCTTGCTCTGTTCCACTGATTATTATGAACAGTCCTGCAAAAAATATGAGCGTGCTCCAATCAACTTCTTGAAATATCTTTTCAAGCTTTACTCTTGTTATAATTAATAAAATTCCTGCGCCACCTAGAGCAATTAGAGAAGGCTGTATGTGAATAGTGCCATGAATCACAAAAAGTATTATTACGCCAAACAATATTGCCACAGATTTTTTTAGCAATCCTTTATCCTTAATTAGCAAATTTTCGTTTTCAGTCATTAGGATTTCAAGATTTTGAGGCTTTGCAGCTATCTCTTTTCTAAACATAAACTTTAACAAAATCATAGAGAAAACAAGCGAGATTGCTATAGTTGGTCCCATGTGAATTATGAATGCACTAAAATCGATATTTGCAGCAGACCCAATCATTATGTTAGGCGGATCCCCTACAAGAGTAGCAGTACCACCTACATTAGACATGAAAACTTGAGCAAGTATAAACGGAATTGGAGACAACTTGAAAAGCCTAAACACAGAGATGGTGACAGGAACCATAAGCAAAATCGTTGTAACATTGTCTATGAACATTGACGTGACTGCAGTAAAGGCGCACATCATGACAAGCAATTTCCACAAGTTTCCTTTGGATGCCTTACACATCTTGATGCCTATGTATTGGAAAACACCAGATTCTGCCATAACAACGACAATAATCATCATGCCAAGCAAGAGTCCAATCGTGTTAAAGTCGATTGAATCTACGGCAAATTCAAAACTGCTTGTGGCTGGAAAAAGACCTGTAGTTATGCCAATTATGATTATAGCTATGGCTCCTGTTAGTGCAATCGCAGTTCGATGTACAATCTCAAAGGAAAGAACAACATATACCGATAGGAGTGTTATTGCAGAAAGTTTTAACGCTAGGCTAGCCTTGTAGCCTGCAAGATCAGGTATTAACATAATGACAGCAGCAAGTACTACTAAAACCACAAGGCCTATGATCTTTTTTTTACTTTTTTCAAACATTTTTGAAGATGGAGTATTCAGAACCGTTATCCCCTAGTAGATCATTTGAGTAATGGTATAAGGCAATTAATAGTCAAAAATTATATCAAATTTGTTTATTTATCATGCAATTTTTCTAGAATTTACAAACACACCAGTCTTTGGGACAATATTTCCAATTTGCTGACTTTTCATGTGATGTTTTTTAATAATTGACTCAATTTCATCTGCTTTGTCTTTTGGTGCAATTATACAAAATCCTACTCCCATGTTAAACGTCTTGTACATTTCATCGGTTTTTACTCCTTTATCTTCGATTAACTGCATTATGGGTGGGACTTGAGGCATATTGGAAAGATCATAGCCTATTTTTTTTAGTCTAAGTAACTTTGTAAAAGAACCACCAGTTATGTGGGCAAGTCCATGTACATTGCATTTTTTAATCACCTCTAAAATTGGTTTTACATAAATCTGGGTAGGAGTTAAAAGTGCATTTCCAAGACTACCAATTCCTATTATCTTGTCTTTTATTGAATACTTTGAAAGCAAAACCTTTCTTGCTAATGAATATCCATTTGAGTGAAGGCCACTACTCTTTATGCCGATTATGACATCGCCTCTAGTTATTGAATTTCCTAGCACAAGTTTTCTTTTTGGCAGCATGCCAACTACCATTCCAGACAGATCAAAAGTAAAGTCCTTTCCAGAAAATAAATCTGGCATAATGGCCGTTTCTCCACCAACTATTGGAACTTGTGCTAGTTTTGCCCCCTTTACAAGTCCTTTTGTAATCTGCGAGAATTTTTTTTTGTCATTTTTATTTGCTGCAATATAATCAACAAAGGAAATCGGCGTTGCACCTACACAAATTATATCATTTACATTCATCGCAACACAGTCTATCCCAATAGTGTCGTATTTTTTCATCATATTTGCAATCAATACCTTTGTTCCAACACCATCAGTATGCATTGCAAGCGTTATCTTATCAGAAACGGTAACAATTCCTGCATAATGGCCAAAACCGTGTTTTACCTTTACATTTTTTTGTAGATTATACGTTGATGCGATAAGGCGGCCAATTTCTTTTTGACTTTTTTTTATATTTTGAACATTTACGCCTGCTTTTTTGTATGTTAGCGTCATAAATTGATGCTTAATTGTTTTCAATAAAAGAATTTGGATAATTCAATCTACATATACATGCCAGAAAGCGTTTTTCTGTGTTCAGCATAGCTTTCTGAAAGCTCTTTAAAATCAACTCCAATTTTCTCTTTTTCTTTAACAAGATCTGTTGTATCTATTTTTGTTCCATATGCTCTATTCACTGCATCAACTAGTGTAGCAGCGGCTAGAGGATCTGGCATTTTTTGATTTGCACGCACTAGTAGTGCTACACCTTTAATTTTTCTTAGTAAACATTCGTTGAGTAACCCGCCAGGTATTCCAGTTATGAAACCTCGAGGAATCATGTTGATGTCCTTGTCTGCCATCACTCTACATAGATCTTCTTCTGCTGCACAAAATGCTTTGTTGTCATGTTCTTTATCTGATGCAATACCATCAAGTATTACTATTTCATTTGATCCGTTTTTTTCAGCCCAATCAAGGATTGCAGAGACAATGTTGTACAAGCCCTCCATTCTAAGTGTAATTTCACAAATTATTGCGCAAATCGTGCCTTTTTTATTTGCATAAAATCGAAATGGGTGCCTTAGTCTGCCTTGAATAAAAACAGTTGATGGTGGAAGGTATTTTGATCTCATAAATCCAATTTCTTCCATGTGCAACTTTTCAATGATATATCCAACTGCCAAGGAACCTGCAAGACCAGCGCCAACAAATCCTGCAAAAACTATGGGGCTGTTGTATCTTGTTTTTTTTATTTGGTAAACTCCGGCTTCAGGAAAATTGTTACTTGGCACCAATTACGTCAAATCTGTGTAGCCTAATTACTTTTCTAAATATGGATTTTTTACAAATCTATTAGACAGCATTTTACCTTATCAAATTAGTTGGGAAGAACATTACGTTAGGTATTTAGCTCTTTGTAAGAAATAGAAACTACCTATTGGAAAATTAAACCCACCCGCAATTGGAATCTCTCTTACGATCTCATGATGAACTAGCCTGTATCCTTCTTTTGTTAATTTGTCAATAATCTGCAAAAACTCGCCAGTTTTTCCTAGTTTTCTTAAGACAATAGCTAGAGCATCTGTTTTCATGTAAATCATGTCCTTTGACTGAAAAATCTTTTTCATGTCTTGGGCTTCGCTTTTAATATTTTCCCACTGATCTCCAGTAAGATCCTTAACTGTACCAAGATGTTCCTGAGTTGCGTCTTTGACATCACTAAGCTTTTCAGTCATTGTTTCCTTGACTGATTGTGCTTTATCCTTAACCTGACTGGCCTTTTCCTTTAGCTCTTTCATTAAGCCCTTGTGCGATTCGCTCTCTTCAGACAATATGTTATCTAATCTTTCAAACTAGAAAAACCTGATCAGAAAATGTCATAATCGATGGTACTAGTCTTGCGTCATCATTTCTTTCTTGTAACTTGATTTTAGCCAAAGGGGTGTGATTATGGTAGTTACTGCAACCATGATAACTATTGTAGAATACACACTTGATGTAAGAATTCCTGACGCCACTCCAATTCCTGCTACAATCAATCCTACCTCGCCTCTTGAAATCATTCCTATGCCAACTTGCATTGATTTTTTTCTGTCCTTGAGAAACATTAGTGCAGGTATACTACAACCAAAAAGTTTGGTCACCACAGCAACAACTATCATGATGCCACTAAGCATCAAGATTTCTACATTAATTCCTCTAAAGTCTACTTGAGCACCTATAAATGCAAAGAAAAACGGTGCAAAGATTAGACTAAGTTTACTTACATATCCTTCAACTTTTTCAAATACTTTGGTAGATGACAAGGCCATACCAACTGCAAATGCGCCAACAATAGGAGATAGACCTATAGAGCCTGCCAAGGCAGCTGCGCCAAAGAATAATGCAGTGGCTATTGCTTCAACACTTCCTTCAGCTTTCCATATCTTTCTTGACACAATTTTTGGGATTATTATTACTGAACCGATTAGGAGTGCAGCAAAGAACCCAAGCACTTGCAATATTACAAAAATAACATCAAGTGGATCTACAGCTATTACCCCATCTGTTCCTGTACCAAGTGAACTTACTACAGACAAAACTGCAATTGCAAGTATGTCATCAACTATCGCTGCGCCGATAATAAGACGTGCTTCAGGCGTATGCAGCTTTCCAAACTCCCTAAGAACCTGAATTGAAATAGCAATACTTGTAGCTGTAAGTGCAGTAGCGATAAGCATCGATTGATATGCATCAAAACCAAACAGACCAAAAACTGCAAATCCAACAAAGAATGGAACTACGACGCCACATGTTCCAACAATAAGAGATGCTTTTCCCCCACGCAAAAACTCTTTTGGGGTAATCTCAAGTCCAGCTATGAAAAGTATTACTATTGCGCCTATCTCACCTAAAACTTTCAACTCATCATTTATCATTAACAGCGGCTGACCATCATAAACTAGAAACGCGCCTAATGCAAATGGACCAACTATCATACCTGCCAAAAGCTCGCCTAATACTATTGGAAGCTTTAATCTAAGAAACAGCTCGGCCATAAGCTTGGCTGCAAAAAGTAGTATTCCTACACCAATAATTGTCTGAATAAAATGTGATTCAATAGCCATTTTTCATTCTTTTTTTATGTGAGTAAAAAGTATTTGTGATTTTAGGAATTTTTTGGCGTGTTTCCATACCAAATAGTTCTTTGCGGAAATGGAATTTCAATTCCTGCTCTGTCAAGTGCATTCTTTACTACCTTTACTAGAATGGGTCCAACCTCATCCCAGTCATCTATTGGTAGCCATGTCAGCACCTTCAAGTTTACACTAGAATCTGCAAGCTGCTCAGTCCATATAGCTGGCTCTGGCTCTCTCAATACATAGGGAAGCTTGGCAAGCTCTTCTTTGATTACTTGTATTGCATGATCAACGTCTTCTTTGTATGCAATGCCAACTGTACAGTCAATTCGTCTTACTTCGCTGCCAGAAACATTTCTTATTTCAGATGTAAACACTTTTTCATTAGGAACCCGGATTATCGAGCCATCAAACAGCTTTATCCTTGTTGAGAAAACAGTAATGTCAATTAGCCTGCCGTAGATGTTGTTGCTTGGAATCTCAATAAGATCACCTGCCTTGGCAGGCCTATCAAACATCAAAAATATTCCAGATATCAGATTTGAAACAACTGACTGCGTAGCAAAACCAATTACAATTCCAAATATTCCGCCTGCGACAATAAGGCCGCTCAGATCAATTCCCTGGCTTGAAGTAACCGTAAGAAGTGTTACTATGATTATTCCATAATAGATCAATTTTTGAAGATTCTTTGCAGTATTGACTTCAAGATTTGCAGCAAAATATCGCTTAAAGAATACACTTGCTACTTTGGCTATAATAACGCCAACTGTCATAATTATGGCAGCAACAATTAGCGACCAGGTAGACAGCTGGGTTCCAAAAACATTGATGGTATCCTGAGTGCCAAAAATTTCAAATGCCATTAATCAAATCCCTTTTCCATAGAAAATTTGTGGTCTGTCTTGTGCCTGTGGGTTGGAGACTTTGTCCATCCGTTTGGTTTTTGTATTGTGTCTTGTATTACTTCAACAAGCTCCAAAGCTCCTCTGTGTTTTATTGCCACCTTCAAGTTGTCTACTAATACGTTGGTATCCTTGTAGTATAGTTCATGATCGGTAACTGGAAAAACAATCTTTCCAAGAGAAACGCCCTTGTCAAGCTCATTGTGAACAAAAACCCTCATCTTTGCATAAACAAAAGGCGATTCCTCGTTAGCGTTCATCAATGACACTTTTGCATACTTGCATAGTATGCCTTCTTCAGGCGGGCCATACAGGCCATAGCGTGAATGAAGAGGATCGCAGGTAAAAAAATCAAAGGTTTCCGCCTTATTATGTTCGATATAAAAAACTCCAATCTCAATTGGAAGGGGAATAACGATTTCTGCAGATGAGTTTTTGTTTAAAAAAAGCTTTTCTGTGAGCCGTAGAAACAAAAAATCTGTTTTATGTTTTGGTAAATTGACTGGAATGACAGGCGCAACCTCAATTCCAAACCCGGGACTTTTTGCTGAAATTATTTTATTTATAGATTCATTTTCAGAATTTGTTCTCTTGTAGGAAAATTTTTCATTATCAATTCTTGATATGCTAATTTTTGTACTTGGAAATTCTAATTCGAGATCATCTTTGACTGAATACCTTCCATATTTGGAAAAATTTTTTATTTTTATTGAATTTGTGACATTTTCTGGCGAAATCGAGTCAACTGTCTTCATTTTTTAATTTTCATTTTCATTATATTTAATAGTTCTAAAAATAAAAATTTCATGCTGGAAACACTTAACAATGATGAATACTTAATTAAAAAATGGAGATATCAAACCAGTGGGCAGAATCAAGCTCTCCACCTTACAAATCATACACTCTGACAAATTTTAGAGAGATTACTCAAATAAGAAAACTACCAGTAGAAAAACAGTTTGAGATTGAGGTTGCAGGAAATGTATTTCCTTTTAAAACAAATAATTACGTAGTAGAGCAGCTTATCGACTGGGAAAATATACCAAAAGATCCTATTTTTGTCCTCACATTTCCGCAAAAAAAGATGTTAAAATCAAAACATTTTAAGAAAATGGCAGCTGCGCTAAAGAACGGTGCGGATAGAGTTCACATTCAAAAGCTAGCAAACGAGATTCGTTTACAACTTAATCCTCATCCTGCAGGCCAAATGGAGTTTAATGTACCTCAGTTAAAGGACGGCACAAAATTGTATGGAATGCAGCACAAATACAAAGAAACCGTTCTTTTCTTTCCAAGCCAGGGCCAGACCTGCCATGCTTACTGCACATTTTGTTTTAGATGGCCGCAGTTTGTTGGAATACAGGAGCTAAAGTTTGCAATGCATGAAACCGAACTTTTGGTTCGATATCTAAGTGAACATCCCGAAGTATCTGATGTCTTGTTTACTGGAGGGGATCCAATGATCATGAAGGCAAAAGTGTTTTCACGTTATATTGATGCACTGCTTGATGCAAACCTTCCAAACCTAAAAAACATACGAATAGGATCAAAGGCACTTGCATACTGGCCATACAAGTTCATTTCAGATGATGATGCCACAGAGATGCTTGAGATATTCAAGAAAGTAACAAAACATGGAAAACATCTTGCCTTTATGGCACACTTTAATCATCCAGTCGAACTTTCAACTGATGCTGTAAAAAAGGCAATTACTCTACTAAGAAATACTGGTGCTGAAATCAGAACACAGTCTCCGATACTTAGGCACATAAATGACAATCATTGGGTGTGGGCTGAGATGTGGGCAACTCAGGTCAAGCTTGGCCTTATTCCTTACTACATGTTTATCGAAAGAGATACTGGAGCACAACACTTTTTCTCAATATCACTTGTCAAGGCCCACAAGATATTCACAAAGGCATATCGAAAGATCAGTGGCCTTGCCAGAACTGTACGAGGACCAAGCATGTCTGCAATGCCAGGTAAAGTACATATCCTTGGAACCGTAGAAATCGCAAAGAAAAAGGCACTGGTACTGAGATTTTTACAGGGCAGAAATCCAAAGTGGGTACACAAACCATTTCTTGCAGAATACAACCCAAAGGCAAAATGGCTAAATGAACTAAAGCCATTTAACTCCAAAAAGTTCTTTTTTGAAGATGATCTAAATCAAATTTTAAACAAGAAAGAGTGTCAGCCATCAAAAATAATCAATCCGCCTCTTTCAATCACAAAAAGTAGTAAAAAAACTCAGAAAATTCCAGTCAGAAAGCAAACAAGAACATATGAGGACGAAATTACAATGGATAAATGGTGGCATGGAAGAAGACGTTTTTCCTAGCTACATGACACTCATTTTATCTTGTAAGGATTATGGTTACGAATGTAATTTTGAATCAAAAGGAGAAGACACATCTTCAGTTATTGAGAAATTTCGAAAGCACACAGCAGAAGTACATGGAATAGAATATTCAAAGGAAGCCTTGATGCAATTTATTATTAGAAAAGGTAGTTGACAGTGTCTTTAGAAACATGGAGACTTTGAATTCTTCTGCATAAGCTTGGCCAAAACCTAATGTGCAGATAATAACTAATGCTATAATGCCAACAATGTTTTCCTGTTTCACAGCTATTATGGATGCTTGGAGGAATAAAGTTGTAATATGCGATTTTTCATTTTGATATTGACGAATTCGTTTATTAATCATCGATACTGATTTCATAAAGAATGAAGTACAAAAAAATCTTGGTTCCATATGACGGCTCAAAGTTTTCGCAAAATGCACTCAGACACGCTATGGATTTGGCCAAGACCTCAAAGGATTCCAAACTTTTCTTGCTACATATAATCCAAGAAATCTCCCTGCCGCCAAGTTTTGATTATGGCGTACATATATCTGAAAAAACTTCACGAGAATATATTAAGGAAATATACTATAACATGAAGATCTCTGCACTAAAGATGCTTGAAGTAAAAAAAAATGATTGTGAGAAAGAGAGAATAGATTGCAAGATTAATACCGCACTTGGAAATACAGCTGACAAGATTATAGAGTTTGCAAAAGAAAAAGAAATAGATCTTGTAGTTATTGGAAGCAAAGGCCTGGGTGGAATCTCAAGAATAATGGCAATTGGCAGTGTGGCAAGAAAGGTATCAGAACACTCTCCTTGTCCGGTACTTTTGATTCATTGAATCAAAAAACTTGAAGCTAACATATTGCCAAATTAAAAAATCAAGATAGGAGTTTAGCAGTCACTCCAATCACTTCTGCATTAATGAAAATCCTTAATCTAGTCTAGTCTAATTACTTTTCTGAATAAACAAATTAAGCATGACTCTCCCTTTATCTGTAATAGTATAGATTACATTTGGTCCAACGGATTCTTTTTTTACAAAATTATAATCAACACACAGATGCAGATAGTTAAGAAACGATCTTTTCATTCTGATCTTTGACTTTGAATAAAGATCAGAAAATGTCATAGGCGTGCTCTTAAGCTGGTATAGTAGTTTTAGCAAAGACAAGGTGCTATAGTCACGGGTTCTGGCCTTTATTGCATCTAATACCCGTTCGTCTCTTTTTATTATAAAATCCTCAAACTGATCGGCAACTTCTATTGGAATGTAGGTGAGTCTTGCTTTCATTATACGGTATGGTACCGTACTTTACTTTATTAACTGATGACTCGAGCTTTGTTACACTTGTCAGGTGATTTTTTTACACTTGATTATATCGGCGTGATCTTGATTCTGTCTGCCTTTATTGTAGGCGCAATTGAAGGCAAGGACGCCCACTGTAAAACATTTTTTTCGTCATTTCCAACTGCAGAAATATTTTGTAACAATAAAGGTAAGTTATGCACAATTCTAAATGATCTTCCTGGCGCCTTTATTTTCCCATTTTCAATAATTCTTATTCCACTTCTAGCGGTGCATGAAAAATCTCCCTTGATTGGATTGACAGCATAGGTATACCAAAGACGCCCAACAAGCAAACCACGTTTGGTTTCTTTTATGATTTCATCTCTGTCAATTTTTCCTCCAGTTAGATGCAGATTATGTGGTGCTGATTGTGGTATGGACTGAGAATCTCGACCCATCGGAGAACCCTCTCTGCTTGCATTTCCAGATGAGTTTTTTTCCTCTTTAAAGGCATCAAACAAATCTGAATAAACATTTTTGAATATTCCATTTTCAATCAACGGTCTAACTTGTGTAGCAACGCCTTCATCATCAAAGCTTTTACTACCAATTCCTTCTTTGGCATGTGGATCATCAAGCACAGTAAAACCATCTACTGCTATTTTAGAGTCAAGCATGCCTGAAAAACAACTTCGTTTTTCTGAATATGTTTTTAGGTTAAAATTTGAAGCAAAGACAAACGATAAAATCTCACCTACAGAATATGGTTCAAAAATTATAGAATAGTCTCCTTCTTCACATTTTTGAGGATTTATTGAATCAATACACATATTTTTTGCATCGCCTCCAACAGCTTCAGGATCAAATGCATCAAGTGTCCTGCAGCTTGCATGCCCTATGCCAGAAACTGCCATACTATCACTATCGGAATCGGCATTGATTGTTCCTGCAATGTACGTTGCATCATCAGAACATCGTAGCCCATTTGAGTTTCCTAGCTCAAACTTTTCTGATACTATGTTTAACGAACCTGTAATGCTTGTAACTTTCTTATCGGAAGCAGAGTTAATCATTTGCTGCGCAATATCTGCTGCTGTGTTGCCAGAAATTTCAGCCAATCTTTTATCATATAGTTTTTCAAGTGATACTTTTTTTAATTGGGATGGCAGTGACTTCCAAAAGGCTTTGGGATTTTGAAAAGATGCCAATCTAAGCGCTGAATCAATAATTGTGGTAGGATTCTCTAAAATCGTACTTTCCGCACCACAAATCTTTTTTTGGTGAATTATGCGCACTCCTAGTTTTTTCTCATAATTTTGCTTTACTTCGGCAATTTCGGAATCTGTGATTCTAATTGTTGTAACCTTGCTTTGGCAAAAAATGGACTCACACTCGTCAATTTTTACATTTTTTGCATAAGTTAGGACTGTATCAATTGATGACAACTAGTTTTTTCTTTGATTTTTGTATCTATATTTGTCGATTTTGACGAGCTCAAAATACGAACCAAACCTTGTTGCATCTTCTATGGAATCAAGTTCGCTTTCTGGTGGTTCCTGTTCAAAAGTTTTTAGTATTTTATATGATGTGTTTCTTTCTGCTGGGGTTCGTCCTGATTCTCTTATAAGGCGTCTGATTTCTTTTGGCTTGAGAAGCTGGCCATGTTGTGCACCGGCAGATGTTGAAATGGACTCATTGATTAGAGTTCCACCGTAATCATTTGCTCCCCAGCTTAGCAAAAGCTGAGAAAATTTTGGGCCTTCTTTTACCCAAGACATCTGAATGTTGTTTATGTAATTATTTAACATGATTCTTGCAACAGCATGCATTAGCAGAACATCTTTTGCACTTGCACCATTTCTTATTCCATCATGCATCTTGTGCTTGTACATGGGGGCTTCATTTGCTATAAAGTCAAGTGGCACAAATTCTGTAAATCCATTTGTCTCTTTTTGGATATTGCGCAATAAGGCAATGTGTTTTGTTCTATCTTCGGGAGTTTCCAAATGACCAAACATAATAGTGGACGTTGATTTTATCCCTAGTCTATGTGCTGTCTTTATAACTTCAATCCAATCCTTGACAGAAATTCTTCCAGGCGAAATTTTATTGCGCAAGTCTTGATCTAAAATCTCAGCAGCAGTGCCAGGAAGTGTTCCAACACCTGCTTCTTTTAATCTAGCAAGATATTCTTTGACTGAAATTTCTGATCTTGTGGCACCATACAGTACCTCTTCTGGAGAAAATCCATGTATGTGGATGTCAGGAATTTCTTTTTTTATGTGTCTGCATATTTTTTCATAAAGTTGGCCATCCATGTCTGGTGGCAAGCCAGCTTGAATGCAGACTTCGGTTGCGCCATAGCTATGTGCCTCCTTTGCACGTCTTACAATTTCTTCTGTTGGTAAAAAGTAGCCTTCCTCTTCTCTAAAGTCTCTTGAAAACGCACAAAAACCGCATTGCTTTATGCAGACGTTTGTGAAATTTATGTTTCTGTTAACAACATACGTTACAATGTTTCCAATTCGTCTTCTTCGAAGCTCATCAGCTACCATGCCAACAAGATGAAAATCTACCCCATCTGCGTAAAAGAGTAGCTCAGCCTCTTTTGCACTGATTTCTTTTTCTGATAATGCTCTATCAAGCGTTAAGGAAATCAACGGATCTGCATTTTTTAAAAGCGAATCAATCTGAGAAACTGTCATTTCCAATACTCTCTTTTTACAAATCCTTCACCGTCTTGAATCTCTGACATTTTATCTCTTATTTTTGAATCAACAAATGAGAAAAATTCTGGATAAACAGGAAATCTTGCCTTTAGCTCAAAGCCTTCCTTTTGACAGGTTTCTTCAACATTTTGTATTCTGGGCCACAAAAACTCTGGATTGACATAGTCAGGTGTTAACGGAGATATTCCACCCCAATCATTTATGCCCACAGAAAGAAAACTTTGATAAGACATTGGTGAGAGATTTGGAGGAATTTGGATATTCATATCAGGCATTATTACTCTTGTTAGTGCAACTATTCTCTTGAAGTAATTTTCATCAACTGGAGGGAAATCAGACATAATTGTATCATCTTTTGGTTGAAAATTCTGCAAAATCACTTCCTGAATATTGCCAAATCTCTCATGAATTTTCTTTATCGCAAAAATAGATTCAATAATTTCATTTTCGGTCTCTCCTATTCCAACAAGAATCCCTGTAGTCATTGGAATTCCAAGTTCTCCTGCGTTTTCAAGTATACGTAATCTCGCTTCTGGTTTTTTACTAGGGGCAAATTGGTGTGGCATGTTTTTTTCTGCAAGTCGTTCACTTGAATTCTCAAGCATTAATCCCATACTGGGATTAGTTTTTCTAAGCTCCTTCATCTCATCTTTTGTCAGATTTCCTGCATTTGTGTGAGGAAATAATCCATTTTCTAAGGCAATTTCAGAACAATACGCGAGATATTCGGCTGTGCTTGAAAAGCCATTGTTTTTTAGCCATTTTCTTGCATCATCATATCTTTCCTCTGGTCGTTCGCCTGTAACAAACAACGCTTCTACACATCTGTACTTTTTTGCAATCTGAGCAAGTTGCAGTATATCTTCTTTACTCATCATTGAAAGTTTTGATTCTCCTGGCTCTGCTTTGTATGTGCAGTAAGAACAAATGTCTCTGCAAAGGTTTACGACGTTAAAAAACACTTTTTTTGAAAAAGTAACAATGTTTTTCTTGTTATTGTTTCTTAGTATTTTAGCTGTATTGAAAAGTTCTGTAGGATTATGTTTTGAAATATTAAAAATTTCTTTCGCATCTTCAATTGTGATTTTTTTACCTTCTAGTACATGATTTAATATTTCACAATTTAAAACGAGATTACTCAACGACTCATTAGCTCGACTTGAAGTATTTATTCTTGTATCAGTTTTACTGTGGTCTTTCTTCAAGTATTAAAGTAAAATCAGAAACGCGTCCATCACGCAAAACTTGTAAGACCATATTGTCTCCGACTGCTTTTTCTCGTTGAAGATGAACCAAAATATCATCGATTTTTCTGACATCTTTTCTATCAACTGACACAATCATGTCTCCACCTATCTGGTAGCTTACACCATCTACTTCAACGGTTTCATTAGAACCATGAAGACCAGCTTTGTCTGCTGGGCTATCTTCAACTACAGTAATTATTAGAAATCCTTTTGCTTCTTCTAAACCAAGAACGCTAGCAAGATCAGGATCTATGTCTCTTCCTGCAATTCCCATCCATGGATGATGATATGTGCCTTCAGTAATTAACTGTGGAACAATTTTTGAAATCGTTCTTGCTGGAACCGCAAACCCCACACCTGAAAACTCTCCTGTTGCTGATTGGATTGCTGTGTTTATCCCAACAACCTCGCCTCTCATATTCAATAGCGGTCCACCCGAATTTCCAGGATTTATCGCTGCATCGGTTTGTATAACATCTGGAATTGAAAAACCAGAATCTTGAGAAGGTAATATTCTTCCAAGCTGACTTACTATGCCCGCAGTCATAGAACCAGAAAGACCAAACGGATTGCCAATTGCAGCTACTGCTTCTCCAACCTTGAGACTGGAAGAATCTCCAATAGATAATGGGTGCATTAAAGAAGAATCTACTTCAACCTTGATTACGGCTATATCAGTAAACGGATCTATTCCAACTACCTGTGCTTTATATGAACTGCCATCAAGAAATGTTACAGTTATTTTTTGAGAATCCTGAACCACATGTGCATTGGTAATTAGATTGCCTTTTGCATCATAAACAAAACCTGAACCAACCCCGCTCCTGCCAGAGCCTTCGGTTCTATCCACAGTTACTCTTACAACCCCTGACTCGGCTTGTTCAAATAACTGTGTTAAGGTTAAATCATTTTTTGTAGCAATTGGCGTGACTTGCCCAACTGTACTTGCACTATGGCCATTTGTAACAACTAGTTCTGGCTGTAAATTTTTTGCTGGACCTAATAGTACAAAAGCAAATACGATTAAGACTATAGCAGCGCCAAGCGCACTGCCTGCTATAAGCGATGATTTGTGCAATTTGAGTACAGTTTATGGCGTTTATCTATAATTCTTACTACACACTAATCGAATCTTGGATTTGATCTTTCATAGCATATTCTCTGCCACGCCATGAAACCGCGTTTTTACTCTTTGCCTGTAATATGCCGCTCAAAAAACCACAAACTACAATAAAACTACCAACCGGCCAAAACAATGCATATTTTTGCTTTATCTGTAAACCTCTTGTTTCAACCAACGCTGCAACATAAATCAGAATAGTTGCAAGAACTGAAACTGCAAACAAAAGCGACACAGATATGGCTGAACCAAAAAGTATTGCAGAATAAACCAAAAATGGAAACGGCATAAAAAGTAAAAACAAGATTGCAAAAAATATTCCAACTGCAATGCCTTGTGTTTGTAGATAAAGAGGTATTATGAGACGTTTTAATGCATTCCAGAGAGTATCAAAATCTCTTGCCCAAACCGCCTCGACAAGATGCTCGCCTCTTGTCATTCGCATCCTAAATCCTGCCTTTTTTACCTTTTTTCCTAAGGCGCCATCTTCGATGAGTTCAGATTTTACTCCTTCATGAGTCCCAACAGATCTGTAAGTCTCGTTTTTAATTAAATAAAAGCTGCCAAAAAAATAGCCTGTTTTTTTTGTGGGATCATTTACACGCAAAGCTGAAAACCTAGTGTGCAAAAACGTCGAAATCGCTGGAAGCGTAATTTTTGTCCATCTATCAAGACATAACATTTTTGGAATCACAGTTAGCGCATCAAGATTCAAAGACAAAAGATGCGATACTGCAAGTGACAGTACATTTTGTGAATGTTTTGTATCTGAATCAGTAAAAAGTAACAATTGACCTGTTGCTTTTTTGTATCCTTCCACACAAGCCCAGTTTTTTCCAATCCAACCATCTGGTTTTTTTCTTGCAGACACATACACAATCTTGGAACTTTTCTGCGCATATTGCTTGATTATGTCTGCTGTTGTATCATCAGAAGCATCATCGATTGCAATTATTTCGTAATTTTCATAGTCTTGATCCAAAAGCGAATCAAGACATTTTGCAATGAATTTTTCCTCATTTCTTGCAGGCAGGATTATTGATACTCTGGGGTTTTCATGCTGTTTTTTTTCGAATTTATCTAGATGTGGAGTATCTCTAAAAGTAAGTAGCATGGTGCGAATAAAAAAAATCCAGGTAAGTGAGACGCCAACAAAAATTGCTACAAATATGTAGTTGAAAATATCAAAAACTATGCTCAAAAACTATCGTTCCACTTCTTGCTTTATACTTTCAAGAGCTTGGTCTGTTCCATTTTTGATGTGCTTTTTTACCATGCCAGTAAACATCCCCATCAGTCCTGACAGTTTTACGTCCCATGTTACTTCGACTTCAGTTGTATCTTCTATTGGAATTAGCTCTATTGTTTTTGTTCCCTCTATGATCCCTTTAGTGAATGTAGCCAGAATTTTTTGTTTTGGTTCCAAGGTTACTTCCTGCATGCATTTTGAATCCTTAAATGCAATTGTTATCTCCCGTGTTACTTTATTTTCTTCCCTTGAGATGTTTTTGATTTCTTTTGTCCCTTTCCAAAACTTTGACTCGTTATCTAAATCAGAAACAATGCTCCACACTTTATCAGTAGAAGCATTGATACGTATTGATGACTGAATTATTGTCATATAGACAATTTTTTGATGCTAAAATATTTACTTATGCAAATTTAACACATGCTCTTGGATGAATATCTTCGAATAACAATATCAAAAAAAATTTCAGAGATATTGCCAATAATTCTTAAAAACGTCAAGGAAAAACCATTTGATAAAACAACTTTAAACTATCAAAATTACTCTGATTTTCTATACGGTGAGATAATTGGTTTTTTGAATGGCTATTTGGCAGGAATTGTGACTACACTTTACGGCATAAATCTAGAACCAGGCATTTTTGATGAAAT